>ENA-OQAS01001205-OQAS01001205.1-human-gut-metagenome-genome-assembly--contig:-NODE-1205-length-12522-cov-2.798144_pt1 | contig 12522 bp, 18 predicted proteins | sample MGYA00242733_ERZ504523 | MGnify/ENA primary metagenome ERZ504523 (study PRJEB26092, sample SAMD00036239) | human gut metagenome | host: Homo sapiens | study: EMG produced TPA metagenomics assembly of... | reverse complement strand
TGGAGATGCACCGGGAGCAATAGATAGACCATGTATTGAGCCAAAATAGAATATTCTACACATATACAAGATTATGGATGGCAAGGTTTAAAATATGATGGTGAAACATCAGGAACAACTGGAGAATCAAAAAGACTAGAAGCAATCAAAATTAATATAAAAAATGTAGAATATAATGGAAATATAAAATATCAAACACATATTCAAGACATTGGTTGGCAAGAAGTAAGTCCAATGGTGAAATGTCTGGAACTAGTGGATTAAGTAAGAGATTAGAAGCAATTAAAATTAGTTTAACTGGTGAAATGTCTGAAAAATATGATATTTATTATCGTGTTCATGCTCAAGACTATGGATGGCTTGGTTGGGCATGTAATGGACAAAGTGCTGGAACTGAAGGAATGTCTAAACGATTAGAAGCTATAGAAATTCAATTAGTAAAAAAAGGTGCAAATGCTCCCGGAGATACTAATAACTGTTTTTATAAAAAATAATTGATTATTAGGTAAGTACAAATATTTATAGATAAATTCTATAAATATTTGTATTTACCTTTTTTTATAATTTAAAATATTATAAAATAATTTTATAGGAGCTAACTATATAAAATTCAAGTGATTTTATGAAAAAGTTTGAAAATATTTAAAAATTTGAATTTTCAGTTGAAAATGAAAGAGAACATTGAAAAGTGAATAGTGATTTGTAATTTTGGACATGCTGAAAAAGACCTCGAAAGGCCATTTTTAAAATTTTCAAGTGCTATCTTAACAGTTGAGGATCAAACTGTTGATTTGTTTTTAAAAGATGATAGATGATTCTAAGCAGCTTTCTTACACAGTGTCCTTGAGCACAACGATGACCTTTGCCTTGAGAAATCTTTAACTGATAATACTTATTGAACACAGGATTGTGTCTTATTACAGGAAGTATTATCTGATATAGGGTCTTCCTTAAATATTTGGATCCTTTCTTGGTAATAGCTGTATGTTGTGCATTGAACTGACTTGATTCATAGTGTAAAGGAGCAACTCCTGCAAATTTAATGATTTGAGAAGGCTTAGAATAGTTGCTTATATCTCCTAATTCCGCTAGAATAGAAGTACCAGAGAAGTGAGATATTCCTGGTATGGATAGGATAGGAGAGTTATTTTGGATGGAGAACTCTTCTATTTTTTATCTATTTCAGTTAGCTGTTCTTCAATCAGTTCTATTTGAGCGGTTAAATGTTTTATTTGAATAACTTCCGCTGATGAAGAAATCCCAATAGAAGATCTGGCACATTCTTTAAGTATTTCAGGAGTTAAAGAAATACGATTGCCTCTGCCTTCGATTTCAAAGCATTTACGGATGGTTCTGATATCTGTATTGGCGATATTTTCAGCACTCCCAAACATTTTAAGAATATTCATATAAACAATGCCATATTTAGAATTGAACAGTTTATTGAATTCAGGAAACACGATATCGATACATTTTTGAAGACGATTCTTATAGACATTTTCCTCTTCTTTCAAATTATGATGATGTCTTGTCAGCTGTTTTTGTTCATAAAGATCAAAGCTGTTGACTTTAGTGATACGATATTGTTTTTTACGCTCAGGAGTATCAAGAACATCACAGATATTGATTGTATCGAGCTTATCATTTTTAGTAATACCACCTTGCATCTTACGATTGAAATCAGTTGTTTTAGGATTAATTAAAGCAACGGTATATTGTAAGTCTAGAAGGTATTTCAACAAAGCAAAATGATAATGTCCCTTATCTTCCATACCAATAAGAATAGAATCTTTTGGATAAGATTTGATTTTTTGTACTAGAAAATCAAAACCTTCTTTGTCATTAGAAAAAGAAACAGGCTGAGAGATGATCTCACCAGTTTGTTGATCCATGACACAAAAGAAATGTTTGTTTTTTCCAATGTCGATGCAATTAATTTCATATGTAAAAATCCTTTCAAAGTAAATTATGTGAAATGGTGTCCACAACACTTAAACCACAAAACCTGGTTCAAAATAGGAATTCAAAGACTCATCTAACTAATCATTGTTTAGGAATAAGGTGTGGTAAGAAACTCCTCAAAGTAGTCGAGCCACAAGGAGTAAAATACAAATCCACATTCACATATTTCAATATTACAGAATACACAAAACGTAATCAATCGCGGATAAATAAGATTGATAGAAAGGAATGTATATTGTAGATGACTACTCAGATGGGTCAATTACAATATACCAGGAATAATGAAATGAAAGGGAGAAATTTTTTATCATTAGCTATATCGATGTTTCTTTTATCTCCGGGGACAGTACTAGCAATAAATGATATAAATAATAATGAAAAGTTAGAAAACAGAGATGAATTAGTATCTTCGCAGGATGTTAATAATTTAGATCAGGATAACGAAGAAATAGGAAGAGATGAACTTGCTAAGGAATTTGAAGATCAAAGTGGAATAGATTCATTTGAAAATGAGGATAATAGATTAGTAAGGTATCTTGCAAGTAATTATACAAGATCAGGAAATTACGTTGTTCATGGAAATGATGATAATGTATATTATGCTTATAATAGAGTAGGCTCTACATTTTATTTAAATAATGGAGGCATATCGACAACTTATAAAAAAGTAAGAGAGATAATCGATACAGATACTGCTGTACAAACACATGTAGCAACTACTTTATTTAAAGAACCAGCATTTTCAAGTAAGTATCGTACTAATACCACTATTCCAGCTGATATTATACTGCTAAATATGTTGCAGGTTCATTTGTTTATGTTGAAACTGATTATGGGGATGGATGGATTAGTACAAGTTGTGATAATAATGGGAATTATATTAGTGGAGGAAGAATGACATTTTTAGATGTTCCAAGTAGTTTGTCGGTAGGAAGTGTCAATGGTATACCAATCTATCAAAAAATAATTCCTCGATATTCAGATGATGCACGAGCTGGTTATAGTATGAAACCAAAGTATATTACAATTCATAATACAGCAAGTTCGGGGAAAGGTGCTAATGCTCGTGCTCACGCTAATTTGCAGTATAATGGAAATAATAGAACGGCTTCTTGGCATTATACTGTAGATAATACAGAAATTTGGCAAAGTATTCCAATCAATGAAAATTCCTGGCACGCTGGTGATGGACAAGCAATGGGAAATTGTGGGTCGGTTTCTATTGAAATTGTGAAAATTCAGATGGAAATTATGCACAAGCAGAAAGAAATGCGGCATACCTAGTAGCTAGATTGTTATATGAATGTGGTTTACCAAGTGATGCGATAAGAATGCATAGAGATTGGAGTGGGAAAAACTGTCCACATAATACTATAGAAGGAACAAAAGGAACTATGGGATGGGAAAGCTTTAAGTCTTTAGTTGTTTCAGCATATAATAGCTATGCGCAAAACGATAGGAATACTAGCAATGTTGTTAATCAAGGTACGGGAAAGGCATCAAATGCACCAACTATTCAATATAATGCAAAAACTCAAAAAATTGGTTGGCAGAATCAAGTAACAGAACCAAATTCAACAGGAACAACGGGAAGATCACTTAAGCTATATCAATTAAAAATGAATTTATTAAATGTTCCATATTCAACTCACCTTTATGGAACAATAAAAACTACAGCTGGACAAAAAAATTATGATAATATTGAAAATGATACATTGATAGGAATTGATGGAAAAGCAATGACACAAGTTAATTTTGGTTTAGAAAATGTTCCAGGTTATCATTTAGAATATCGTGTTCATAGTTCTAATTTAGGATGGCAATCATGGGTAAAACAGGGAAATAAAGCAGGTGATGGCAATAATGAAATTCAAGCAATAGACTTTAAGCTAGTGAAAGATGATGATATCAAGGTAACTGCTCCAAAGATTTATTATAATGGACATATTGCAGATAAAGGTTGGCTAAATTATGTTCCTGATTCACAAATAGGTGGAACCATTGGAAAATCAATTTATTTGCAAGCGTTTCATTTGGGAATAGACAATGCAGAAGAATATAACCTTTCGGGAAAAGTATATGTAGATGGAAAAGGTTGGCAAAATTATGATGAAATAAATCCAAATACAGTTTTAGGTACAACAGGTCAAAATAAAGCAATTAAAGCTATAAATTAAACTTGGATCTGCCAGGATATAGATTAGAATATCAAGTTCATTCATCAAACATCGGCTGGCAAAATTGGGTAAAATCGGGACAAATAGCAGGAGATGAAAAGAATAATATTGAAGCTATACGATTTAGATTGGTTGAAGACAATTCAAAAATATTACAAATTGTCTTTGATAAAAATGAGTTATATATGAATTTAAATTCAATATATCAATTAAAATCTAGAATCATTCCAGAAAATACAGTTATGGATAAAACATTATCTTGGGAATCAGACAATGAAGAAGTTGCGAATGTCGATCAAAATGGAAATATAACAGCCAATAAAGTAGGTGTAGCTATAATAACAGCAACATCTGTTAACGGATTAACAGCTTCATGTAAAATTAACGTTATAAAAACCGATTACAAGTATAAAATTAGATAATGCTGATATTATAATAGAAAAGAATAAAGAAATAACATTAGGATTATCTATAGAACCAATGGATGCTACGGAGTCTTATACTTGGACAAGTAGTAATACAAATGTAGCAACAGTAGATGAAAATGGAAAAGTAAAAGCAGTAGGTGGCGGAGATACAACAATTACTGTCAAATCAAAAAATGGAAAAGAAGCAAAATGTCAAATACATGTCTTAAGTCATATTGATTCAGTCACATTAAATAAAAAAGAGTTAAAAGTAGAAAAGACAAATAGTGAAACATTACAAGCGACGATCAATCCAAGCGATACAACAGATGCTAAGACATTAACATGGAAAAGTGAAGATGAAAACATTGCAAAAGTAGATGGAAATGGAAAAGTAACAGGAGTAGGAACAGGAACTACAAATATTACAGTAACAACAAGCAATGGAAAGAGTGCAGCATGTAAGGTGACAGTAGTCAGACAAACACCAAGTGTAAACTACAGTACACATGTCCAAGATATTGGATGGCAAGGATATGTCAAAGATGGAAGTACTGCAGGAACGACAGGACAGTCAAAGAGATTAGAAGCAATAAGAATCAAACTTTCCAATAATACATCCTATAATGGAACAATCCAATATCAGACACATATTCAAGACATTGGATGGCAAGGATGGAAAATGAACGATGACACTTCAGGAACGAGTGGACAAAGTAAAAGACTAGAAGCAATAAGAATCAAACTGACAGATGAATTAGCAGAAAACTATGATATCTACTATAGGGTGCATTCACAAGAATTTGGCTGGCTAGGCTGGGCAAAGAATGGAGAGAGTGCAGGGACAGCAGGATATTCATACAGACTGGAAGCAATAGAAGTCAAACTTGTAGAAAAAGGTGGAAAAGCACCAGGAAGTACACAGGATGCATACAGACAAAGATATGTAAGCTATCAGACACATGTTCAAGATATTGGATGGCAAGGAATAAAATATGATGGAGAAGAAGCGGGAACAAGCGGACAAAGTAAAAGACTAGAAGCCATCAATATCAGTTTAAGCAATCCATTATACAGTGGATCAATCGAATATCAAACACATGTCCAAGACATTGGATGGCAAGGATGGAAAGCCAATGGACAAATGGCAGGAACAAGTGGACAAAGTAAAAGACTAGAAGCGATAAGAATCAAGCTAACAGGAGAGATGGCAAAACAATATGACATCTACTATAGAGTACATTCACAAGAATTTGGCTGGCTAGGCTGGGCAAAGAATGGAGAGAGTGCAGGAACGGAAGGATATTCATATAGACTTGAAGCAATCCAAATCCAACTTGTAAAAAAAGGAAGCAGTGCACCAGGAAGTACAAGTAATTGCTTCTATAAAAGATAAATAACCAAAAGGTAAATAATAGGCAACAGTACTAAACAACAGTTTTAGATACTGAACGACCAAATATTTACCTTTTTATTTTATAAAAGAGATGACTACATAAAACTAATTATTAACTTTCATGACAGTTCCTTTAAAAAATGAATGATAATGTGTGAAATATATTTTGTTATTTAAATTTTTTTTACTGATATAATAAATGATAGGTTTTAGGGGAAGGAAGTGAAAAAACTTATGAATAGAAAAATTACATCGATTTTAATGTCTTTTTCATTGATTTTTAGTATCGTACCTTTTTATAATGTTTCGGCAATAGTAGATGACAGCAATAATTTGGATGATTATACTGTTGCTAAACAAGAAGTACCAAGTGATTATGAAATTACTACTGTTGATGAAAATGGGAATGTAATCTCCTTAGAAACAGTGGAACAAAATATGCCAGATACTTCAGATGATTGGATGAAAAGATTTATTTGTACAACCTGAGGAACAATCTAGAGCAAGAGCATCTAATTCTAGTGTTTCAGTTGTTAACTTAGGACAAAATCAAGTAGCAAAGAAATACAGAGTATAAGGAAGATGGTACTAATCGTGATGGTTATACTAATGGATACTATGCAGCAGATGCAGCTTTTTTTAGGTTATGATAATGAGGTGTCACCTACAAAAGTAAAATTTATGCAATCAGGTGTTATTGGTTGGGTAAATCTTAATGAGGTTGAGGTTTTAGATTATACTAGTTCTTCTGTTCAAACATTAAGTAAATATTATGTAAAAAATGGAAGACTTTATCATGGAATTAGTACAAAATTGTCAAATACGGCATATAGTAGTAATTTAGATTGTGGAGTTAAGCATCTTATTTAAAGGATAATACAGATTATTATAGTTATGATGGCCATTATTTTTATGAGGGAAGTACATATAGTAGTTATAAAACCATGTTAGAAGATTATAAAACTAATGTTAGAACACATTCGGTGAATAGTTCTAATCCGTATTATAATTATTATCAATATTTATCTCATAGAAGTTTAACAACATATAATGCATCACAATTGAATCAAGCTATTTCTTATTTTCTAAAGATAATAGTAAAATGAGAAATGAAGGGAATGCATTTATTTCAAACCAAAATACATATGGAACAAATGCAATGTTGATGATAGGTGTGGCTGCTAATGAAAGTTCATGGGGTTCAAGTAATATTGCACAGAATAAGAATAACTTATTTGGTCATCATGCTTATGATAAAGATCCAAATGGAAGTGCAAATGGCTATTCTTCAGTAGATTATAGCATTCATTATCATTCGGCAATCTTTTTATCCAAAGGATATTTAGATCCTATTACAGATTATCGTTATTATGGTGCTTTCTTAGGAGATAAAGCAAGTGGAATAGGTGTAAAATATGCTTCTGATCCATATTGGGGGAGAAAAAGCAGCAAGTATTTGTTGGAAAGTAGATAACTATTTAGGTGGTACAGATTCTAAAAAATATACAATTGGTATAAAGGATACATTAAGTAATTTACATAGTGTTGTAAATATAAAAAATTCGTCAAATGCAAATTCGACTACTTTGTATTCAACATATCCAACTAGCTCAAAAATTTCAAACAAGACACTTGCGCCATCAATTTTGCATTTCTTATTTTAAAAGATGGTAAATCAAATGGGTATTATAAGATACAATCTGATGGTTCTATTGATTCAACACGCTCTAAAATAGTTGTTCAATCAGAATATAACTATGATTCAAATTATGCATATATTCCAACTAATTCAATAACGATTGTGAGTAATGGCAGTAATTCTTCTTCTCAATTGAATACTTCAAATGTAGAAGGACAACCAACTGGTAAAACAGATAGTGAACCAACTCTATATTACCAATCTAATTGTCAAAACGTAGGGTGGTTAAATCAAGTCAATGAACCAAATACAACGGGAACAACAGGTAGGTCTTTAAATTTGTATCAATTGAAGTTTGATTTAAAAAATGCAAATCCAACAGCCTATTTGTCTGGAAAGATTTATAATTCAAAAGGATGGAAAACCTATGATAAAATTAATAATGATACGGTTGTTGGAGATGAATCTTCACCAATACAAGTTATAAATTTTTCAGCTAATTGTTTAACGGGATATAAGTTACAATATAGAGTTCATAGTGCTGATATAGGTTGGCAATCTTGGATAGATGAAGGAAATAATGCAGGTGTTAGTGGAAAAATATTCAAGCAATTGATTTTAGAATTGTAAAAGATAGCACAGTTACTAGATTACCAGGTATATATTATAGTCAACATTTGAGCAATATAGGATGGACTAATAATTTAACAAATGGTAATGGTTATGGAAATACATCTAATAATCTAGAAGCATTAAAGATTGGAATAGATAATTTAAATAATTACAATTTAACTGTTAAAACAATTGATAGTAATAATAATGAAGATACTTATACAAATGTTAGTAATTCAACTATTATTGGTTCTACAGGAAAGTCATTAGGATTAAAAATGATAAATATGTCTTTATCTAATAGTGATTACTATGAACTTAAATATAGAGCTTATATTGACGGTGCTTGGACAAGTTGGGTATCTCAAGGAAATAATTGTGGCTCAAAAAATACAGGAGTTATAAAAGATATACAAATCAAATTAGTTTATGTTTCACATATTACATCAGTTTTATTAAATAAGAGTAGTTTGTCTTTGTCAAAAGGAAATACTGAAACATTACAAGCGACGATCAATCCAAGCGATGCAACAGATGCTAAGACACTAACATGGAAAAGTGAAGATGAAACATTGCAAAAGTAGATGGAAATGGAAAAGTAACAGGAGTAGGAACAGGAACTACAAATATTACAGTAACAACAAGCAATGGAAAGAGTGCAGCATGTAAGGTGACAGTAGTCAGACAAACACCAAGTGTAAACTACAGTACACATGTCCAAGATATTGGATGGCAAGGATATGTCAAAGATGGAAGTACTGCAGGAACGACAGGACAGTCAAAGAGATTAGAAGCAATAAGAATCAAACTTTCCAATAATACATCCTATAATGGAACAATCCAATATCAGACACATATTCAAGACATTGGATGGCAAGGATGGAAAATGAACGATGACACTTCAGGAACGAGTGGACAAAGTAAAAGACTAGAAGCAATAAGAATCAAACTGACAGATGAATTAGCAGAAAACTATGATATCTACTATAGGGTGCATTCACAAGAATTTGGCTGGCTAGGCTGGGCAAAGAATGGAGAGAGTGCAGGGACAGCAGGATATTCATACAGACTGGAAGCAATAGAAGTCAAACTTGTAGAAAAAGGTGGAAAAGCACCAGGAAGTACACAGGATGCATACAGACAAAGATATGTAAGCTATCAGACACATGTTCAAGATATTGGATGGCAAGGAATAAAATATGATGGAGAAGAAGCGGGAACAAGCGGACAAAGTAAAAGACTAGAAGCCATCAATATCAGTTTAAGCAATCCATTATACAGTGGATCAATCGAATATCAAACACATGTCCAAGACATTGGATGGCAAGGATGGAAAGCCAATGGACAAATGGCAGGAACAAGTGGACAAAGTAAAAGACTAGAAGCGATAAGAATCAAGCTAACAGGAGAGATGGCAAAACAATATGACATCTACTATAGAGTACATTCACAAGAATTTGGCTGGCTAGGCTGGGCAAAGAATGGAGAGAGTGCAGGAACGGAAGGATATTCATATAGACTTGAAGCAATCCAAATCCAACTTGTAAAAAAAGGAAGCAGTGCACCAGGAAGTACAAGTAATTGCTTCTATAAAAGATAAATAACCAAAAGGTAAATAATAGGCAACAGTACTAAACAACAGTTTTAGATACTGAACGACCAAATATTTACCTTTTATATGTTAATAAATGTTGTAAACTTAAGTTAGGGAGGTGAGAATGTGAAAAAGACATTAAGCATTATAGTTTCTTTGCTATTGATTTTCAGTACTATTTTAAATGTAAAAGCTTTTGAAACAAATCAGATAGAAAATTCTTCTAATGAAGTAGTAGAAGATAATACAAATGATTCTTCTATAAATGAAGATGATTTACAAGATGTAGATCAAAATGAGAATACTGAAATAGTAGATGATAATGAAAACAGTGAAATTAATACTACTGAAGGGAACGATGAAATAACTAATCAAGTTACAACAAATTCACCAGAGGAAGTAATTACACCAAAAATAATGTATAAAACACATGTACAAGATTACGGATGGAGTAATTATATAAGTGAAGGCGTTTCTGGAACTGTTGGTAAATCAAAGAGACTAGAAGCTATTAAAATGAAGTTGGATTTAGGAAGTTATGAAGGATCCATTGAATATGCAACTCATATTCAAGATATTGGATGGACCAGTTTTGTATCAGATGATCAATTAAGTGGAACAGAAGGAAAATCAAAAAGATTAGAAGCTATTAAGATTAAGCTAGTAGGAGATATAGCAAATTATTATGATGTGTATTATAGAGTACATATTCAAGATAATGGATGGCTTGATTGGGCTTGTAATGGAGCAAGCGCTGGTAGTGAAACTTATGGTAAACGATTAGAAGGTATAGAAATTAAATTAATAAAAAAGGTGACCAAATACCTGAAAACACGCAAAATCCATTTGTTTATCCTGGACATATTTATTATTCATCACACGTACAAGATTATGGATGGTTATCTAATGTTGGAGATGGAAAAACAAGTGGAACGTCAGGACAATCAAAAAGAATAGAAGCAATAAAGGTTTCATTATGTAATTTACCTTATAGTGGAAGTGTAGAATATAGTACTCATATTCAAGATATAGGATGGCAATCTTATCGAAAGAATGGTTCTATAAGTGGAACATCAGGTCAATCCAAAGGTAGAAGCTATAAAAATCAAACTCACTGGTGAAATAAGCAATTATTATGATGTCTATTATAGAGTACATGCACAAGATTTAGGATGGATGTCTTGGACTTGCAATGATTCTAAAGCAGGTACTGAAGGACTTGAATTAAGAGTAGAAGCAATTCAAATATGTTTAGTTAAAAAAGGTGAAAATGCGCCTGGAGATATTTCTAGACCTTTTGTTGAACAAGGAAAAGTGGAATATAGTTCACATGTACAAAATATTGGATGGCAAAATTATGTTAATAATGGTAATACAAGTGGAACTGTAGGGCAAGGGTTGAGATTAGAGGCTTTAAAAATCAGATTAGGTGATAATTCCTATGAAGGAATATTGAATATAGTACACATGTACAAGATTATGGCTGGATGAATTATTCTAGTAATGATTCTATTTCAGGTACAATAGGACAATCAAAAAGAATAGAAGCTATTAAAATAAGACTTACAGGAGAAATTAGTAATTATTATGATGTTTTCTATAGGGTTCAATGTCAAGATTTTGGTTGGCTAGGATGGACATGTAATGATAGAATAGCTGGTACAACTGGTGGAGGCTATAGAATTGAATCAATCAAATAAAACTATATCCTAAAAATATTACCAATCCAGGTATTTCTCATTTATCATGCATAACGTTTGAAGATAAAAATGGATTTAAAGTATGTAAAGATGCAAATGGAACATTATATGAAGATGCTCAAGGATTGTTAGGTATGAAAAGCTCATATGTACTACGAGTAAATAAATCAACAAATGTTGTAACCGTATTAGCAGCTAATGGTACAGGCGATTATAATATTGCCTATAAAAGATTTGTTTGTTCAACAGGAAATGATACACCATATGGAACATATTATACACCTGTAAAATACAGATGGAGATATTTAGTGGGTCCAAGTTATGGGCAATACTGCACCAGAATTGTAAATGGTATATTATTTCATTCATTACCATACGACAAACAAAATCCATATACATTACAAACGAGTGAATTTAATAACTTGGAACAACTTGTTCGCATGGTTGCGTTAGATTGATGTGTAGAGATGCTAAATGGATTTACGATACTGTGGTTTAGGAACAAGAGTTGATATTGTTAGTGGTGCAGATCCATTAAGTAAACCGAGTGCTCCCAAAATACCAGCAAATCAAAGATGGGATCCAACTGATCCAAATATCTAATATAAAGATGTAATTAATATGTATTTGAAATATATATTATTTGCATCTTTTTTTTTGATTATATAATATTCATAATAAATAAGAGTTTGACTATAAAGATTAAGTGACTTATAATCAGCTTGGTAAAAGTAATATTAATAAGGAAGTGAAAAATGAAATTAGCGTTAGTAGTGCCATGTTATAATGAGGAAGAAGTACTAGAAGATACAACAAAACAATTATGTGAATTATTTGATCAATTACATAAAAAAGGAAAAATTGATGAGGAAAGTTATATATTATTTGTAAATGATGGAAGTAAAGATCAAACTTGGAATCTTATTTCAAAATTTAATGAACAAGAAAAATGGGTTTCAGGATTAAACTTGGCTGCTAATGTAGGTCATCAAAATGCATTATATGCAGGATTAATGACAGCATATAAGAATGTAG
>ENA-OQAS01001204-OQAS01001204.1-human-gut-metagenome-genome-assembly--contig:-NODE-1204-length-12525-cov-1.682529_pt1 | contig 12525 bp, 23 predicted proteins | sample MGYA00242733_ERZ504523 | MGnify/ENA primary metagenome ERZ504523 (study PRJEB26092, sample SAMD00036239) | human gut metagenome | host: Homo sapiens | study: EMG produced TPA metagenomics assembly of... | reverse complement strand
TTTTATTGTTTCACAAGCTAAAAAAGAAAGGAAAATATATGGGATTTGTAGTATTGCACATGGAAAAGGCGCACGGTTCCGACAGCGGAACGACCGCCCACATCGAGCGTTTTATCATACCGAAGAACGCCGATCCAACTCGCACGCACCTGAACCGCAGGCTCATCGAATACCCCGACGGAGTGAAAGACCGTTCGGCGGCTATTCAGAAAGACTGGAAGAAGCGGGGCTGACACGCAAAATCGGAAGCAACCAAGTACGGGCTATCCGCATCAACGTATCGGGAACGCACGAGGACATGAAGCGGATAGAAGAAGAGGGGCGTTTGGACGAGTGGTGCGCCGACAATCTGAAATACTTCGCCGACACGTTCGGAAAGGAGAACATCGTGGCGGCTCACCTGCACAGGGACGAGGAAACGCCGCACATACACGTTACGCTCGTCCCCATCGTCAAGGGAGAGCGCAAGCGCAGGAAAAGGGAGGAACAGACAAAGAAGCAATACCGCAAGAAGCCGACCGACACCGTGAGGCTGTGCGCAGACGATATTATGACACGGCTGAAATTGAAGTCCTACCAAGATAACCTATGCCGAAGCGATGGCAAAATACGGGCTGCAAAGGGGCATAGACGGCCTCGAAGGCTCGCCACAAGTCCACGCAGCAGTATTATCGGGATATACAGAAACTCGCTGACAACCTCAAAGCGGAAGTGGTGGATTTGCAACAGCAGAAAGAAACGGCGCAGGAGGAACTAAGACGGGCGAAAAAAGAAATACAGACAGAGAAGCTGAAAGGGACGGCAACCACCGCAGCTGCCAACATCGCCGAGAGCCTCGGTTCTCTTTTCGGTAACAACAAGGTAAAGACGCTGAAAGGGGAGAACACCGCCCTGCATAGGGAAGTAGCCGACCACGAGGAAACCATTGAAGCCCTGCAAGACAGAATACAGACCATGCAGCAGACCACAGCCGACAGATGGCGGAAGTAGAACGGAAGCACCGCAGGGAGATAGCGGACAAGGAAACGAAGCACAAGGAGGAAATATCTTTCTTGAAAACGGTAATCGCAAAGGCGGCGGCATGGTTTCCCTATTTCCGTGAAATGCTCCGTATCGAAAACTTGTGCCGCCTTGTCGGGTTCGATGAAAGGCAGACCGCAACGCTCGTCAGAGGCAAGCCGTTAGAGTATGCAGGGGAACTCTACTCAGAGGAACACGGACGGAAATTCACGACCGAAAAGGCAGGGCTTCAAGTGCTGAAAGACCCCACCGACGGGACTAAATTGGTTCTTGCCATTGACCGAAAGCCCATTGCCGAGTGGTTCAAAGAGCAGTTCGAGAAGTTAAGGCAGAACATTCGCCGACCAATACAACCGCAAAGGAAAGGTAGGGGAATGAAGATGTAACCGTTTTATCTTGCTGAAAAAAAGAGCCGTTCATAATACTTACGAATTGCTTTTTCACTATATTTGCAGTCAAATAAACAGAAGTTTTAACTCCTATTATTGATATCATGAAGAAGATATTTAAAGTTTTTAGTTTGAGCATATTAGGCTTATTGCTCTTAACTGTATTAGCCCTATTGTTAGTACGTTATGTATTCAACAGACAATTAAATGAACCCTTAGGAAAGGATAAGATAGAACTATTAAAGAACGCTGGTAAGTATGCACCAGATAGGGTGTCATACAATTTTGTTTATCAGCAAGATACTGCCAAAGCACAGCAAATTCGTGAATACTTCAGATTAGATACCATTGTGAAACCTACAGAAGTCACATGGAATAGAGCTATTGCATTGGCACGTTTCGTAGCAAGAATATTCCTCATGCCAATCAAAATAACTATCCAAAGAAATGTAACGCAATAGGACTTTGGGAATATACCCGCACGATAGAGCCAGCTTTTAACTGCCGCCTCCATTCAATCCTTTTGCATGAGTTATTGCTGTCGGAAGGAATAGTGAATCGTTTTGTCACTTGCCTTCCCGCTGATTCGTTAGATTCTGACTGTCATGTGGTAAATCAAGTATGGCTACCCGAAATACAAAAATGGGCTATGCTTGATTCCGATATGAGAGCTTGGGCAGAAGATGAAAACGGAACACCTCTTTCTCTCGCTGAAATGCGCGAACGTTACATAAACGGACAAGAAATTATATACCGCCCCTTATTAGATTCAGAAAATAATTTTAATTATTACAAGATGTATTGGGCTAAAAACCTTTATTGGTTTATATCTTGGGAGGTAACTGGTTATAGCCGTGAAGATAATAATCCTGCATTCAGCAACCATGACCGCGAGATAATACTTGTTCCTAAAGGATTCAGTGGCTTTGATTTAAGCGACAAATCAGTACTAACTACGGATGAATCACGTTTTTGGGCCGTACCGGATAGTTTGACCGTTTCACTGTAACTTCAGAGTTGGGAATGACTCTATTTCAACGGTCAAGAACTGTCATCAACCAACAGCAACAGACATCAATAAATATCCGGTTTTTTCCAAAGTTCCACTTTGGGAAAAGTAAGGAAAAACAGAGATAAACAAAGCCTCCGGCAAGGCAGCTCTCCGGAGGCTTCTTGCATTTGCACATATCAGAAAACAAAAAGAAAGCAATATCAGAATATTACACCCCAAAAATGCCCTGCCGGCTGTTGCATAATGAAACGACATACTTGGCTGATTGGTGTGGTTCTCCTTTCATGCGGACAAATTCCGGTAACAAAATGACAAAGCAGATTCTCCCTAACACATACAACCCGTGAATGGGCTGAATGATTTTCTTTTTTTGCCAGCCGATTTTATGAAATTGACCGCCGATAGTTCGTACTTCGGAAAAAGATGTTATATTTGCAAATGAAAGAGTTATTTGACAGCATAGCAATGTAAAACGCTGAAATTCGCACGGTTGCTAATTCGTTACCGCTACTTCTCAAATAATTCGCTAAAAGTTTATTCTTCAAATCGGTTAAGTCAAACCAAGAAAATCTAAAATAAATCTACAACAACAGCTCAACGTAAAAAATCCCCGCTTCTTCCATTTTCTTTTGCCTAAGCCTAACCCGTTTTCCCACACAAAAACAGCGCTTTCCTTATTCTTTTTTGTTGAAAAGCAGCATGATAAATGTAGCCGTACCACAATAAAGACCCCGTTTTCCAGTTGCGGGCCTGCGGTTGCCAACTGCGAACCGCAGGGTTTGCAGCTGCGGGCTCTACAGCCCGCAACTGCAAAACGAGGAATACTACATGCTGTTGCAACATTATACAAGATGCGATAGCGGAAAAACAACAAGGCAAAATCGCATTTATCTTACGCATTCGGGATGAAAAGTCACGGTTTAACCTTTTTTAGCCCTGATATGAACAAAATCTCCCCAAATGCAGGAAATCTTGTTTTAAACAATAACGCACTGATTATATGACGATTAAGAGCTGAAAGACGGATAAAAAGAGCCTTTTCCCGTGACGACCGAATTTGGTCGTCACCTGTCGCCGTCCGTGTCACCACTCTGTATCGCTCTCCCACAAAGGGATAGAGACTAAAAGTGACGAGTGACGACCGTTTTTCTTTTTAACCCCTTTCTCTTATTCGGATAAGAATTGCTATTTTTGCAGATAAAAGAACAAAATTATGGGAGCAGGAAAATGGATTGGCGGTATCATCGGCTTCATGGCAGGCGGACCGCTCGGCGCATTGGCAGGATATGCACTCGGGTCGCTGATAGAGCTCGGTGGCAATACTGCAAGTTATACGACAGACTATGGCAACGGGCAGACTGAGGAAGATGTCTTTGCCGGGCAACGGAACAGTTTTCTTTTTTCGATGTTGGTAATGGCCTCGTACATCATACGGGCAGACGGACGCATCATGCACAGTGAAATGGAATATGTCCGCAATTTCCTACGGACCAACTTCGGCGTTGCGGCAGTAGGCGAAGGCGAACGGATATTGCTCAACCTCTTCGAGCAACGCAAGCGAATGGACATGCAGAATCCTCTCGCATTCAGACAGACCATCCGTGATTGCGGTAGGCAGATAGCCGCCAACCTCACATACGAGGAACGCCTGCAACTGCTGGGATTCCTTGCCAACATAGCCCGGAGCGACAACAACGTCTGCCGCGAAGAGATAGAAGCGCTGAAAGAAGTGGCAACCTATATGGGACTGTCCGAAAAAGAAGTGGAATCCATGCTCAACCTGGGCGGCAACTCCCTGGAAGCTGCCTACAAAGTTCTGGAAATTCTTCCTACAGCCACCGATGAGGAGGTGCGTGCCGCCTATCGCAACTGGTACTGAAGCACCACCCCGACCGGGTAGCCACATTGGGAGAAGACATCAAACGCGCCGCCGAAGAGAAACTCCAGGACATCAACAATGCCAAAGAGATAATCTACAAAGCAAGAGGTATCAAATAGCCGCGAAAGACTGTCTCACCGAAAAAAGGCTTCAATCCCCCCAAGAATATTAATAGAATCCTATCCGATATGAAGAAAATTTTTGCTTATCTCACACTGGGTTTCACTACCCTCACCACCTATGCCGCAACTCCTCTCTGGATGCGCGACATACAGATTTCACCCGACGGAACGGAAATCGTTTTCTGCTACAAGGGAGACATCTACAAAGTTTCCGCAAAGGCGGTACGGCCACACAGCTCACCACGCAGGAGTCTTACGAATCGTCTCCCGTATGGTCGCCGGACGGCAAACAGATAGCGTTTGCCAGCGACAGGCAAGGAAATTTCGACGTATTCGTAATGCCGTCCGATGGCGGTGCGGCACAACGCCTGACCACCAACTCGGCAGGAGAAATCCCTTCCGCATTCACGCCCGACGGCAAGTACATCCTTTTCTCCGCCGCCATACAGGACCCGGCCGGAAGTGCGCTCTTCCCCAGTCCTGCCATGACCGAGCTTTATAAAAGTCCCCGCAACCGGCGGACCGCACCGAACAGGTATTGGGCACTCCCCGCCGAAGCCTCTGCTTCGACAAAACGGGCGACATGTTTTTCTACCAAGACCAAAAAGGATTTGAAGACCAGTGGCGGAAGCACCACACCTCTTCCATACACGTGACATATGGATGTACGACTGCCGTACAGAGAAGCACACCAACCTCACCCGCCATGCGGGTGAAGACCGCAACCCCGTCCTCTCGCCGGACGGACAGACCTTGTACTTCCTGAGCGAGCGCAACGGCGGTTCGTTCAATGTGTACTCCCTGCAGCCGGCACACCCCGAAGCGTAAAAGCGGTAAGCAGTTTCAAGACCCATCCCGTGCGCTTCCTCTCCATAAGCGGCAACGGAACATTGTGCTATGGTTACGACGGTGAAATATATACCCAGCAGGATGGCGCCGCCCCGCAAAAAGTACAAATAGAGATTATCCGCGACGACCGGCCCGATACAGCCCGCCTGACCTTTACCAACGGAGCCACCTCGGCAACCGTTTCGCCGGACGGCAAGCAAGTGGCATTCATCGCCCGTGGCGAAGTGTTCGTCACTTCGGCAGACTATGCCACAACCAAACAGATAACCCACACCCCTGCCGGTGAAAGCGGCCTGTCTTTCGCACCCGACAACCGCACGCTGGCTTATGCCAGTGAGCGCAACGGCAACTGGCAGTTGTATCTTGCCAAAATAGTCCGCAAGGAAGATCCCAACTTCCCGAACGCCACCATTGTAGAAGAAGAGGCATTGTTGCCGTCAGCCACCGTTGAGCGTGCTTTCCCGCAATTCTTGCCCGACGGTAAAGAGCTGGCATTCATAGAAGACCGTACCCGCCTCATGGTGGTGAACCTTGATACGAAGAAGTGCGCCAGATTACCGATGGCTCCACCTGGTACAGCACAGACGGCGGGTTCGACTATGCCTGGTCGCCGGACGGAAAATGGTTCACCCTCGAATTCATCGGCAACAGGCACGACCCGTATTCCGATATAGGTCTTGTCAGCGCACAGGGCAACAGCCCCATCATCAACCTGACCAACAGCGGCTACATGAGCGGTTCGCCCCGTTTTGCCCTCGACGGCAATGCCATTCTCTTCAAGACGGAGCGTTACGGCATGCGCGCTCATGCCTCATGGGGTTCGCAGGATGATGCCATGCTCGTTTTCCTCAATCAGGACGCCTACGACAAATACTGCCTGAGCAAGGAAGACTACGAACTGCGCAAGGAGCTGGAAGCCGAACAGAAAAAAGCGCAAAGCAAGGACACCGCCAAAGGTAAGAAAGGCAGCAAGAAAGATGCAGGACAAGAAAAAGCCGCGGACGATAACAAGGCTCAGGTAAAGGACATCACCGTAGAACTGAAAAACATGGAAGACCGCATGGTACGTCTCACCCCGAATTCCTCGGACATGGGCAGCGTCATCATCTCCAAAGACGGTGAGACCCTTTATTACTTTGCCGCCTTTGAAGGCGGTTACGACCTTTGGAAAATGGATCTCCGCAAGAAAGACACCCGGCTGCTTCACAAAATGGATGCCGGCTGGGCTTCCATGGAAATGGACAAAGACGGCAAGAACCTTTTCCTGCTGGGCGGCAAAACCATGCAGAAGATGAATATGGCATCCGATGAGCTGAAGCCTGTCACTTACCGGCACAAGCCAAAATGGATTTGGCGGCGGAACGCGAATATATGTTCAACCACGTGTACAAACAGCAGAAGAAGCGTTTCTACAACACCGATATGCACGGTGTAGACTGGGATGCCATGAGCGCCGCCTACCGCAAGTTCCTGCCTCACATAGACAATAACTACGACTTTGCCGAACTGTTGAGCGAGTGGCTGGGCGAGCTGAACGTGTCGCACACCGGCGGCCGTTACTACGCTTCCGGACAAAGCGAACCGACTGCCAGCCTGGGACTGCTTTTCGACTGGAATTACCGGGACAAAGGGATGCGCATTGCCGAAGTCATAGAGAAAGGTCCGTTCGATAACGCCTCAACCAAAGCAAAGGCAGGCATCATCATTGAAAAGATTGACGGCACAGAGATTACCCCTGAAATGGATTACTACACACTATTGAATGATAAAGCCCAAAAGAAAACCCTCGTCTCACTCTACAACCCGCAAACCAAAGAACGCTGGGAAGAGGTGGTAATTCCGATAAGCGGCAGCGCGCTGAATACCCTGCTCTATACCGCTGGGTGAAACAACGTGCGGCAGATGTGGACAGATGGTCCGGCGGACGGCTGGGATATGTTCATATCGAATCAATGGGCGATGACAGTTTCCGTTCCGTCTACTCGGACATTTTGGGCAAATACAACAACCGCGAGGGCATCGTCATCGACACCCGCTTCAATGGCGGCGGACGCCTGCACGAGGACATCGAAATTCTGTTCAGCGGCCAGAAATACTTCACGCAAGTGGTTCGCGGCCGCGAAGCCTGCGACATGCCCAGCCGCCGCTGGAACAAGCCTTCCATTATGGTGACCTGCGAAGCCAACTATTCCAATGCACACGGCACACCGTGGTGTACCGCCACCGGAATATCGGCAAACTGGTGGGTATGCCCGTTCCGGGAACCATGACAAGCGTATCCTGGGAGCGTCTGCAAGACCCGTCGCTCGTATTCGGCATCCCCGTAGTGGGTTACCGCCTGCCCGACGGCAGCTACCTGGAGAACAGCCAACTGGAACCGGACATCAAAGTGGCCAACTCGCCCGAAACCATTGTAAAGGGTGAAGATACCCAACTGAAAGTTGCCGTAGAAGAACTGCTGAAAGAGCTGGATAAATGATGATTTCTTTTAGGCACGGATTTCGCGGATTTCACGGAAAAAGAACAAAGAAAATCTGTATTTTCCGTGTAATCCGTGCCTAAAAAGAAACAAATAGCAAGCGAATGTTAGTTTTGACACACCCTCTTTTTTGAAGGACAATATGTCGGGGCTTCCGGCAGCTCCTTTTCAATCGCCCATATCATTCAGATGTATCTCCAATGCTTTCACCGAGATATAAATCTCATACACCGAAATTGCCAGCGAGATAATCAGCAGCACCAATGCCAGGCCGAAGATATAGACCGATACCAGATGAAGCCGGATATAGATAAAGAACATGCTGACCACACACAGCAGCAGGCTTGCTATGCCGGTTACCTGCATAGCCCGCGTCAGGTAAAGCCGTTGCCGCAGATTGGCAATCTGTGCGGCCGTCACCGATGAATGACTCTTCTGATGTTGCTCTTTCAAAGCACGTACAAGACCGGCATAGGACAGAAAACGGTTGGTATATGCCAACATTATCAAAGATATTGCCGAAAACAGCAAAGCGGGGGTAGTTAAATCAATTTCCATAAAACGTTTTTTCTTCATTCTTTTAAAACCTGCAAAGGTAAGCAATAAAACCGAAAAGGAAAATAGCCTTCCCTATCTAACTTTTTTCCATTACCTTTGTTCCCAAGAAAAGACCTAATTCATCAAAGCCTATGTTCACAGACTTGCTCAATTCCTCTTATTTCGCCCTGTTCCTCATCGTAGCCCTCGGCTTCATGTTGGGAAGGATTAAAATCAAAGGATTGTCACTCGACGTATCCGCCGTTATTTTCATCGCCCTGCTATTCGGGCATTTCGGCGTCATCATCCCCAAGGAGCTGGGTAACTTCGGACTCGTACTGTTCATCTTCACCATCGGCATACAGGCGGGACCCGGCTTCTTCGACTCCTTCCGGAGCAAAGGGAAGACCTCATCATCATCACCCTGCTCATTATCTGCTCCGCCGCCCTCACGGCAACGGGGCTGAAATACGCCTTCGACATCGACACACCGAGCGTGGTGGGACTCATAGCCGGAGCGCTTACCAGTACGCCGGGACTTGCCGTTGCCATTGACAGCACCCACTCGCCGCTGGCATCCATTGCCTACGGTATCGCCTATCCGTTCGGAGTAATCGGCGTTATCCTGTTCGTGAAACTGCTGCCCCGCATCATGCACATCGACCTCGACCGGGAAGCCCGCCGCCTGGAGAAAGAGCGCCGCGGACAGTTTCCCGAATTGCTCACCTGCATCTACCGTGTCACGAACCCGTAGTTTTCGGACGCAGCCTGATGCAAATCAATGCCCGTGCCATAACCGGTGCTGTAATCTCCCGCCACAAGCACGGCGAGCAAATCTCCATCCCCACCGCACACACCGTACTCCGTGAAAACGACTACATACAGGCAGTGGGCAGTGACGAAGCCCTGAACCAGCTTGCCACCCTGGTGGGCGAACGCGAAGAAGGGGAACTCCCGCTCAGCCACACCCAAGAGATAGAATCCCTGCTGCTGACCAAAAAGGATATGATAAACAAGCAACTGGGCGACCTGAACCTGATGAAGAACTTCGCTGTACCGTGACGCGTGTCCGCCGAAGCGGAATAGACCTTGCCCCCTCGCCCGACCTCGCGCTGAAATTCGGCGACAAGCTGACGGTGGTAGGCGAAAAGGAAGGACTGAAAGGACTGGCGCGCCTCTTGGGCAATAACGCCAAGAAACTGTCCGATACCGATTTCTTCCCGATTGCAATGGGTATTGTGCTCGGAGTGCTGTTCGGCAAACTGAATATATCCTTTCCCGGCGGTTTGTCGTTCTCACCGGGGCTGACGGGCGGTATCCTGATAGTGGCCCTGTTCCTCAGCGCAATAGGCAAGACGGTCCTGTCATCTGGTCGATGTCGGGCCCTGCCAACCAACTGCTGCGACAGTTGGGACTGCTGCTGTTCCTCGCCGAAGTAGGTACGTCGGCAGGAAAGAACCTGGTTGCCACCTTCCAGGAAAGCGGCTGGCTGCTGTTCGGAGTAGGCGCAGCCATTACCCTGGTTCCCATGCTGATAGCCGTGATTGTGGGCAGGATGGTGTTTAAAATCAGTATTCTCGACCTCTTGGGAACCATTACCGGCGGCATGACAAGTACCCCCGGTCTGGCGGCCGCCGATTCCATGACCGACAGTAATATTCCGAGCGTGGCATACGCAACGGTCTACCCCATTGCAATGGTATTCCTCATACTGTCCATTCAAATCATAGCTACAATGATTTAAGACAATGAAAGCACTGGATAAAGAAACAGCTATTGCCCGGATGAATACGTTCGGGCGCAACGGTACGCCCTTCCTGTTTGTTATCGACTACATGCAGGAACATTCGTACGTAGAACCTCTCGACGGGATAGATACGTCCGTATGCCTCTACCAGTCAGAGGAACAGGCAATGCACCTGATGCCGGTGCCCGGTATGCCGGAACGATAGACTGGGAATTCACACCGCCCGCTCCCGCCGACTATCGCCGTTCTTCGATACCGTAAGGCGCAACCTGCTGGGCGGCAACAGCTACCTGACCAATCTGACATGCAAAGTGCCGCTCCGCACCAACCTGACGCTGAAAGATGTGTTCCTGCATTCACACGCCCTGTACAAACTCTGGCTGAAAGACCGGTTCGTCTGCTTCTCGCCCGAAATCTTCGTCCGCATGGAAGAGGGCAGGATAAAATCCTTCCCGATGAAAGGCACGATTGACGCCACCCTGCCCCATGCCGAATCAATCCTGCTGGACGATGCCAAAGAAGCTGCCGAACATGCCACGATTGTAGACTTGATACGCAACGACCTCAGCATGGTTTCCGAACACGTCACCGTAGCGTCCTACCGCTACATAGACCGCCTGCAGACCAACAAAGGGCCTATCCTGCAGACAAGCTCCGAAATATGCGGCATGCTACCCGGCGATTACACAAAGCGCCTCGGCGATATTCTGTTCAGCCTGCTGCCCGCCGGCTCCATTACCGGCGCTCCCAAACCGCGTACCATGCAAATCATTGCCGAAGCGGAAGCTACGAACGGGGATTCTACACCGGAGTCATGGGCTGCTACGCCGACGGACGGCTGGACAGCGCCGTCATGATACGCTTCATCGAGCAGGAAGACGGACAGCTCTATTTCAAAGCCGGTGGCGGCATCACCGCCCAAAGCCGTTGGGAAAGCGAATACAACGAAGTAATACAGAAAATATATGTGCCGATTTATTGAAACCATACGGGTGGATTGCGGAGAAGTGCGCAACACGGCTTACCATGAACGGAGAATGAACGATACCCGTACGCACTTCTGGCCTGAAAGCCCCGCTCTGCAACTGGCCGGCTACCTGCCCGCCATTCCCGGAAGCGGCGTACACAAGTTGCGTATAGTGTACGGGCAAAACGGCATCGAGGAAGTGACCTGTACCCCTTATACCCTGCGCCCCGTCCGCTCACTGGCACTGATACAGGCCGACGACATCGACTACGCCTGCAAAAGCACCGACCGCAGTGCGCTCAACCGGTTGTTTGCCCGGCGCGGCGCGTATGATGATATTCTGATTGTACGCCGGCATCTGCTCACCGATACCAGCATCGCCAACATCGCCCTCTTTGACGGCAGCCATTGGCATACTCCGCAACATCCTCTGCTGAAAGGGACCAAACGTGCCGAACTGCTGGACAAAGGTATTCTTACGGAAAAGGACATACGCATGGAAGAACTTCCGGCTTATTCCACCGTCCGCCTGTTCAATGCAATGATAGACTGGGGCGAAGTGGAACTGCCCGCCGATTGCCTGCATCCGGTATTCTGAAAAGCACGAATGTGGAGCCAACAGTTTCCATTTCCCAAAGATTTGTCTTACTTTTGCAAGCGGAGTATAAAGTCATCCGCTACCGTAACTTAACAAATACAACTATGCGTTATACCGTTTCCGCTCCCGATGTACCGATGCATGCCGCTATCCGGCTGCCGGCATCCAAAAGTATCAGTAACCGTGCGCTTATCCTGCACGCCCTTGCCCATGGCAGGCAGGCACTCTGCAATCTGAGCGATTGCGACGATACCCGCGTCATGGTGCGTGCGCTGCAAGGCAATCCCGAACATATAGACATCATGCGGCAGGGACGGCCATGCGTTTTCTCACCGCCTACCTCAGCGTAACGCCCGGTGTCCGTATCATTACCGGAACGCAACGTATGCAGCAGCGGCCCATCCGTATTCTGACAGACGCCCTGCGCCAGCTCGGTGCAAACATCGAGTATGCAGGCAATGAGGCTTCCCGCCCCTGCGCATCACCGGTTCGGAATTGCAAGGCTGTGAAATATCACTTGCCGGAAACGTGAGTTCACAATATATATCCGCCCTGCTGATGATAGGAGCTGTTCTTCCCCAAGGGCTGCACCTGTATCTTACGGGCTGTATCATTCCCGCTCCTCATCATCGACCTCACCCTCAAGCTCATACGGGACTTCGGCGGATGTGCCGAATGGAGTTCCGAAAACAGTATCACTGTATATCCCGGCGGTTACCGGGATGTTCCGTTCACTGTAGAGAGCGACTGGAGCGCGGCATCCTACTGGTATCAGATACTGGCGTTGAGGGGGAATGAAGAGGAAACGGTAGAGCTGCTCGGACTGTTCCCCACAGTTACCAGGGTGACAGCCGCGGTGCGGAGATTTTCTCCCGCCTGGGCGTACATACCGAATACACGGACAAAGGGTACGGCTCACGCTTGCA
>ENA-OQAS01001202-OQAS01001202.1-human-gut-metagenome-genome-assembly--contig:-NODE-1202-length-12529-cov-2.412111_pt1 | contig 12529 bp, 14 predicted proteins | sample MGYA00242733_ERZ504523 | MGnify/ENA primary metagenome ERZ504523 (study PRJEB26092, sample SAMD00036239) | human gut metagenome | host: Homo sapiens | study: EMG produced TPA metagenomics assembly of... | reverse complement strand
ATAAAAAAGAGTGAAACATCCGTCTTTGCCAATCTGTATAAGTATATATCAATGGATTGATATCCGCACCGATTTTCCAACCTAATTCAACCAGTGGATAAGCTACACGGTCAAAATCTTCATTATATATGCGAGATTTGTCCAATAAAATAAGAATATCCCAATCGGACTCATGATGTGCATCCCCACGAGCCTGAGAACCGAATAAAATGACACGACTCCCTGAAGGCATCACCTGACGAACCGTTTCACGAATGGAATGGATAATCTCATTTTTTTGCATAATGGTATTAGCTTAATATATTGTATGACAAAGAAACAAATTATATTCCGCTTATCCAATAATGAAGCAATTATATTTTAGTTTTTTTATGTTATAGTCCAATTTTGACGTGTACCCCAAGGAAAGCCGCCACAAGGCAGTTCTCCAATAATTAACGTCAAAAAAGATACTGATTTTTAATATTTGTTATTGCTCCAGTCCGATTGTCAAGGGTAACAAATATTCATAATCCCTACGTCCTTTAACAATTTCACTGAAAAATCTCTTGAAATAATCAAGCACAGACACACCCTGCATCCTGCAAGTGGAGATGATGGTATGATATACCGCTGAGACGCCGGCCATCTTGTCACTTCCGAAGAATAACGAGTGCTTACGCTCACCAACCAATGGACGAATAAAACGTTCGGCACAAACTCTATTGTCGGCACTCATAGTACGGCAAAATACTTTCAGCACCATTATAGGTTACCTGCATAAACTGGTATCCGGGTCTAAAACGTCTCTCAAACATACTGTAAGACCGTCGGTCATAGCTGAACAAACGAACCAAACGTAAATCTTTAGACATCACGATAAAGACATCACCATCCTCCGGCTCACGGTTCAACTGCTGATGGATGATGGATAAGACCTTATCATATTTACAGCGCATATCATGAAAATCACGAACAAAGAAAAAACGGTTTAGTCCTGTAATATTCAACATAAGACCTCCAGTTTCTCCACCAAGCTTTTCAAACCTTCGTAGCTTAAATTTTTCTGACTAATATGAACACCATTGCTCATGCGGATATCCACCAGGATTCGAAGTTCGGCAGGCGAAGAAAGCCGAGGAGCCGATTCTGGCTTTTGTTCCGGGATTAGCGAAGGACTTTCCGGCATTTCTGATTCCGTGGAGGGAGCACCCAAAACCTGAACAGGAACTATCTTCCTCCGGATATCCTTATACCATTTGGAAAATAGGTTATAAGGAACTTGGCTGGACATACAAAATCTCAATAGAAACACCCGCAGGGATACCTTCCAATTTATAGCGCAAAAATAGACGCTCAAAATCATTGTAACTATACATAAACTTGGCTTTTGATTTAACGAAAGCAAAGATCTAACTTTTATATCGGTTATCCTATACGTCATTTTTGGATGCTAACGAACCATTTCTGAAAGATGTTATAAGGAACCTTGTGCTTAACACAAAACGATTGGAGAGATTCTCCATGAGGCAAGGCCTCCGTCTGGTACTGAAAGTAAAACCTTTCAAGATCTTCACTGCTATACATAATTCTATAAATTTGGTTGGCAGCGAAGATAGGACTTTCAATTAATAGCCATTTTTGACTGCTTACATAAAATAGGATTGGCAATATGCAACAGTTAACAAGCAAGTTATTTTTTTAACCATTCTGTGTATAGGCACTTGAAAAAGTGTTTAGGCAAAAGGAGATGCCCTAAATTGAGTGCTTACTAAAAAAACAATCAAAGCATTTGATATAGAAAATAACTAGCTTCTCATAATCAAACATCTCAATATTTTGATTATCGACCTTACCTGTAAAATAGCATTGAGATTCATAATCAAATCCTTGAAATTTTGATTTATTCCATTCTATAGTAACATGATAATTGGCTACATAATCAAAAAGCATGTCAAAAGCTCCTTTACATGTCCGTTTCTCTGATAATCAAATACATGAATTCCAGAAATAGAACGATGCATAACCAAGAAATGAAAATATTCACCCTTTGAATAATCAAAGACCATTTGTTTTTTACGATAAGGATTCACTTTCATTCCACAAATGAAAGCGATACATGCCCTTTTATCGTTTGTCATCTTTATAAAATTTATAGATGTTACTATTGCTATGCAAATTCAGAATCTTCTCCATTTTACGGGAAGCCGAACAATTACATGTCTCTAAATGCATATAGGCCAATGCATATTCATTATATATATTTGTCATGAAAATCCCCGGGTCATCACTACCTAACACGACAGACGGAAGCAATATTTTTTCTTGGTCAACCTCAAGCCATTTTTCCAAATGATATTCTTTTAAATGTTGATAGTGACTGATACATAAATTGCTTGTAGGCAAAGCTTCAATAACAATTTCCTTCCTAGCAAGATATTCCAAAATTAGCAATTGTATAATTCCCAATGCATCAGAACTAAATAATTTATCCGTTTCTATTTCTATCACTTCATCATAATTCTTCCGGCTGTTTACAGTATCCCCCAAGTACTTCCGTCCATTTGTCGATGCATGATAAGCTTCTATAATTGGTTTGATCCCAGACTTGCCAAACTCAGTTTGTATATCATTATACTGTTCGTATGAATAATTGGAATACCAGCTATCATAACGCATATCCGCCTTTTCCAAAAGAAGAAACGGATCATATTGCCTATATTCCCAAGCTTTGCTCAACAGATAGCAGATAATACGTCCCATATACCTTATAAGAATATTCCGCAATCTCACTCTCAAGAGGCAGAACCAGATGTTGCAACCCTTCATGTTTTGATTCACGTATCAGTTTCCATACAAATACCAAATCATCCAACCACTCTCCTTGTGGCAAATAACATATTTTCCCAATTCTCCGTATCCACAAATCAGGTGATATGCCTATCGCCGTACAATGTCCTAAACGGTCGCCCGGCCACAAGTCTAAAAAAATCACGGCTTCTACAATAGTTCTCAGTCCACTCACTAAGTGGCTAAAATCCTCTCCTGCATGAAAAGTGAAATGTTTCACTCCCTGGTTTCTTAAAAAACGATACGTTTGTGCAAAGACCTCCGGTCCTGCATCAAATTCACTAGCAGCCGCATCGACTCCCACTACATATTGTTTGTTATCAGGACTTTCTTTCAAAAAAACGGCCAAAGCGATGGCTTTTCTTTTCAGTTCCTTTCGCAGGAAACGGGATCTGATATTAAACTTCTTCTCGAACGTTTTTTCCGGACGCTTTATGAAATGCGCAATCAATCGCAAATCCGTATCCTTCAAAAATTCCGATTTTCTTTTAGCCTCTTCGAAACCTCTTCGTATTCTGCTAACCAGCAAACTGTTTTCTACGGATGAGTTCTTTGGAGAAAAACGGCCTCGATTAAAGCTAGCTTTGTACAAAAGTTACATCCTGCCAGCTGTAAAAAACGTTTTTCATAAAACTCTTCAATATGCCACCTAAATGAATTTTCTGTCAAGAGCTGGAATTGCGGGAATCCCACTTGAAGCCGTTGCATCACCACAAACCGATGAACCATGCCTTTTATCAACAAGTAATGATGGAACATACCCGCCACTTTGGTATCATGATAATTCCTTATTTCACTCATGACACACAGGCAGAACAGCAATTCATCTATCATCATCCCAGTTTCACTCATCCCCCCGAAATCCCCCCACAAATTTCTCAATCTAACCGGAGATGAATAATCTTTCTCCCCTTTTATGATCTCCTCCTCCTTAATTAAGCCATTACTAATAGCTATTTGTGTTATCAATCTGCCGCGCAAGTCCGCCGCCTGCTTCATCCGTTCATACAATCTGAGAGGTGTAAAATCCGAGATTATCTGTTCCGACAATTTCCTGACTGCCGCTTTACTTTCATACGCATCCTGATAATCTTTCGCCATCTTATAAGGACTCCTCAACAATAAATTCCATAACACATCCGTCTCTGTTGTTCCGTTCAAATGAAGATGCAAGTCATTCAGTCCTCCTTCCTTCTCCATTATATAGTTAAATGCCGGTATGTATGGAAGTAACTGGACCGTATGTTTGAACTGCTTCAAGAAACAGTTGGCAAACTCCATCATTTTCCTCCTGTCCTTTTGTAATGCCGATGTAAACTTATCCGCAAAGAAAGCGGAAATCAGTAACAAAGGGGGAAACTGCTTTATCAGTTCCATCCATTCTGTAAAACGATCAGCCTTTACATATAGTTCGTGATTTACCGATATCAAATATTCTTTGGCAAGGTCATAAGGAATCCCTCCTATCAAGTCCGGCAAATCCCGGTAAGCCGCTAATGCATTCTTTGCCAATCCTTCATAATAAGAATCATGCTTTAGAGGAGCGTTTTGTCTTTCCAGTGCAATCAACCTTCGTTGAACCTGTCCTATGGACACCTGTCTACTTGTTCCCCAATAACGTTCATACTCAAACAAGCTTTCGTTATCACACAATAGTTGAGATAATATCGGAATCATCTTTATCAGATATAGATTGCATTCAGAATAGCAAAGACAGGAGAATCAGACTGATGCAGTGATTCATAATTCGCTTTTACAAAATCAGCTACATTTTTTATTTTTCCTTTCAACAAGTTTATTTCATTGAACAGTTCCCTAAGACCAAGTTTTGTCTCGCTCATTTTATTTGATATATCATCTTTTATGAAATCCACCTGCATTTCATCCATGCCATTATGTAGCAAGACTTCTAATTCATCCACCTTTATTATATTTTTTGTCTTTTTACGAAGAGTCTGTTTCTCTTTCAGCAATTGCTGGTATTCTTCTTCCTCCCCAGGTAACAAAAATTCAGACGTATTGTATGTTGACAATTTTTCTTCCACTTCCTTCAATTGGATAAAATACTTTATCCACTCTTGAATTCCATTATACCTTTTCAATTCCCACAACACATTCTCCTGCTTTTTTAGCAATAAAGCCAGTTTATTATTCATCTGATCATATTTTAACAATTCATTCAAGTACTGTTCTTTCTCCTCAATATCATTTTGCATCAAGTATTTTAAAAAGGGATTCAAAAAAATCTCTAGCAGAGGACATTCTGAAAGCCATTTATAAAAATCAGTTTTACCGTTTATCGTCATTTTAGAAGATGCCGCCTTTCTGTTATGAATATAGATGGTCTCAATATCCCCTATTACATTAAAGTTCATATTGGGAATTCCGTATTCGGCCATTTCTTCCACCAATGCAGCATTCAGCAGAGCCACAATATACGCATTAAATTTCATACCGGCACTTCTATATTTATCATCCTCGTCTATCTGTAACATCGTATTATAGAACCGGATAAAATATGATAGAGTAATGATGTCGAAACCTCCACGCTCATATCTGCTGCCCACTCCTTCAATTCTCTAATAACAGTAGTCCACAAATCGTCCTCCTTTATATCTATGGTGACATCGTTCCAATTGGCCAATCCTTCTTTCCGGCTCACCGGATCCAAGAAGAAGGGTTGCAGGAAATTACTATATGGAGCTTCTTTGGATAACATTTCTTCTAAACTGTCCGAACCGTTGTTCTTACTGTAAAACAAGGTTTCTCTGATAATCGCCAGCAACCTGTAAACAGAAAGAAAAACATTCTCATGTTGCCGAGTATCTATTGTACCCAACATAGGAAGCATGGAAAGCACCTGATTGCTTTCCGACAGCAAGACAGGAGCATTGTTGCCTATAAATATAGTTCCCGCCATGGTTTCAACATTCTCCTGTTTGTTCCTATTCAACTTGCTGTTACAAAAGGCCTGTGCCAACCCTACACTCTTCAGTAAATTGATATTAGCATTCAATTGTGAAAATTCAAGTAAGTCACGTACCATACTCCGATCCGACAGCTTTCCTCCCAACCTTTCGCTTAAAACCTCTATATACGACAAACGTATCCAATAATCAAAAATCAGGAAACGATTTTTTCGTACCAATTGATTGAATTTAGTTCCGACAGCAAAAAGAGCCTTGTTCAATATATCATCATTGGTTTCCGGAAGGAAGTTACTGCCTGTATACAATGCATTAGCATGTATCAGGAACTTCAGCATTTCAATAGTATACACAGGTGTCCCGTTAATCAACAATTTAGTATTTGCCGCCTTTTGATTGATGTCATTTGCAAAAACATTCAGCAGTCCTGTAGTTATATCCATTTTCTCCTTTTGGGCAGAATTGAAGTTCAATAAAGTCAGGATACGTACCTGTCCCCTCAAAGATAATCCTAACAGGAAATGGCATATTTCAGTATTAATCCTTTCATTTCCCGATGATATCCCGATACGGTTCAACAAATCCTTATAACATTTGACAATAGCCTTTCCCTTTTTCGTATCCGTATAGATTACTTCCAAAGAATAATCATCCTCTTCCAGATACTCTCTGATTGTTTTTAAATGTATTCGGTATTCCGGTTTCAAAAGTTTAATCAGATATTGATTTTCCAATTGGTCTATCATTTCCGCAAATTCCTCTTTTCTATGTCCGGCATACTCCATTTCCTTTTTCAAGAAGTCATCATCAAAACATTTCCAGTTGGCTTTTCTTACCAGTTTGCTATAAGTTCCAGGTCTCCGGTCAGTATGGTTATTATCTGCCCCGGAAGTAATGTACTTTCTCAACACTTCCAATATTTCAAATCCTTTCTTAAAATCCGTATCAATATCATCAAAAGGAATCACAATACATTTTTTATCCAGCAACTTCAACGTTTCTCTGATATAGATGTGGAATCTCTCTTCCAAATTATTAAAAGCCTTGGCTTTATTCATACCCTGTATAGAAATGAATTCTTCATCATCCCATCCGTCATATACATTATCTTTACCTATGCCATCAATAAAAGGCAATGCCTTTAGCAAGTCATTATAACAATCAGCATGTTTTTTCTGTTCTTCAAAGCGCTTGTCTCTGACGGAATAATAATTTTCGTTCAAAGCGTTTTCCACACATTCCTGAATAGCGGCCAATATATTGATAAACGGATGTTGCTTCGTTTCAATCAATGAAGGATCTATAGGACTTAAGCATAATATATCCTTTCCCTTGTCTCTTTTTATTCTGTCTAGAAAAGACAATAAGAAAGTCGTTTTTCCCTGCCCCACGACTGGCAAAAACAGAAATAGTACTATGAAATCTATGAAAATCAGTATTTTCCCCAACTTCTATGGCATTGTCATACAACTGATCCCACATTCGCATAATCTGTCTCATTTTGGAACGGTGTATCAGGCTCTGTTCGTCATAGGGTGCAGCGTCCGAATAATCACACTTGGAAAAATCTAAAACTACTTATTCTCCATCTTACAAAAATTACGGTTAACAGCAATAGCTATAATAGCTTAATATCACTTCTCTTATTTGGGTTCTGGCATATCGTCTGGCTTCTATAGCAGACAACCATACCGATGATAACAATACAGCGAAAATGACAATGAACTCGAGCCATGATATATCCTTGTTCAGTCCCCATTTTAAATCTATCAATACACCTATAGCTACTATAAAAGAAAAAATCAATCCTTCAAAAACAGCCTGCATTACCCACATTCTGTTCATAAAGATAATCTGTTCTTTGGCTTCTTCTTTTTTATGTAATTCAATCCACATGTAACTATAGGCTAGTTTTTTATCCGAAACTGATAAAGATAAAGCATTAGAAGCCAAAGCATTCATTGTTCTGTCGTAGGTTTCTTCAAAATCTTTATCTGTATTTTGAACTATTTTTCGAATCAGTCTCCCGATTATCCAAGAAGAAAGTCCGCAAATGTATGCCAGAAATATTCCGCAAACAATAGTTATGGATATGTTTCGTATAAAGAACTCATAGTAATGATAATGAAGGTCAAACAGAACGATACCCAATGTAAAACCACCGGAAACAATATAGGAAAAATCCAATATGCTGAACGCATTGGACAGTATGTCTATAATCTTCTGAAAACTAGGCATAGAAATAAATATTAATTAAGTTATTTCAGATGGATTTTGAAATAAATGCCGCCGGAGAAGTATTTCCCGTTGTTCAGTTCGGCAATAAGATTGATGTGGTCTTTCCAGAGTTGATAATGTGCGCCGATGTTTATTGTGCGGGCGTCGTATTCGGCCATCAGGTCCAGCCCGTTCAAAGCTTTCACCGCCAGGTTGTCTTCCGGCAAAAGGTTGAATTTGAAATTCACACCTGCGGCAGGCTTTCTGTAATGAGGGAACCAGCAGGCACGGTAATCCACGTATGCGGCGTGAACGCCCAGTGTTCCTATCCCGGCAAAACTGAAATGCTTGGTTGCCGCCAGATAATATCGTGTAAAATGATTGTTCTGCATACCGTCCTCATCGAACTTGATGGCCCCACCACCGTATGCTTTATGCGAGGTGGGATCGTCCAGACCCAGGACTATCTGTGGAGTCCAGCTTCCACCAGCCTTCTTTCCACAACCGCAGGCGAGCATTGAAGGCGCGGTCCTGATTGGTGTACTTTCCCCAAGACTGCTCCGGGAAATAAGTGGAGCCATGCTCCGCATAATTGATGGTGCAGGTGTATCCCACTTCGAGCCAGGGAAGATGGTTATGTTCAGATAATAATTGAATGTGTATTTTATCTCATTACTACTGATATATTGCAACGGAACAAGATGCAACACATTCCCTCCCGCCATAAATGTCTTGTCTCTTTGCATCTCGGCAGTGGGAGCATGAAGAAGTCCCGTTGTACCGTATAGTGCCTGTGCCTGACTCTGTAACGAGCTAATCGCAATAAGGCATACTAAAATTAATTGTATTTTTCTACCCATCATCCCTCTTCATCTCTTCCTTAATCAGTCTGGGCAAGGTCTTTATGAAATTCCAATATCGAGGAACATTTTTCTTCGGGTCTTCAAAAGCACGATGCAACCACTCCAGTTTAAGTTTCAACATCCAGTTCGGAGCACGCCTTACATTTCCCACTCCAGCATTGAAATTGAATATGGCTCCAAAGCCAAACATCACTCCACGATGTAAATAAGGCTGCAAACGGTTCATGAACATTTCCTGTTTCGGAGCGCCCAAAGATACCCAAATAATATCCGGTCCATCCTCATTTATCATTTGCGCGATACCTTGATAATCGAATTCATCCACTTTCCGGAAAGGCAAGGTTTCAAAACGCATATTCTTTATTTCAGGATCTATTTTTGAAAGATTATCTTTCAGTCCGGAAAGCACTTCCTGAGTATTACCCAAAAAAAACTGGCGATATTGGCACATCCGCACATATTTTATAAAAATATCAGCTCCTATATATGACTCTAAAGGCTCGTGATGAATATATCCCAATATTTTGGCAAGTACGGATCCGTCACAATTATTGACTAAGGCCCCATTCAACACGTTCAAAAACTCAGAATTATTATTGGCAACAGTCAAATTATTACTCTCAACCGAACAGACATATCCTACCGTTCCCTCCTTTATAGCATTTTCTATGGTTTGCTCTAATTTTCTCTTATCAAATTCTAAACGGACATTAAAATATCTCTTCTCTTTCATAAAACCACTCCTATAGTCATAAATTTCATCACCGAACAGGCTTGCAGGCTATGCCTGTAACCTGCCGGAATCAACAGATACGTCCCAGCCTTACAGATATACTTTTCATCAACTATCATCATAAGCCCTTCTCCTTCCATAAAATAATAGTGCTCATCCATGGTAGGATGCACATGAGTATCCACAAAATCACCTTTATGTAATTCTGTAATCGCTATTTGAGTAAGAGAAGAAGAAGTTTCCTGTGAAGAAAGAAGAACGGTTTTCAAACCGACATGATGGGAAGTAGAAACGGGAAGAATATCTGAAAAATCCTTTTGAATTATTGATGGCATCCGCTTTTTTCAATTTGGGATTTCACCCATTCATATTGCTGCCTCAAACCATCCTCCAAGGCTATTTTAGGCTCCCAACCTAATATTGTTTTTGCTTTGGTATAGTCTGCGCTACGTGCCTTGTCTCCTTCCGGCTTGGTCGTATCATAGACTATTTCAATATCCTTACCGGATATTTTTACGACTGTCTCGGCTATCTCTTTAATGGAAGTACATACGGAAGGACCTATCTGAATATAACCATGCCCCCATCCCTTTTCCAAAGCCAGACAAAGAGCCTCGACCACATCGTCCACATGAATGAAAGCACGTCCTTGCAAACCACTGCCCCATACATTGAACGGCTCTTCGGGATAATTTACAGCTTTACGGATCAAAGCAGGAATCACCTGGCTTCTTTCTCCATAATCACAAGGAGGACCATATACATTATGAAACATCAAAGTACAGCAGGGAATCCCTATCTCCTTTTCTAAAAATCCAAGTTCAATCTGTCCCATCAATTTACTCCAGCCATAAGCCGATTCAGGAAAAGCCGGAAAAAGTTCCTCTTCTTTTAAAGGAACCACATCCAAAGAATTTTGCGTGTCAAAGGAAAACTGCAAGCCGTTCCTACGTATATCAATCCTTTCACACGGTCTTTCCCCGCTTTTCGTACAGAATTGAATACATGGGTATTAATTAGATTATTCAACCTGAACAATTCACCTTGATTTCCAAAAACATAATCAATTCCAGCAACGATATCGGCCAAATGAATGACGTAATCCATATTGAACACAATACGGTCACATTCATTCCCTACAGATAGATCGATGTTAAAGAAATGAGTATCCAAATCAATGACAGGCTTGCCCGCTTCATCATTCAAATACTCTAATTTTCCACGCCACAAATTATCTATTACATAAACATCATTACCTTCTTTTACAAGGCGTTTTACCAGGTTGGAGCCTATCATGCCACAACCACCGGTCACTAATATTTTTTTCCCCATAATTAATTTGTATATTGTTTGATAATTCCCAATTTCATCAAATACGTTTTTAACTTTCCTAAAACACGTGCTTTCACTGAATAATAAGAATAAAACTGCCTAGCAATACATTTATTTTCCATTAGCATAAAGGAAAAGTTAAATTGCTCTTTTCCAGACATATCAAAATCCACACGATATCGATTATAAACACAACAATGCGTAGCTTCAGAAGTAAATCCATCATTTATTACTTTTGATTGACATGGATATACCGTCAACTTATTTTGTTTAAATTGATTATAACTAAATCTTATCCACCACGAACTTATACGCCCTTCCATACAAGCGAATAAAAGCCCTGACATTTCACTACCTAGTTGATCAAATTCTTTTTGATTTTTTTTATTAAATCTAAACTCATTCCAATCTGCAATATTCCAATCTACTGTTTCCCAACGATCTGACCACGTACCCCATCCCCAACAATGAGCTTTTCGAGCCATAAATGAATCATAGGGGTAATCCCAACATTTAATTTGGGGAGAAAAGCCAGACACTGAGAAAATATTATTTTCAAATTGAAATTTAACCAAGGCTTGATTCATCCAATCTAAAAGTTTGACGATACGATTAAATCATCTTCCACCACTATAACTTTGCCATATTTTTTAATTATTAAAGTTACACCTTCAATAATAGAAGAAGCTAATCCTTTATTTACAGAAGAATAATTACGCTCAATTTTTCTAAACCCTGTTATAGTATCCAGATAGTTCCTAACTGTATTTATTATAATCAAATCCTTCTCATTTTTCGGTCCATCCGAAAAAATATATAAATCAGTTTCTCTTGACAATCTATTTTTTTTTAAAGAGTTTATAGTTCTCTGTAAACAGTCTAATCGGTTATACACAAATAATACTATTGGAGCTAACATAATATACAATTTTAATAATTAGAATTTAAAAGCACTACAGATATATACCTTATGAATAAATAGCATAAGCATAAAATTCACAAATTGAAATATGACGAGATAGGTGCAATTATAGAATAATTTACTTTTTCATATACCCAAGTACCATGAGATATGTAGTAAGTAAAAATAGAATTAACAATATAGACATCACTCCCATTTGTACATTCGACACCCTTATCATCTTGAAGAAAAATGTGCTTGAAAATGGTAAAAGAAACCAAATAAAAAAATTAAATCGAACAGAGAGTTCCAATTGGTGTAAATTCAATATTATAAAAAGAAATAAGAAAATGAATATGTGAACAAACAAGTATCCTCCAGAAGGTTTACTACTTAACTTATCATAAAAGTAATAATAGTAAATGGAATAAACACTATACAAAATGAAACTATTAATTGCAACATAGATAAAGAAGATAACTCAAACGTTGTGTTTTGGGAGGTTCTTTTCAAAATATATCCAACAATAGGTATATTTTCAAAAACTACATATAAATAAGAAGATAAGACTTGATACAAAGACAAAAGACAAAACATAAGATAACACAATACAGTCGTTTTCCTACCAATCTATCTTTTAAAATCGGTAGAAATAAAAAGACAACAAAAAAAAGCGTAGTAGTATGAATCAAAACCATGGCAATAACTAACCACCATTTTTTGTTGT
>ENA-OQAS01001201-OQAS01001201.1-human-gut-metagenome-genome-assembly--contig:-NODE-1201-length-12531-cov-1.928007_pt1 | contig 12531 bp, 19 predicted proteins | sample MGYA00242733_ERZ504523 | MGnify/ENA primary metagenome ERZ504523 (study PRJEB26092, sample SAMD00036239) | human gut metagenome | host: Homo sapiens | study: EMG produced TPA metagenomics assembly of... | reverse complement strand
TTAAATTCCGTGGTACCACTCTTCTTCGCCGCATCCCGGTAACATAACTTACGGTGCAGCGCACTTGTGATTCTATAACGGGAATTCCGCTTCTGCCTATCTGAAAACCGTTCAGCAGAAGAACTCAAAGGCGAGTTCAAAGATTTGATCTGCTGCCTTGCACCGCCCGGCAGTTCTCTGTACAGACTCTAATCTTTTACTGATCCTTATCCTCGTTTTTTTCATATACTTTGTTATTATAAAAATAAATACAAGTTCCGTCAAGAGATTCTTGATTGTTTTTTACGAATTCTTGATTATTTTTACCATTTAAAATTGATTTCCGTTATCTCTCAGCCATTTTCTATATTTTTTATAGTCCGGCATCCACGTCGCCACGACCTTCCAGAATGCAGCGGAATGATTCATTTCTCTACGATGTGCCAGCTCATGCACCACAACATAATCCAGAACTCCCGGCGGCATCAGCACCAGCTTCCAGTTGTAATTGAGATTCCCCACGCTGCTGCAGCTTCCCCATCTGGTCTTCTGCTCCCGGATGGAAATACGCCCATAGGTCACACCCATTTTCCGGGCATAGTATCCGGTCCTTGCACCTAATACTTCTCTTGCAAGATTCCGGTAATATTTCTTTTCTGCTTCCGGCATCTCTCTCTTTTCCTGCCGCTTCATTGCATTTTCCTTCTGAAGCTTTACCTTCTGTCGGATCCAGTTCTCTTTTTCCAGAAGAAACCGTTCGATCCGCTTTTTCTCACAGGAATAAGGTGCACGGACCGTCACCTTTCCTTCCCGGTCAACTTCGATTCCAATACTGCGCCTATCTGACCGGATCAGATGATATTCTATGTCCACGACCGGATCACCTCCAGAAAGCGCTCTCCATATTTTTCAAACTTGAACTCTCCCACACCGGAAACTTTCAGCATAGCATTCTTATTTATCGGTTTTTCGATACACATCTGCACAAGGGTCTTATCGGAAAATACAATATAAGGCGGAACTTTTTCTTCTCTTGCTATCTCTGCCCGCAGAACGCGCAGGATTTCAAAAGTCTCTTCCTGCTCTTTATTCAGGATCAGTCCGGCCAATTTCTTCACTTTTTTCTTCGGTGTTGTCTTCGCCTCTTTCTCCGGTTCTTTTGCCATCTTCATTGTAAATGTCTCCTGCCCTGCAATCAGTGCTTCCGACTTTTCAGTCAGCTTCACAATCATATAAGAATCCGGCGTGGTCTTCAGATATCCTTCTGCCAGAAGCTGGTTGAATATCTGCCTGAGCTTCCACGATGGCGTCTTAGAAAGTACCCCGTAAGCCGGACTGACACCCATGCCATACTGCCGGATCTTCGCATTATTTGCTCCATGCACCGTATCCAGAATCACATTAATTCCATAACGCTGATAACTTTCTTTTACACACATGGCAAGTATCCTTGCCTCTGCCGTCATATCCACGGTATCAAACTGCGTCTTACAGTTTGAACAGTTCCCACAGTAATTGCTTCCGTATTCCCCAAAATACCGCAGAATATAATCACGCAGACATTCCTTTGTAAAGCAATAATAAGTCATCTTTTTCAAGCGCTCCTGATCCCGCTCCATCACGATCCGGCGCGTCAGTTCATCCAGTTCCTGATTGTCGCGGTTGTTCTCAATGAACATCTGGTTTGTGATCACATCCTGTCCACTATATAAAAGCAGGCACTCCCCCGGCTCACCGTCCCGGGCGCAGCGTCCCACTTCCTGATAATAGGACTCCAGATTCTTCGGCATATTGTAATGCACAACAAAGCGGACATTGGATTTATCAATTCCCATCCCGAATGCATTCGTCGCCACCATGATCTGCTTCCGGTCATAAATGAAATCATCCTGATTATCACGCCGCTCCCGGTCTGTCAGTCCCGCATGATACCTGGTCACGGAAAACCCATCCATTTCCAGGAGTGCGCAATTTTCCTCCACCTGCTTTCTGGTCAGGCAGTAGACGATCCCGCACTGATCCGGATGCTCCTCAATGAATGCTTTGAGTGCGGCATATTTATTCTTTGGAGACTGTACCGCAAGGAACAGATTCGGTCTGTCGTAACCTGTCATTACTACTTCCGGATCCTCCAGCATCAGGATATCGATCATATCCTCTCTTACTTCTTTCGTCGCAGTTGCAGTAAATGCACTCACAACCGGCCGCTTCGGAAGATGCTCTACAAACTCTGTGATCTTTAAATAACTTGGCCGGAAATCCTGTCCCCACTGGGAAACACAGTGCGCTTCATCGACTGCGATCATAGAAATATCCACGCTCATAGCAAAATCCATAAACTCTGCAGTTTCCAGCCGCTCCGGTGCCACATAGATAATCTTATATCTTCCTTCTTTTGCAAAAGCAAGTGCCTTCCGGTACTGCCCCATAGTCAGGGAACTGTTCAGATAGGCTGCATGAACCCCTGCCTGGTTGAGGGATGCCACCTGATCCTTCATAAGAGAAATAAGGGGAGATATCACAAGTGTAATACCTCCCATCATCAGCGCCGGAATCTGAAAACAGATGGACTTTCCGGCTCCCGTTGGCAGTATGCCGAGTACATCCCGGCCGGACAGGATCGCATCGATCAGTTTCTCCTGTCCCGGTCGGAATCCGTCATAGCCAAAAAATTGCTTTAATACTTGAAATTTATCCAAGATATACTACCTCTTCTTCCGGTTTTTCTGCGGATTCCATCTCCAGCATATAAAGAACCGGCTGCTTTGGAACCATCGGACGGTACGCTTCGTACTCGAACTTGACGGTTACTTTTTTCCAGCTTCTCTGTGTGATCTGCGCTGCCCTTCCAAGATTACATGGATATCCATAGAAACGGATATCATCTGCGCAACAGGTCATGATCTGTCTTCCAGGAATCAGCATATTTGCCGGCATTCCCTTCGGACGGAAAAGCTGTGCAAGGAAGGTGATCTTCTTGTGCTCGTAGCGCTCCGGATGCTCATATGCATCCACATACCAGGTACCAAAGTCCACATCATCAATGAAGATATGGTCTGCTTTCAGATCATATGGCAGATCCTCTTCTGTCTGCGGGATAATATTGCCATCCACGCCTTCAAAGATCAGCTGTGCCTGCGGGTTCTGGATCTTAAGGCACGTCTGAACGCACTTCGGTCTGTATTTTCCCCACAACGGTTGATGATGATCAACTCAGATTCAGTAAGCTGGTTCATCAGCATATTCCGCATATTCTTCAGGTACATGTCCAGCGTCTCACCGCTAACCGTTGAGTACACACCCTGAATCTCCCAATTGCGTGGAAAATCTTCATCCAGGATTTCCTGCAGATCCCAGGTTCCATTGTACTCAATGATCACCTGGACCGGATGATAGATCTTCTCACAGTTTTCAAAGAAAGTTTTATTTAACTTTTCTCTTTCTTCTATATTGAAGAGGAACAGTCCGTTCTCATCCAGATATTTTTCCGAGTACTCTTCCTCTCCCTCTTCACACTGCAAAAGCAATGTCGGACCTTCTTCGATCCATTCCTGCTTCATCAGTGTGTCCTTGATAAATGTTGTTTTTCCACTGTCCAGAAATCCTGTACAGATATATACCGGTGTTGTCATCGCCGCTTGCTCCTCCTAGATATGGAATAACTTAATCAGATCCTCTTCTTTGAGATCTGTTCCGATCACGCATACACGTCCTGTGTAATCAGCCTGTCCCTCACGGACTTCATATTCTTCCGGAACCATATCAAACTGCTTCCAGGAACCGTCTGCCATCTGGATAATTCCTTTGGAACGAAGTACGGTTCCGTAAGCATCTGTCTCAGATAATGCTTTCAGCAGGTAATCCAGTTCTTCTTCTGTATACTTATGAGCAGTCTCCTTGCCCCAGCTTGTAAATACTTCATCTGCATGATGATGTCCTTCGTGTCCGTGGTGATGGTCATGGCATCCGCAGGTGCAGTTCTCATCATGTTCATGATGATGCTCATGCTCTTCATGGTCGTGATCATGATGGTGTTCATGGGTCATGATCGTGGCATCCGCAGGTGCAGTTCTCATCATGTTCGTGATGATGCTCATGCTCTTCGTGATCGTGATGATGGTCGTGATCATGACCGCAGCCACATTCGTCATCATGATGATGGTGATGTTCGTGGTCGTCATGCTCATGTGCATGTTCTTCCAGGATACCTTCGATCTCAGCGCCATGCTGCAGGGCATGCAAAACGGCATCTTTTCCAAGTTCTTCCCAAGGTGTGGAATAATGGTTGCCTCTGCATTTTTCTCACGCAGCATATGCACGCACTCTTCTACCTTTTCATCTGTCATCATCTGGGTACGGCTGATAACGATCGTAGATGCATGCTCTACCTGGTTATTGAAGAATTCTCCGAAGTTCTTGAGATAGATCTTTGCTTTCTTACCGTCAACAACTGTGATTCTTCCGTCAATCTCAATATCTGCCTCATCTTTGACACCCTCGATTGCTTTTACAACATCAGAAAGCTTTCCAACTCCCGAGGTTCGATGATGACACGATCCGGTGTATAATCTGCAAGTACTTTCTGAAGTGCTTTACTAAAATCCCCCACCAGTGTACAGCAGATACAGCCTGAGTTCATCTCTGTGATCTCAACGCCGGCATCTTTTAAGAATCCGCCATCAATACCGATCTCCCCAATTCGTTCTCGATCAGGACCAGTCTTTCTCTCGGAAATACATCCTCGATCAGTTTCTTGATGAATGTTGTCTTTCCTGCTCCCAGGAAACCAGAAATAATATCAACTTTCGTCATTTTTTCGTTCCTCTTTTCTTATTATTATAATTTCATAAATTAGCCTTTTCTAACTGCAAATTGTTTCCGAGCTATATCGTATCACATTTCTTTAAAAGATGCAAATAAATAGCTTGTTAATGCATTGTGATTAGTGTATAATAGTTTTATAAAATCTCGTACTTTTTTAGTACAAATTCATAAACAAAGGAGACTTGATAATATGGTTAATTTATTGACAGGCCCAAAAGGAAGCGGAAAAACCCAGCAAATGATCGAACGTGCTAACGAAGCTGTAAAGACATGTGAAGGAAACGTATTCTTCATCAAGAAGAGCCACAGAGATACATACAGCTTATCTTTCAACATCAGAGCGATCTGCATGGATGACTATGATGTAATCACCAATACCGATGAATATCTTGGATTTATTTACGGTATGTTAAGCGCAGACCATGATATCAAAGCAATCTTTATCGACGGTATTTTAAAGCACGCCGACATCACACTTGAGAACATTCCTTCTTTCATCGAAACACTGAAAAAGATCTCCAAAGAAAATGATGTAGATTTTTATGTCAGCATCAGTGCAACGAATGAACAGCTTGGTAATGTAGATTTTGAAGATTGTACACTCCTTAACTAAGATAGACATTATCCAAAAGGAGGGATGAAGATTTTCTGTAAATCTTCATCCCTCCTTTTATGGTTTTCCAAATGTGACAGAGCACATGCTATTTCAAAGACAAACCGTATTTGCCTTATCCCCTTTTGCATACTCCAGTTTTACATCATCTCCCACATTGTACTTGATGATCTCAATAAAATCGACTACCGATACATCAAAAATTTCATCTGATCCTTCCAGCATAATGTAGTAATGAGAATCTCCATCTATAACGCCCTGGGCGATTTTCGTGATCTTTCCTTCGATCGTGCCGGTATCCATCTTCACTTCTTCTTTTTCCTTGATTCCATTGGTAAGAAGCAGATTATTGTAGGATTCTTCACATGCACTTACCGTGTCCCCGATTGCAACAACCTGGTACTTCTGGACATTGACCATTGCATACTTTTTCACAAGTCCTGCATCATCCTTAAGTGCCATAAAGTAAGTCGGCTCCCCGGAAATATTAAGCAGCAGCGGGAAAGTCGCCCGATACTTCAGGTTCTGTACCTGTCCTTCTGCCGATGCCATCGCAGAATCCTCGATCGCACCTGCCACCGGATAATACTTTGTCTCCATAGTTCTCTGGTTCATCAGAACAAATCCCACATTGGACTGGTCACTGTTTACAGAAGTTACTCCCGTGTACACCCATACATCATCATCAATCGCCAGATAATTATATCCGTTTGTTGTCTTCAGACAATCTTTCTGACTGAGTACACTATTAAAATACCCATGCTTTAACGTGCCATAATAATCATAAAGCTGTACCAGAAGATCTGCCGAATAGGCTCGGTCGATCCATTCCGGGACTTCATCGATCCTGTAGTCCTGCATTTCGCCAGTGATCGCATTGCAGAGCACCACATGCCCTACCGTTTCTCCTCCGAAAAGACCGATATTATACTTTTTAACCGGTGCTACCCAGTATGGAACACCATTATCATCAATTTCAAAACTAAGGTCTCCGTAAATATAAGTCGGATGCGCAAAACGAAGATGACGGTAAATATTTCTTCCAAAATGCTCGCTGGTCGAATACTTCATTCCCTGCTCCAGCTTTACCATCTCCGTTGTCTGACTTGCCATATCGATCCGGATATATGCAGGAAGTCCATCTTTCCGATTGGTAAACCATTTGATCAGATTCGCATATTTCAAAGGTGACACACGGACCGGACGATCCTTGTAGTTGATCTGACTGTAGATATCGTCCACCTCAAACTGGGATACCATATCTGACATGCTTCCCATCTTCCGGTCTCCTAAAAGCTGCGCAGACTCCTTATCCAGAAGCGGGATCTGGTCAAAGGAAAGCTCCTCGATATCTTTTGTGAATTCGCCCTCTTCTACCTTCAGAAGCTGTTGGTATTTCTTCGCATTCACAATCGGTGAAGAAAGAATGGTTCCGGCCAGATAAATCACTAACAAAAGAATAAAAAGACGGACACACCATTGAAACCTTTGGATTCTTTCATCTCCTTCAGATCAATTGCTCCGTATCGCAAGCCTTTTTTCCTGCAAACACAAGACCGACCGCAAGCACCAGAACAAGCACAAAATACCACACTCCGGAAGAATGGATATTAAAAGCCGGCAGTGATACATAATACCAGATTCCTGCTGCCACTAAAAGCAGCAGAAAACTGATCGCTATATTTTTCTTTTTCATAAATTCTCCTTTTCATCGTTTTGCCTTACCAAAGCTGTCTTAGAATTTTCTACTCCAAAGTGACGGCGAGAACAGCATCAGGAACGGGAAGATCTCCAGTCGTCCGATCAGCATATCCACGCAGAACACAATCTTCGAGAAGTCTGAGAACTTCGCAAAATTTTCCACCGGTCCTACCAGATTCAGTCCCGGTCCTACATTATTAAGTGTAGTAAGCACTCCGGTAAATGAAGTAGTAAAATCAAAGTTATTGATCGAGATCAGAAGCACGGATACGATCAGGATTAGTATATACGCAATAAAGTATACATATACCCCCCGCATCGTCTCTTCTTTCACTTTTTTCCCATTTACTTTTACGATATTGACTGCTTTCGGATGGATCATAGTTTTCAGCTCCCGGCGGATGCTTTTTACCAGGATCAGAAGTCTTGATACTTTGATACCACCGCCTGTTGAACCGGCAGAAGCACCGATTACCATCACAAGAAGCAGAACACATTTGGAAAGCTCCGGCCACTTGTTGAAATCTGCCGTCACAAATCCAGTTGTCGTGATCACGGATGCCACCTGGAACGCCGCATAGCGGAATGCCTTTAAAAGAGAATGATAACCTCCGGCGATATTGCAGGTGATCACAACGGTTGCTCCTGCAATGATTCCCAGGTAAGCACGCAGCTCCTCATTCTTAAATACACTCTTAAATTCTTTCAAAAGCAGAAAGAAATACAGGTTAAAATTGATACCAAACAGGATCATAAATACGGTGATCACACCATCAATGTAGGCACTGTTGAAGTGTGCCACACTTGCATTGTAGCCGGAAAATCCTCCGGTACCGGCAGTACTGAATGCATGTGTCACTGCGTCAAACAGGTTCATCCTCCTGCCAGAAGAAAAACTACCTCAATTGCAGTCAGTGCAAAATACATTCCATACAGGATCCTTGCGGTTCCTCTTGCCTTTGGAACCAGTTTATCTGCCTCTGGTCCCGGAACTTCCGCACGCATCAGATGCATGGAATTCTTCTCATCCAGAGAGGTAAGTACCATAACAAATACCAGCACTCCCATTCCACCAACCTAATGTGTCAGGGAACGCCAGAAAAGAATTCCTTTCGGAAGTCCTTCAATCTCAGTCAGGATCGTAGAACCTGTCGTCGTAAATCCGGATACTGTTTCAAAAAAAAGCATCCACATAGCTTGGAATACTTTTACTGAGTACAAATGGAAGTGCACCTGCAAGTGACCAGAAAATCCAGGCCGTTGCAACAATGATCAGACCTTCTTTGGCATAAATCGTCATGTTCTCCGGGCATTTTCTGCCAAACAGCAGATAAATTGCCGTCAGGATCGCAGCTGTAATCAGAAAATAAACCGATGTGTGCTCGCCATAAATAATTCCAACCATCATCGGAAGCAGCATCAGCAGTCCCTCTACTCCCATCATCTTGCTGATGATATAGCGTATCATTTTCACATTCATTTCTTTTCACCCCTATTGCTCAGCCAGAATATCTGTGATATCCTTAACTTTCTTCTGGGTTGTAACGATTACAACACTGTCGCCCACCTGAATGGATTCATCCCCGTCCGGAATAATGATCTGCCGTTTTCTTCCGATACATGCGATCAGATTGTTCGGCTTCAGTTCCAGATCCTTAAACGGGATATCTGTATATTCTGTTTTTTCTTTGATAATAAATTCCAGTGCTTCTACTCTTCCGCCAACCAGCTGATACATAGATTCAACATTGACATTCTTGAGAGAATTCTGGCGTGCACGCACATAACTCATGATTGCATCTGCTGTTGCAGTCTTTGCCGATACGATCAGATCGATCCCAAGTTCCTCGACAAGCTGGGCACGTCCGTCTTCGTTGACCTTTGCCACGATCTTGTCCACACCTTTTGTCTTTGCAAAAAGTGCAAGGATAATATTCTCCTCATCCATACCGGTCAGGCTGACCAGGCATCTGCCTGTTCAATTCCTTCTTCGATCAGAAGGTCATGGTCTGCGGCATTCCCACAGATGATCGTCGCTTTCGGAAGCTGGTCGCAGAGATCTTCGCATTTCTTCCAGTCCTGCTCAATGATCTTAACCTGCATACCAAGTCCTAAAAGCTGTTTTGCCAGATAATATCCGACTTTTCCCCCACCACAAACCAGAATATTCTTCGGCTCTTTCCGCTTTCCGATCAGATGGAAAAATTCTTCAATATACTTGTGGGATGCAACAATATGAAGCCGGTCTCCATCATGGATGACAAAATCACCATTCGGGATGATCACTTCCGATCCACGTCTTACAGCGCATACCAGAACTTGATCTGGAACTTGCGGTAAAGCTCAGCAAGCGATACTCCGCCCAGATGGCTTCTTTCTTTGACAATGAATTCTACCATCTCACTTTTCCCTTCATAAAAGTCTCTACCTTTGCAGTATCCGGAAGAAGGATCGATCTGGAAATCTCAAATGCAGCCGCAAGTTCCGGGTTGACAGCCATACTCAGTCTTAAGTCCTCTTTCAAAAGATCGATCTGCTGATAATAGATCGGATTCCTTACACGGGCGATCGTGTGCTTTGCCCCCAGTCTTTTTGCGAGCAGCAGCTCAGCATATTCAGTTCGTCTGTCGATGCACATGCCACAACAAGATCAGCGCCCGGCACTCCTGCTTCTTTCTGCACTTTCGCATCTGCACCATCTCCGGTAATGCAGAGAATATCAAGCTGATTCAGTGCTTCTTTTAATTTCCCCTCATTCTGGTCAATCAAAACCACATCGTAATTTTCTTCGGATAACTGTATGGTCAGTTTATGACCAACCTTCCCGTCCCCAATAATTACAATTTTCATTTTTCTTTTCCTCTACTTTTTCTCTTGATACTAAACCTTTAATACTAAAATTGTATAAAATACCAATGTGACAGCCGAAGCTGCCACCATCATAATATGTATACCACTTTTAGTACGAAAGTACAATAGAAAACCGGGATTTTCTCCCGGCTTTTCCTTATTCTTATTCTTCAGCTGCACGCTTTTCAATTTCTTTTTCCTGTACATCTGCCGGAGCCTGTTCATAACGGGCAAATTCATACGAATAGCTTCCTCGTCCACCTGTCATAGAACGAAGTGTTGTGCAATAGCCAAACATGCCTGTCATCGGTACATCCGCTTCAATTACCTGATATCCGCCTGACTGTGGATTCATTCCAAGAACACGGCCACGTCTCTTGTTCAGATCTCCCATAACGTCTCCGGTATAATCATCCGGAACGGTTACTTTCACAGATGCGATTGGCTCAAGAAGAACCGGTCCTGCTTCCATAAATCCTTTCTTAAATGCCTGGATCGTCGCAGTCTTAAATGCCATTTCAGAAGAATCTACCGGATGGTAAGATCCATCATACAGGGTTGCTTTCACGCCAACTACCGGATATCCGGCAAGAGGTCCTTTTAATACAGATTCCTGCAATCCTTTTTCAACCGCCGGGAAGTAGTTCTTCGGAACAGCACCTCCGACTACTTCTTCCTGGAATACATACGGTGTATCCAGATCTCCAGATGGTTCAAAACGCATCTTAACATGTCCATACTGTCCATGTCCTCCGGACTGTTTCTTATACTTGGTATCTACATCCGAGTTCTTGCGGATTGTCTCACGGAACGCAACTTTGGTGTCTCCAGTCTGATTCCGACTTTGTAACGCTCTGCCAGCTTGCTTGCTGTCACTTCCAGATGCTGGTCACCCATTCCATAAATCAGTGACTGGCGGTTCTCACTGTCATTTACCACTTTCAGTGTCACATCCTCTGCCATCATCTTCGCAAGAGCCTGTGATACCTTGTCCTCATCACCTTTGTTATTCACTACATACTTCATATATGTATACGGTTTGGAGTATTCGGTTCTTCCATAAGATACCGGTGTATTTTTGTTGAAAGGGTATCCCCTGTCTTTGTACTTGTCAGTTTTGCAATCGCTCCGATATCACCTGCAAACAATTCCTGAACTTCTACCGGTTTGTTGCCGGATAAGGTGTAGATCTTGCCGATCTTTGCTTCTGCATCTGACTCCGGATTGTAAAGGACATCATCCCCTTTAATACACCGGAACATACTTTACGAAGAATATTTCCGATAAACGGATCTACCATGGTCTTGAATACATATGCGGTCTTTGCGGCTGCAAAATCATGATGTGCTTCAAAGATCTCATTGGTCTTACGGTTAATACCTACGCATTCACGGTATTCCGGACTTGGGAAAATCTTACGATATCAGACAGTAAGTTTGCAACACCCTGTGCCTGAACATTGGATCCCATTGCTACCGGAACGATATCTCCGTCCATAACTTCTGTTCTCATGGCAGAGCGGATCTCTTCAACCGAGAATTCATCTCCCTCAAAATAACGTTCCATAAATGCTTCACTGGTCTCTGCCACTGCTTCAAGAAGCTTCTCTCTGTAAATTTGCAGGTTCGGCAGACAGTAATCCGGAATCTCACACTCTTCTCTCTGTCCAAGTCCGGTGTATCTTCTACCTGCATTCTTGATAACATTGACATAACCTACTAACTTCTCGTTCTCACGGATCGGTTGGAAATGTGGTGCGATCACTTTACCGTATCTTGCGGTCAGATCTTCAACAACCTGACGGAAGCTGGCATCATCCACATCCATCTCAGTAACATAGATCATACGCGGAAGATTATACTTATCACAGAGCTCCCATGCTTTCTCGGTTCCTACCTGCACACCGGCTTTTCCGGAAACAACGATAACAGCTGCATCGGCTGCGCTGACTGCTTCTTCCACTTCTCCGACAAAATCAAAATATCCAGGTGTATCAAGGATATTAATCTTTGCTTTTTCCCATTCAATCGGAATCAGACTTGTGCTAAGTGAGAATTTACGTTTCTGTTCTTCTTTATCAAAATCACTGATCGTATTACCGTTCTCAACAGATCCCATACGATTTGTTGCTCCAGATACATAAGCCATCGCTTCTGCCAGACTGGTCTTTCCGCTTCCCCCATGTCCTAAAAGGACCACGTTTCTAATTTCATCCGTTCTGTAAACCTTCATGCTTGCTGCCTCCTTGCTAAAGTTTCTCATGGATATATTGTACTAAACTTTCTATAAAAACACAACTATTTTATAGAATTTCAACAAAAACTTTCACTTTTACACTTTAAAGTATTGCTTTATTGACAGATAGCCTGTTTTCCTATATTATGAAAGGTAGACTATCACGAAAGGACGAAAGATTATGAAACAGAAAAAATCGGATTTATCGGACTCGGACTCATTGGGGCTCTATTGCAAAGGCGATCCGGCGATATTATCCGGATTATGAGATTGTCGCTTTCGACAAGAATAGAGAAACTCTGCACTTGCCACACAGGAATCCATCATTA
>ENA-OQAS01001200-OQAS01001200.1-human-gut-metagenome-genome-assembly--contig:-NODE-1200-length-12532-cov-2.671826_pt1 | contig 12532 bp, 19 predicted proteins | sample MGYA00242733_ERZ504523 | MGnify/ENA primary metagenome ERZ504523 (study PRJEB26092, sample SAMD00036239) | human gut metagenome | host: Homo sapiens | study: EMG produced TPA metagenomics assembly of... | reverse complement strand
GCGAATCCGCCCGCAGTCGCGTACGGTGGCATGCCGGCGCAAAACTACGGAGCCGCGCCGGGCGCCGGAGCGGCGTATCAGCAGCCTGCCGTGCCATATAGCGCGCAACCACAGAATCCGGCCGGAGGAACGCCGAACACAATGCGTCCCATGCCACTGCCGCCGCAACACTAATCCGCACAACCCCGCAGACTCCGCTGACATCCACACCGAATCAGCGGAGTTCTTTTATGCCGCCAGACGCCGACTGGCGCAACGGCGCGACTCGCCGAACTATGGTTCCGATACGGGCCGCACTGGAATATCATGGTGTTTATAGCAACGCTGCGAGAGAGGTGGGAGATCATGGAATATTGTCCGCATTGTGGTGCCCCATATGACGAGGGCAGTCGGTTCTGCTTCCAGTGCGGCGCTCCGCGGCAATCCGCCGCTGGAGCGCCGGGTGCTCCTGCGATACCGACCGCTCCGATACCCGTGTCGGGCTATGGCAACATGGCGGCGCAGCCACCGGTTCCATCGCCTCCGAGAGCATCCGAGACGGCATCCGACGATGGTTTTGCCGCATTCGCAGCGAATGCGGCGATGCCGGCACACCTCCGACCGTCCCCGCCGGAAACTCCGCCACGCCACCGGCCAATCCCACCGGATCCGCGCCGCGCAGCCGTCCGCCAAGCGCCCACGCATGAAACTCATCGCGGCGATCATCGCCGTACTGGTGGTTCTCGCTGGAACCGGGTTCGGTCTCGCCGCGAGGAAACTGGAATGGATCGGCCCGCGCACCGTGCCGACGATCCGATACCGCACGGCAGCCGAAGTGTCACGTGAGCTGGAGACCAAAGGCTTTCTCGTCAAGAAGAAGCAGATGTTCAACGCCCTGGGCAAGGGCAAGTGCCTCGGTCTGGTAGGAGTCAAGGCGGGCGACCGTCTGCCCAAGGCACTACGGTGACGGTCATCGAATCGATGGGACCCGGTGTACCCGAAGGCACAGTCGGCTCTGAACCGAGCAAGGCCGAAACCGCGCTACTGAAAATGGGCGTCAAAGTCGTCGAGCACGAAGTCGTCTCGGAGCATCCCGGCAAAGTCGCCGTCACCATGCCCGCGGACGGTGAGCCGGTGCGCGACACCGACGACGGCATCCATATCGGAGTCGGGATCACAGGTGACGGCATACCCGTCGAAATCGCCGGAATGGACAAGGACGAGGCGAAAACAAAGCTCCAGCAACAGGCTTCGACGTCACGCTCAAGCCGCGTTTCTCCAGCCGAAAGAATCTCGGCAAGATCGTCCGAGCCGATCCCGGCATCGGCGTGCGGACCAGCGAGACCAACGTGACCCTGTATTACGGCGTGGATGCCAGCAAACGCTACGACGTGGTCGGCACGTCCATTCCCGACAGGGGATCGGACAAGTTCATGACGAACACCGTGGCTCTGGCAGGGAAGTATTGCACCGATGGCGGCAACTGCCTGACATTGGAACCCGGTCAGACCGATTCAAACCCGAGTGGTCTGGTGCTCGACGGCAAAGGTTCCTCGGATTTCTTCGACCAGCTGACCCTCTGCACGTATTCGCAGGACATCAGCGGCTGCAACCCGTCCTCCGGCGGCTACTACAACGCAATGAAGGACTTCCTGATCCAGGGCGATACCGGCGCCATGGAGCTGTACGCAGGCTTCGGACTGCCCGTATGCGGCACCACGTCTTACGTGGGCGACGGGCCGACATACTGTGACGGCACATCGGAGAAACAAGTCGAGGATGGCTCGGATGGAACCGCCGAACAGGCCATGAGCGAAAAATATCTCAAATACGTGGCTCGTGATTTCTTCGTGGTGATGCCGGTCGGAGCCAACCTCGACCAGCTGGAATCCAACGGATATTTCGACGGCTCGACTACGTACAAGCCCTATGCGGACCGCCCGTATCTCATCCGCCGCGACAACTCCGCATACCCGGAAATCAAGGCGACGAATGACGCCTTCCACCGGAAGCCCAACCCGTACGCGCCCGGCACCAACATGCAGCCGTTCAAGAAGGCGCCCACGCCCACAACGTGTACTATCTGGTCGAGCAGCCGGTCGATTTCAGCCAGTTCAAGGAGGCCACTGTATCCGGCGGGCGGCAGGAGACGGCTCCGACTCGTCGCCTGACGACGGCATCTCTTCCGACGGCAACGGCGATGATACCACTGAATCCGATGACTCATCGCAATCCCAGTCATCGCAATCCGGTGCGAGAACCTACACGAACGCGCGGTTCTCGTACCGTGTCGACGTGCCTGCCGGTTACAAGTGGCAGCAGGAGTCCGACAACGGCGACGGTCGCAAGTTCGACGCGACGTCCGGCTCCACGCAGATCAGCGTGTGGGGCAGCAACAACGCGCTGTCTCACTCCCCGCAGGAGGAGCTCGACTGGCTCAAGGAGAATCTCGCGGCAACGCGAACATATCGCTCGCGCAGGTGGCCGGCCAATCGGTGTACCTCAGCTATGAGCAGAACGGAACCATCACGTATATCCGCGAAGTCGTCACCGGAGGGAAGATCGCGGCCATCGAAATCACGTATCCGACCAGCGAACGCTCGAGCGGAGACAAACTCGCGGAGACGGTTCCGCTGACCTTGAAGTTCGTGGGGTGATGGGGCTATCGTCACCAGATGCGAGGCCGCACGAAACCGTTGCGTTCCAAGAACGCGGCGACGTCACGCAGCTCCGGCATGTTGATGCTGTGCGTCATGCCGGGGTAGATTTTCTCGGTGAGCGTGGTGTGCGAGGCATAGAACGCGCTCATCGCGTCGAGTTCGGACTTGGGGAAGATGTCGTCCGCAGAGCCGTGGCCGTAGAACATTGGCGGCTTCAGTCGCGCAAGCTCGTCGTCGCCAGGCAACTCGCCATGTGCGAGGAACCCGGAGAAACTGACTGCGGCGGCGTACCGTTTCGGGTTGACGCGCAGCATCTCGCCGGCGAGTAGACCGCCTTGGGAGAAGCCCATGACCACGATGGGGCGCTCCGGGGCGATGCTGTCGGCCACCCATGCGTCGATGGCCTCGCCGGCTTGGCGTGATTGCCGATCGAGCGATTCGCCGGTCGGGACGCCTTCGTAATCCCATGAGCCGAACCACGTGTAGCCCGGGCCGTACGAAATCGGCGCACGCAACGATGCGTAATCGGCGCCGGGCGCACAATAATCCAGCAATCCCGGCAGGTCATGCTCGTTCGACCCCCAGCCGTGCAGCAGCAAGAACACCGGGCCGCTTCCATTGGCCGGCAGACTGGCCACCGCATGTTCGATCCTCATCGCGCTCACTCCCCTCTTGTGTGTTTGTGTTTTGCGTTCGCCACCGGCTTCAGAGCGGCCGGCGAATCACGTTTCAATGTCATGTTCCGTCACCCATGGTAGTCGCACGGGCACCGGCAGTCACACCATCGCGCATCCACCCCCCACTCCATTTCATCATCTCATCCCGCCAAAGTCCCATCTCAAGGTCGTCACATGGACTTTCGCCGGATGAGGGTCACGCCGCGGCACGGACATCCGCTCATAGTCCCGCGGGAAAAGTCAGCCAATGGGACTACGCGCGGAATGGAGGCTGCGGGATTGCATGGCGTACCATATAACTCGACATCGAATCCGGCGCCGCAACACCGGCATCCACCGACGACACGGGAGTATCAATGCAACAACCGATCATGACCTCCGTCGCTTTTCTGTCGCAGGCATCGGCCCCTGCCGACCCGTCGAACGACGAGGACCGCGCCACCGCGACCGACCTGCGTGACACGCTGGCGGCGCATCGCGGCGAATGTGTGGGCATGGCCGCGAACATGATAGGCGTGGCAAAGCGGATCATCGTGTTCCAAGACAAGGAAAACAACCGCAACGCATCATGTTCAACCCGCGCATCATTGCTGGGAGCGACCCATTCGATACCGCCGAAGGATGTCTGTCACTGGATGGCGAACGTCCGACAACACGCTACCAGAGCATCACCGTCACCTATCAGGCTCGCAGCGGGCGCGAATACACGACTGCCTTCGACGGATTCACCGCGCAAATCATCCAACACGAAATCGATCACATCAACGGCATCATCATCTGACGAATAATGACGGTCATCGCGTCATATCGCCGAAATCGACAATGTGACGCGTCACAAAGCACACCACACACTCAGCAACTGTCCTTGATGCCGGACGGCAGATGCGTGGTGACTTCCTGCTGAATGCGGTCAAACGCGCTGGACAGCAGCAGATTACCCGGAACCGTACTGATCAGGAATGCCAGAATCGCGGCGATGACCGCCGTCACCAGACCTTTGACAAGATGGGCGACGATCTTGAACACCAGATAGGCGACAATCGCGCCGACGACGACGGTGATCGCGGTTTGAGCAGCTGCGGCAGATTGCCATACCACAGGACGAACTGGTCGAATCCGGACCGCACGGTCTGTGATGTTTGAGAGATCTGCGAGTTTTGAGCAATATGCAAGGACAACACGGCGTGCACGAACTGCATGTGCGAGTCAGTCTCCTTTGCCGGTGAGTATGGTGGTTGTTTGATGATATCAGCCTGATCAGGCCTCCCGTCATGTGCCGGTCCCCGATCGGGCCGGGATGCGGGAGGTCCCCTATGCCTCATGACGTCAGCCGACGAGGAAGTCGAGGACGTTCATGCCGGTGCCGGTCTGCGCGCGATACAACTCGGTGTATCCGCACTGGCGGCAGGAGATGGTGACGAACTTCTTGTTCTGCACGTTGAACAGTTTGGCGAAATCGCCGCCGGTCGCCTGGAACTGGTCGCTGTCGTATGACCGGCATCCGCATTTGACGCAAACGTACTGAATCTGCTGCATAATGAATTCCTTTCATCGGAACCTAACATCCCCCGATAGTGTTCACCCTATCAGACAGGATTCGCCCGATTGCCGGTTATCCCATATCCGCACGTAACGCGCATACAATCAACAGAATCGTCCGCGCTCCTTCGCGATGCGGGCGCCCCATATCGGCATCAGTGCGCATCGGAGAAGAAATCACGCTGAAAAACGCCAACAGCCGACAAATCCAGAGGCTATCTTCGTTTCGAGGGGTTGATTCGGATGCGTCAAAACATCTATCTGCGTTTCGAGGGGGTGGTGCTCAAGTATAAACGCTCCCAAAACCGCATGATTCCAGCAACATACAGCTTCGAATACCCTGCATATCGTGTTTTGGCAACCCCTTGAAACGCAGATAGATGTTCGGAGAGCCCCGAATCAACCCCCAAAGTTCATATACCGTACAAATCGGCGGGTCGGATGTCCTCAGTAGCCGTGCGCGTGCAGATAATCGTCGTCAAAACCGAAATAATGGCCGAGCTCATGCAGCACTGTCTTGCGAATCTGCCGGCGCAGGTCGTCGCGCGTGGCGCAGACGCGCTCGTGCGGGCCCTTGTATATGGTGATGATATCGGGCATGACGCCACTGTATCCGGTGAAGCGCCGCGTGATTGGCACACCTTCGTACAGGCCGAGCAGCTCATCGCACTGGCGCTGCATCGTCGCCCGCTCACGCTCGTTCGGCTCGTCGGCGACCGCGATACCGACATTGTCCAGCGCGCGTTTGAACCGGTCCGGAAGACTGTCGATGGCCGCTTCGACCTCGTGCTCGAACTCCTCGTCGCTGATGCGCATTCCACAGCCTTCCTTGTCATTGAACAGTCGCCTTGCCCACCACGATCAGGCGGATGCCCCGGCACAATCGGGAGCAGTCTGACTCCATGTTCCAAGCATAGGACGGCGTGGACCGATGCGCCACATAGACCGTACGTCACACGACCGGTATACGCTTCAGTCATTCGTAACGTACACTAGTGACTGTGCGAAAGGAGGTGCGCATTGGCGACGTCGGAAATCGAACAGTTGTGGATCAGCCAGTTTCAGGAGAATCTGGGGGCGCTTCGCAAAGTGGCGGGATGGACCACCCAGCAGTTGGCCAACGAGCTAGGAGTCGCACGGCAGACCATCTCCAATCTGGAGACCGGCCGAAGTCCCATGACCAAATTGCAGTACCTCGCCCTGCGCACCGTGTTCAGCGCCGAAATCGCCGAATGCGGCAACCGCGAACTGGCGAAGATCATCAAGACCCTTGTTGACGATCCGATTGAACTGCGCATCAAGGAGCTTGGGACGGCCGGTTCGTCCGACGATGCCAAAGAGCCGACCGATGAGACGGCCGACAATACCAAAGCAAACAGCGCTACCGAGCCTGACGCTCCCAGCGAAGCAGACGATGCACGGCCCGTCGCACCGGCATCCAAGCCGGCTGCCGGCAGACGGGCACGCAAAACAAGGAAACGGACCGCCTGAGCACGGCCATGCAGGCACTTGCCGTCATCACCGCGGCTCTGGCCAGCGGCACCGCCGCCGGCGTTCTCACCTATCTGCTGTTTCCCAACGGCAAGCCCGGTAAAAACGGCAGACGTTGACAGAGCGGACCGCGCTGCAGACCGCAACAAGGCCGATCATCGACAGTCGTACTGATTCGGCATGACGATTCGTGTCTATTTCCGCTGCCACGAACAATGCCTCATCTCGATCAACTTCCGGAAAAGTCCGGGATTCTCTTCGCGCATCAGCGCGGCTGCGACTGCATCATGTGGCGGCGCGTTTGAACAGAGAAATATAAATCTCCCGGCATATGAAGGCAAGGCTCTTCATGCACCGGGAGATTTGACGATTCGTTACGGCAGAAAAAACGTTACAGGCCTAGGACTTCATGCTTCTTCATGTCGAACTCCTCTTGGGAGAGGATGCCGATGTCGACGAGTTCCTTGAGCTTCTTCAACGTTTCCACCTGTTCTGCGACGCTCATGGAGGTGGCGTGCGAGGCGCTGCCGCGCCGGCTCCGGAGGTTGCCGTATCGGCACCGCCCGTGCTTTCGGCTGCAAGTGCGGCTTGAGCTGCGGCTGCTGCGGTTGCGGCTGCGCGGCCATCGGCATCGGCGCTGCCGGCGCCGCGGTCATCGGATTGATGGCCTGAGCCATGTTCATGCCGAAGAGCATGCCGCCGCCATCACCGAAACCGTTGTTCTGGATGCCTTGGGCGATCTGCTGCTGCGCGGCCATGTTGCCGGCCGTCTGCGAGACGCCCTCGTACGCAGAGACATTCATCTTGTTCGAAGCGAATTGGCGCACGAGCTGGCGAGACTCCTCATCGAACTCGATGCTCTCGATGCCGACGCCGGACACCTCGAATCCGAAGCGATTCCTCCACGTCCCCGCATTCGTCTCATCGTTGCGCACGCGTGTGGCGATATCGTTCGCATGGGCAGGCAGCTGCGAAATTCGATACTGATCGGACAACGAGTTGATGGCGACGATGAACGACTGGACGAATTCGGAAAGAATCTGTTCCCTAGCCTTGGGATTGTCGAACGCGTACGACGTACGTTGGCGGGAACGTAATTGCGCACGAAGCGAACCGGGTCGGTGACTTTCAGTGACATCGTGCCCCGCGCCCGTATCTCCAAATCCACGCCATAGAATTTGTCATTGTAGACCAGCGGCGCTGGAGTGCCGAACTTAATGCCGCGGATCTCACGCAGGTTGACGAACGCCACATACTTCGTCTCCACCGGCTGCCCGCCGAATGTGAATCGACTGGCGACCGAACTGAACAGCGATCCGATGCCGTCACCGGCGAGCACGCTTTTCTCGCCGTCGCGGTACTCGTAACCGCCCGGCTCGGTAATCACGTTCTCGATGCCGGATTCAGAGAAGATGAAGCCGCCGTGTTTTCGGGCACATAAATGTGGGAACCGTTGCTGATGACGCCTTCAGAACCGTACTCGTTCGACCGCGTCCGTTGTTCGTGCCTCTTGGGACTCCCGGCGCGACCACTACATACTCGTCGAACCGACCGGCAGTGATGATGTCTTTCCATAGATCCGCGAACGTTCCGCCGAGCGCGCCCGCGAACGCCTTGATGATTGCCATGTGCTTTCTCCTCGTCTTCTCGCGCAAGCGCGGATGCGCCGCCATGCGTGTTGCCTGCATGACGGCGCATCCGCCAGCGCACAGGTTCGGTCGGTTAGTTCAGCTGCGTCTCGCGATTGCAGTATTCGCAGCGAACCGCCTCGCGCTTATGGCCGGACAGCGGCGCGCCGCATCCCTCACAGGTTCCCGACGACCGCGTCTCGGCGATGCCAAGCCCGTTGCGAAACGCGCCGAACGTGTCCTTCAACGTACCGGCCAGCGCCTCCGTGCCGGGTATGGCCTTGCTGAACGCCTGTTGCTTGTTTTGGATCTGATCGAGAAAACCCATTGCTGTCCTTCTTCCTTATGTGGATTGGCGGAGTGCCGAATACCGCGTCACTGGCTGACGGACGCAAGTTTCTGCGTGCATCGAGCCATGACCTCGTTGTAGTACGCGAGATCGCTGGCGCTGAGCGAGCGGAATCGATGGAAAATTACTTGAATTACTCGCAGATGTATCAGAGCTTGTGCTGATATCTGATGTAGATGAATCATCAGGACCGCGCAGGCTTATCGACATGATGTCCTTATTCGACTCATCATGTGAAATCCTTACGGAATAGCCATCCTTGGTCTCACCTCTAAACCATCCGCCCCTGCGTCTGTAATCTACAGTGAAGCCCTTCTCAAGAACAGCATCATTATACGCGGCATACTGTTCATCATTGGTATCACACACATCAATAGAGAGCATGTCATCATGTTCAATGAGATTGCCACCAGTCGTAGATTTCGGGGTTGGAAGTTTGGTGCCAATATTGGTTTTTGGCCAAGAGAAAGCTTCGCGCTCAATTTCCGGTGCGGCGGCCGGAGCGGCCTTTTCGAGAGCTCCGGAGACAACAATGCCTACACTGCCAATGACAAAACCCAACACTGTAAGTACTGCGGCAATCCAAGCAAACAGCTGACCAGTCACCTTGCCGCCGGGACGTGTTACATACAACGCAGCAAATGTCAGCAACAAGGATATGAACGCCATGGAGAACAACATTCCCCATTCCAATGCCGCCGGCGCGAACGTGCTCAGCACCATCAGGATGCTGTATGCAAGTGCCGCAATGGCGAGTTTAGAGCGGTTACCGGAAGCACCGGTGAACTGAGGATTATTCAAAATCTTCCAGGCCTTGTTCTCCTTCTTCGGGGCATTCGCCGCATCGGCGGGTGCCGCTGTGGGCAGAGCAAGTGCCGGATCAAGAACAGACAGGAATTCAGCGGTCCGAGTGCCACCATCATCACCGGTCACGTCCAGTTTGATGGCCGTCCCGTCAGCACCCTGAGCGCTGGCCTTCAGCGTGAATTGTGCTCCGTCATATGCGTGGAATGTCACCGTTCCCTCAGCGACGTTCTCTTCATCCGCGGTGAACGTGGCGCTGGTGGACAGCTGGTCGTGGACGGCCTGCATTACCTGCTGCAGACTGGTCGCATACACACGATCGTTGTACGACGGAGTCTGGGCGGGAACATCTTGAACTGGCGGCATTGTCTGCGTCGGCGGCACAGACTGTTCGGTCGGAGGAATGAATTGGGTGGGCGCATCATTACTGCCCGAAGTCGTTGGCTGATTGCCGCCGGCGGGGAAGGGTGCCGGCTGTTGACTATCGTTTGTCATGATTTCCTTTTTCCTCTTTCTTTGCCAGCGACATCGCCAGCGCGCAAACGGCGAGACATGTGAGCATGACCGCCAGTCCGACCTCGATGGCAAACCGGCTGCGTTCGTTCATTGTCACATCCTTCTCTCGTCAGCCACTTGATGTCGCTGTACTCATCACTTAGTGTATGTCGCTGTGAATATGTACGCAAATTAGCATTATGTAATTAGTTTAGCTAGTCAAACTGAGTTGAATCCACCCTTTCCGCCACGTGCCCTTACGGCAGTGGCAACGTCAATTTTCAGGATGGCGACATGGCCCCGCATCAGTTGCCAACTGATTTTTCTCCGGCGTTTCGCCGGGCGAGTCTCGCTACGCTGAATCATCAGAATCACACGACATAGCAAGAGGAGCGCAACATGGCAGACACCCCCGAAGAGCATCTGACCGAAGAGCTGCTTGACCGGCTGCTTCACAGTGCCAAGATCGAAACGTATCTCGACGAGGAGCACATCACAGATCGTGCGTTGCCCGATTATCTGAACGAACTGCTCGACAGAAGCGGAATCAAGCGCAACCCTCTCGCAGAAAAAACAGGCATGAATCAGACGTTCATCTACGATATTTTCGCCGGCAAATCCCGGCCGGGAAGGAACAACGCCATCAGACTCGCGTTCGGGCTCGGGTGCGACCTGCGCGAGACCCAGCGGCTGCTGCGGCTTGCCGGCGTGAGCGAGCTCTACTGCAAGCAGCGGCGCGACGCAATCATCATCTGGTGCATTCAGAACGGCCGGGACCTTCCCGCTACCGACGATGAACTGTATCGGATGGGCGAGGATACCTTGGTGCCGAAGGACTAGCGCGGGAGGTTAGCCGCGACGCCCCCACCCGCTTCGCGGGAGCCCCCGCCAGCGGGGCGAGGTTCTTAGCACATCACTCGTGCGCTTGTCTCCGCCAGCGGGGCGGAATCTTAGGCCATGGAGCATGTCGATCGGGAACGGGTTAGGATAGCGGGTAACGACCAGGACTGGGGAGCAAGATGGACGATAAGCAGACCGCGCACGCGATGGGGATCGACGACACCTACCGCATCGAGCGCACGCTCGCTCGCGGTCAGGGCGGCGTCACCGAACTGGTCAGCATCGATGGCATCGGCCCGTTCGTGCGCAAGAAGATCCCATCCCAGCTGGCCCAACGCAACGTATGGGCGGCTCTCAGCGCCTGCACGAACCCACGCCTGCCACACGTCGAGGCAACATACGAGTTGCCCGATCATTTCGTGGTGGTGTATGACTACGTATCGGGGCAGCCTCTGGAGCACGTCGTTCAGCAACAGGGAAAACTTCCTGAGCGCACTGCGGCACAACTGATCTGCCAACTGTGCGATGCCGTGACCGAGCTGCACCGGCATGGCATCATCCATCGGGACATCACCCCATCCAACGTGATTGTCGCCGACGACGGAGCGCATCTGGTCGACTTCGGCATCGCCAGGACCGTCGCGGCGAATGCGACGCACGACACCAAGGCATTGCACCTACGGCTTCGCTTCCCCAGAGCAGTTCGGGTTCGCACAGACCGACGCCCGATCGGACGTGTACTCGCTGGGACGGCTACTTGGATACATGCTGACCGGCGTCTACCCTGACGACAAGCGATACGGCCAGCTGCTCGCCGACCCCCATGTGGTGCCATCCCAGCTGAAGTCGGTCATCGACCGGGCGTGCTCATTCGAACCGAGCGCCCGTATTCAAAGCGCCGACGAACTGCGCCGCGCGATACTGGGACAGCCTGCACAGCAGAATGAGAACATCGCCAGGCCCGCCATCGTGAACGTCGCGCCGCAATCGGCCCGGAAGCGCTCCAAGCGCAAGGCGATTATCATCGGTGCCATCTCTGCGATTCTGATCGCCACGCTCATAGCCGGCATGCTGGTTCTCGGCAATGTGTTCAAAACCGGCAAACAGTCCACGCCGAACAGCAGCACTACGTCATCATCTCACAGCAATACGTCAGACGCACAACAGCCGGGCAAGGATGGCACAAACGACAGCAATCAGTTCAACGGCTCCGCGAACGGGCAGACAACGGATGGAAACAGCACTGACAATACGCAGAGCGATACAACGGAGAACCCGCTGAAAATCACGGAATCAGGGTGGTCGGCGGACAGTGCCGGCTATATCCATTATGCCGTCGCGGTAAAGAACACCAGTAGCACCTTGCAGGTCGAGTTTCCTGCGATTAGCATCACCGGGCGCGCGAAAGACGGCTCGATACTGTTCGCTGAGGATAACCTCAGGGCAGTATCGTTCCCGAAGCAGACCATATATCTTGTCGGACAAGCTGGCAATGGCCCCGGAAGCGAAACTCCGGAAAGTGTGGAATTCTCCATAAACCAACGTGGCGGCACCGATATCCGGCAATCACATGGTGTTGTCACCTTCACAACGTCAAATCTCTCGGTGTCGCATGATAGTTTTAGCAATACCTTATTCAATGGAGAGATCAAAGCCAAAAACACCGGCTACGATTCCATTCTAAATGGGGCGTATGTGACAGTCGTGCTACGCAACAAGAAAGGCGACATCATCTACGGGGATGGCCAGCCTATCGATTCGATTTTTGACGGAAAAACGCATTCCTTCTCAATCCCTATAGACGATTGTCCCGATTATGCCTCGTATGAGATTCATGCGTCAATTTGATTTCTGATTTGCCGGAAATTCGACGCCGCCCATTGCGTATCACGGTCATCTCACCACTATGCCGCTTGCCGCTCCGACGATGTAATCGGAGCGGCAAGCGGCTACGCAACAATACAGGTGGCCCGAATTATCCTCAGCCGCGGTTGTCGAACATCGACAGGAGCATCTTGCTGGGTTCGAGGCGTAGACGGTGTGCGGCAGGCGGGCGCTCAGGTAGACGAC
>ENA-OQAS01001198-OQAS01001198.1-human-gut-metagenome-genome-assembly--contig:-NODE-1198-length-12537-cov-1.658179_pt1 | contig 12537 bp, 19 predicted proteins | sample MGYA00242733_ERZ504523 | MGnify/ENA primary metagenome ERZ504523 (study PRJEB26092, sample SAMD00036239) | human gut metagenome | host: Homo sapiens | study: EMG produced TPA metagenomics assembly of... | reverse complement strand
CACGATTATAGGTGACGTAGAGATCGGTGAAGGTTGCAGTATCTGGTTTGGCACCGTGCTTCGCGGCGACGTGAACTCGATTCGCATCGGCAACGGCGTAAACGTACAGGATGGTTCCGTCCTTCACACCTTATATGAGAAATCGACGATCGAGATCGGCGATGATGTATCCCATCGGCCATAACGTAACGATCCACGGGGCGAAGATTTGCAATGGCGCCTTGATCGGAATGGGCTCCGTGGTATTGGATCACGCCGTAGTAGGCGAGGGAGCGATCATCGCCGCAGGTTCCGTAGTATTAAGCAAGACGATCGTCGAGCCGGGCAGCATCTACGCCGGAGTTCCCGCTAAGTTCGTCAAGAAGGTAGATCCCGAGCAAGCGAAGGAGATCAACCAAAAGATAGCCAAGAACTATCATATGTATTCTTCTTGGTATAAAGAATAATAGCATGTATTTGATTATTTGAATTATAAACCATATATTTGTATCTGTAAAGTAACAACCAAAGGGTTACATGAAAAATGATTCAAATAATAGGGTTCCAGCCAATAAACACTATTTGTCCCGAAGAGTGGGATGGATAGTGTTTATTTTTATGCTGGGAATAGGCGGATATCTGGCGTTACCCTCCAATTATTATCTACGTAGGCCTTATCCATTTGTTACCCAAGATCAATCAATATCCGATTTTCGAGAACCGGGTCGTAAAAGCAGGTTCGCCCCGCCCTTGGGAACTATCGGAAGCTTACAATACGAAAAGTATTCCAGAGCGTTATCTTCCCCGGTTTGAGGAACTGGGTACGGTTGCCTATGTAATCATCCAAGACAATCGACTGCTATTCGAGCAATATTGGGAAGATTATTCCCCGGAATCGCATAGCAATTCCTTCTCGATGGCGAAAAGCATCGTCTCGTTAGCGATCGGCTGCGCTATCGACGATGGATTTATCCGGGATGTCGATCAACCGGTAAGCGACTTTTTCCCGGAATTCAAGGGATACGACGGAAAGGCCCTAACGCTTCGCCATTTGCTGACCATGAGCGCCGGCGTGGATTTCGACGAGGCTTACAGCTCTCCTTTCTCTCCTACCACCCAGTTGTATTATGGCGATGACCTACAGGAAATTGCCTCGGGATGAAAGAGATCGACGAGCCCGGCGTAAACTTATCTACCAAAGCGGCGTGACACAACTGCTGGGCTTTATCGTGGAGAAGGCTACCGGGGAGAAACTCAGCGATTATGTATCCCGCAAACTATGGACTCCGATGCACGCCGAGGAAAGCGCCTTTGGAGCCTCGACCGGAAGGACGGCATGGAAAAAGCCTATTGCTGTTTCAACAGTACGCCCGTGATTTCGCCCGCTTCGGACAATTATTACTCAACAACGGCCAATGGGATGACCGGCAATTGATCTCTCCCGCTTATTTGGCGGAAGCGACAAGCCCCGATACCCGTCTTGTCTATAAGGATCTCGGCAAACCCAACCATTGTTACGGATTCCAATACTGGATTCTCGATTACAAAGGGATGAAGATCCCTTATATGAGAGGAATCTTGGGGCAATACGTCTTCACGCTCCCGGAAAAGAACGCCGTGATCGTAAGACTCGGGCACAAACGCAGCGATACTTATACCGCCGACCAACATTATCCGGACGATATAAATACATGGTTGGACGCGGCGATGGACTTACTTCAATAAGAATCTATTTATCAAACGATCTAAAATAAACGCACATGAGAAAAACGATTTTAACGACAGCGCCATTGGTGGCACTCCTATTGCTTTCTTGCGCACAGAAACCCAGTACGCAAAAGCCGGACATCACGTATATGCCGCAACCACCGTTCAATCCGCCGACGTATGTTTGCTACAAGGCCCCCGCTCCTATCAAGATCGACGGAAAGCTTTCTCCCGGGGAATGGGACGCGATACCTTGGACCAACGACTTCGTAGATATCGAAGGCGACAAACGCCCGGCCCCTCACTTCCAGACCCGGGCCAAGATGACTTACGATGATAACGGAATGTACTTCGCCGTCCTTATGGAGGAGCCGCACGTATGGGCGACCATCACGGAACACGACGCCGTGATCTTCCATGACAACGACTTCGAGATCTTCCTGAATCCTACGAACGACACCCATAATTATCTGGAGTACGAGGTGAACGCCTTGGGTACGGAATGGGACTTGTTCTTAACCCGCCCCTATCGGGATAATCCGCAAGTATTGAATAACTGGGAGTTTGCCGGAATGAATCCGCTGTTTATGTGGACGGTACGCTGAATAACCCGAAAGACACGGATAATCATGGAGCGTAGAGGTATTCATTCCTTGGACTTCCGTATTCCAAATGGACAGAGGTAAAGAAAAGCCGGAAATCGGCGAGCAGATCCGTGTGAACTTCTCTCGTGTGGAATGGACAACGGACGTGAAAGACGGTAAATACGTGAAAGTCCCTATCCAAGGAGAGGATAAGATTCGCGAGTACAACTGGGTATGGGCGCTACCGGGGTAATCAATATCCATATGCCGAATACTGGGGTTATGTTCAAATATCGGATAAGATTGCGGGAGAAGGTGAGACTCCTTCGTAAAACATCCTTCGGAAGAGACGAAATGGATCTTGCGTAATTTATATTACCGTCAGAATGAGTTCGCCGCAACCTTCGGACATTATGCCGATAACATCAACGACTTGAAAGCAAACGAGCTATGCCCGCAAGAGATCGCCAATCAACTGGAAATACATACGACACCTTCCATGTATGAGATATCGCTACCCGCACCAGACGGTACGGTATGGAATATCCGGCAAGACGGTCTGGTATGGCCTAAAAAGAAATAACACAATTTATTAATCAACTAAAATATCATGAAGCAAAAGAATTTATGGATAGCGGCCTTGGCTTTAGGCATCACGCTATCGGCTCACGGACAACAAAGCGGTGGAGGCATCTCACCCACGATGTTGCAGCAAATCAAACAGTCTTATCAAGGAACGCCGACCGATAAGGCGATCCGTAATGCGATCACCAATAACGACATCAACAAGCTTGCCGTTAATGGGGAGAGCAAGAACAATTTGGATACTTACTTCTCCAATAAGGTAGAGAGCAAAGGGATCTCCAACCAACGTTCCTCGGGCCGTTGCTGGCTTTTCACGGGATTGAACGTGTTCCGTGCGCAGGCCATCGCCAAATATGACATGGGAGACTTTCAATTCTCCCAGAATTATTCTTTCTTCTGGGATCAATTGGAGAAAGCGAACCTTTTCTTACAGGGCATCATCGATACTCTCTGAAACCGATGGACGACAAGATGGTGGAATGGCTGTTCAAGAACCCGATCGGAGACGGAGGGCAGTTCACGGGTGTCTCCGATATCTTGACCAAGTATGGCGTGGTTCCCGCCGAGGTCATGGTAGAGACCAACAGTAGCAACAGTACCGGACGCATGAGCAACCTGATCGGATTAAAGCTGAAAGAATACGGCTTGCAACTTCGTGACCTGTCTACGACCAAAGGCACGACCGTAGCGGATCTGGAGAAAAAGAAAACAGAGATGCTAGGTACGATTTACCGTATGCTCGTATTGAACTTGGGAGAGCCGCCTACGAAATTCACGTGGACTCGCAAAGACGCTAAAGGGAATCCGGTAGAGACGAAGGAATATACGCCTCAGTCCTTCTTCCAAGAATATATCGGGGACGATTTGAAAAACAACTATGTCATGTTGATGAACGATCCGAGCCGCGATTATTATAAGTTGTATGAGATCGATTACGACCGCCACGCTTACGATGGCAAGAACTGGACTTACGTAAACCTTCCGATCGAGGATATCAAACAAATGGCTATCGCTTCCATCAAGGACAGTACCATGATGTATTTCTCTTGCGACGTGGGCAAGTTCTTCGATCGTGACAGAGGCATTCTGGATGTAACTTCTACGATTACGGTTCACTGATGGGTACGACTTTCGGCATGGATAAGAAACAACGTATCCAGACATTCGCCAGCGGTTCCTCACACGCCATGACCTTGATGGCTGTTGATCTCGACGCGAATGGAAAGCCGAAGAAATGGATGGTTGAGAATAGTTGGCCCCGGAGCGAACGCCGGCCACCTCATCATGACAGACCAATGGTTTAATGAGTATATGTTCCGTCTGGTAGTCAACAAGAAGTACATCACGGATCAAGTAAAAGAGATCTTGAAACAAACACCGACTCGCCTTCCCGCTTGGGACCCGATGTTCGCTGAAGAGGATTAAAATAAAACACGGATGAGATAGACAACGCGAATTGTTCAATTACCAATCCGTACATCTATCTCATCCGTATTCCATTGCTATATCAAAAGAGTCTGGGCATACAATCACTCGAATAGCAAACCCGGCTTTATCTATTAACGGATATGGATTTGTCGCAAGATTTGATCCGTCGCTCCTACACTGTTTTTCACAAAATCACCGGCAGCTTGCCCGGAGGTTTCCAAGCTGTCGGGTCGGTCAATAACTCGTCCATCTTCGTTCGGAAAGAGGAATCGTCTGTGATGGAGAAACCACCACCTACGGCGATCAGATCCTTCGCCTCCTTAAACTTATGGTATCTCGGGCCGAATAAGACCGGCATCCCATAAACGGCGGCTTCCAACGTGTTGTGGATACCCGCTCCGAAACCACCACCGATATAAGCGATCTGTCCATAGCGATAAATGGAAGATAAGAGTCCGAAACTGTCGATGATCAAGCAATCCTTATCGGCCAGATCATCCTCATGCGCCTCCGATAGACGGACGGACGGACGTTTTAGCATCGCCTCGATAGAAAGGAGATGTTCCCGGTGAATCTCATGCGGGGCGATAATCAACTTCATCTCCGGATGCTCATGGAAATAAGGGATAAAGATCGCCTCGTCTTGAGGCCATGAACTGCCGGCCACCATCACGATCGGCCTCTTACCTTCCTTGCTTTCCAAGAAACGTTCGATAAACGGAAGCTCACGAGCTTGCTTCCGGACATCCAACACCCGATCAAAACGGGTATCGCCGGTCACCGTCACATTCGTGATGCCGAACTCGTTCAAGAGTTTCATCGAACGCTCGTCCTGAACAAAAAGATGATTAAAATAAGATAGCATCTTCCGGTACGGCTTTCCGAACCATTGGAAAAATAGCTGGTCGGGGCGAAATATAGCGGAAATGATATAAACCGGTATTCCCCGCTTCCGCAACTCACGCAAATAGTTCCCCCAAAACTCGTACTTGATAAATATGGCGATCGCCGGATTCGCCAGATTCAGGAACTTCTTCACCCGGAAAGGCGTATCAAAAGGAAGGTAGCAGATCACGTCCGCTCCCTTGTAATTCTTCCGTACCTCATAGCCAGATGGAGAAAAGAAAGTCAGCAGCACCTTATACTCCGGATGTTCCGCCTTGATCTTCTCGATCATAGGACGCCCTTGCTCGAACTCGCCCAGCGAGGAGGCATGGAACCAGATGTATTTAGCGTTCCGGTCGATCTTCTCACGAAGTATGGAATTTGTTTTCCATTGCCCGAATCGCATCAGTCTCGCCTTTTTATGGAAAGGCGAGATCAAAGCGACTACAAAGCGTAGAGATGTATTGCTAAACTGTACATGATTATTTTAATATCTCGATAGCCCGTTGGATACGGCGGATAGACTCCTCTTTACCTAAAGCCTCGGTAATATCAAAGATGCCGGGGCCCTTGCCCTCGCCAACCAAGGCCAGACGGGCGGCGTTCATGATATTCCCCAAATGATATCCCTTGCTCTCGATCCAAGCCTTGCACTCGTTCTCGGTACCTTCTACGTCGAACGGCTCACGGCACGCAGTTGCTCGATAAACTCCCCCAATTGAACAGCCGAATCTTCCTTCCAGCGTTTCTTGCGAGTCTTCTCATCGTACTCCGTCGGGGCGATAAAGAAGAAAGAGCAAAGATCCCATAACTCACTCACGAAATTGACACGGCCTTTCATCATGCGACTACTTTCTCTACATAAGCATGGGTAGTCTGGATACCGTGGCTTTCCACGATCGGCAAGAATAGGTCAGCGATCTCCGTATTACTCTTCTCCAGCAAATAGTGGTGGTTAAACCATCTGCCTTTCTCATAATCAAACTTAGCGCCGCTCTTGCTGCAACGAGACAGGTCGAACAAACGGATCAAATCATCCATGCTCATCACCTCTTGGTCATTACCCGGGTTCCAGCCCAGCAAAGCGAGGAAGTTTACGACAGCCTCGGGGAAGTAGCCACTCTCACGATAGCCCGATGAAACATCACCCGTCTTCGGATCGTGCCATTCCAAGGGGAATACAGGGAAGCCCAGACGATCGCCGTCACGCTTGCTCAACTTACCGTTACCTTCCGGTTTCAACAGCAACGACAGATGGGCGAAACTAGGCATCGTATCTTCCCAACCGAAGAAACGATATAATAATACGTGAAGCGGCGCGCTCGGCAACCACTCCTCACCACGGATCACCATGGGTAACCTCCATCAAATGGTCGTCAACGATATTCGCCAAGTGGTAAGTAGGCAATTGGTCGGCCGATTTATATAATACCTTATCATCCAAGATAGAGGAGTTGATAACGACCTCGCCACGGATCAAGTCGTTCACGTGGATATCCTCATTCGGCTCGATCTTGGCACGAACTACGTACTGATGACCTGACTCGATCAGGCTCTGAACCTCTTCCGGAGAAAGCGTCAACGAGTTGCGCATTTGCGAACGGGTAGAGGCGTCGTATTGGAAATTGGCGATCTCCTTCCGTTTCTCCTCCAACTCGGCAGGCGTATCGAACGCTATATAAGCATGGCCATCGTTCAGCAATTGATCGACATACTTCTTGTAGATCTCACGACGCTCGCTCTGGCGATACGGGCCGTAGTTGCCGCCGAAGCTCACGCCCTCGTCGAACTTGATACCTAGCCAAGTCAAGGCCTCGATGATATAGTCTTCCGCCCCGGGAACGAAGCGTTGGGAATCCGTATCCTCGATACGGAGAATCATATCACCGCCATTCTGTTTAGCGAATAAATAGTTGTATAAAGCCGTGCGGACACCTCCGATATGCAGCGCCCCCGTAGGACTAGGTGCGAAGCGTACTCTTACTTTTCTTTGAGTCATAATACTTACATTCTATAATAATGCGGCAAAAGTACGCCTTTTTTTCCGCTTAGTGAAGTTTTTTACGTATATTTCGGACGCAAAAAGGAATCTATATGAAACAGAAGAATTACAATATACCGACCGTGGTCTACTTCGTGGTGACCGCGTTACTTATCGCCTACTTCTTCCCTCGGGAGGGAAAATTCCGTTATCAGTTCTATGAGGGCAAGCCTTGGAGATATGGATTACTCACCGCCCCGAGCGATTTCCCGATCTACAAGACCGACGACGAGGTAAAAGCGGAGAAAGACAGCGTACTCCGTAAGTTCGAGCCTTATTACCGCATGAACCCCGACATCCAGAAGCAAGAGGTCGAGAAACTGCGTGCCAACTACAATAACGGCAATAACTTGCGAAGCAAAGTATCCCCCGCTTACATGCAGTATATAGAGAGCAGCCTGATCAACTTATACAAGAACGGTATCATCTCGTCGCAGGATCTGGACGAGCTACGGAAAGAGGAATACTCCGTGTCAACCTCTTGGAGAACGCCGTCGCGCAGCCTCGCTACGTGAGCGACTTCTTCACCGTGCGCACCGCCTACGAGTCATTATCAACAACTGCCCGCCGCGGCTGGACAAATCGATCCTGCAATCGTGTGACATCAATAACTACCTCACCGAGAACATATCCTATGCCGCCGACATGTCCGACAAGATCAAGGAGGATATGCTACAGAGCGTATCTATCGCTAACGGTATGGTACAAGCCGGAGAGCGTATCGTAGACCGGGGCGAGATCATCGACAACCATACCTACAACGTGCTCCGTTCCCTAAAGGCCATACACGAGGCCAAGACGGGGGGCACGCAGACACAAGGCATCATACTGGCCGGGCAATTCGTGCTCGTCTTCGGACTGATGTTCTGTTTCTGGCTCTACCTATGGTCTTTCCGCTTGAAGATATTCCATAACCGGAAGAACGTACTATTCTTGATCCTCTGCATATTCGTGAGCTGCATCCTTACGGAACTATGTGCTACCTACGCGTTATTCAACGTATATATATTGCCGTTCGCCATCGTACCGATCGTGGTACGTACCTTCTTCGACTCCCGGACGGCGCTTTTCACGCACCTTATCATCGTGCTGATCTGCTCGTTGATGGTACCTTTCCCGCATGAGTTCCTGTTGTTGCAAATCGTGGCGGGTATGGTAGTGACGTTCAGCTTGAAGGAGTTGAGCGAACGTTCGCAACTGATCCGTTGCGCCGTCTTCATCTTCATCTCCTACGCCGCCTGCTACCTCAGTCTCACGTTGTATCAAGAGGCGAACTTAAACAAGATCAACTGGATGATGATGCTTTATTTCGGTATCAACTTCATCCTGCTGATGTTCACCTACGTATTGGTATATATGTTGGAGAAGACGTTCGGATACGTGTCCAGCATCACGCTGGTGGAACTGTCCCAACATCAACAACCCGATCTTGAAGAAGCTTAGCGAGACTTGCCCGGGCACGTTCCAGCACTCCTTGCAGGTATCCATCCTCGCTTCCGAGGCGGCCGCCAAGATCGCGCCAACGCCCACTGGTACGTACCGGCGCCCTTTATCACGACATCGGGAAGATGAGCAACCCCGTCTTCTTCACCGAGAACCAATCGAGCGTGAACCCGCATAACCAGTTATCGTTCGACCAAAGCGCGCAGATCATCATCAGCCACGTCACCGAGGGCGTGAAGATCGCCGAGAAGGCCCTGTTACCCAAGGCGGTTATCAGCTTCATCCGTACGCACCACGGACGTGGCAAGGCGAAGTATTTTTACAACTCTTTTCAAGAACCAATACCCGGACAAGCCGATTAACGACGAGCTATTCACCTACCCCGGCCCGAATCCCTTCTCGAAGGAGACCGCCGTACTGATGATGGCCGATTCCGTGGAAGCCGCCTCCCGCAGCTTGAAGGAACATACCGAAGAGAGTATCAGCGCCTTGGTGAACAAGATCATCGACGGCAGATCGCCGACGGCTTGCTAAAGAGCGCTCCCCTGACCTTCAAGGACGTGGAGACCATAAAGAGCGTATTCGTAGACAAACTGAAAACCATGTTCCATACCCGAATCAGCTATCCGGACTTGAAAAAACAATAGCGAACCAACATGAACGACCACCTACTCTACTTAGCCTCGACAGGGATCGTAGCCTTTACCTGCCTTCTGGTCAGCGGACTGCTGTTGTCGCTGAAGACCTTGCGGGAAAGCACGATCCCCAAGTACCGGACGGCCTGCAAGTATCTCGCCTTGGCCTCGGCATTGGTAGGCATAGGGCATATCTTCATCTTGTCTTCCGGCACGGACGAGCGAACCATCATGGAGTTGTTCTACTTCCCCATCCTGCTAATCAGCGCCTCGCAAGCGTTGCTGTTCACGTTCCTGCTCACCCTCTTATTCAGGGGAAAGAACGTGACCCGGAGGAATATCCTCCTCCACGCCATGCCTACGATCGCGCTTACCGTAGCTACACGATCGCTTGTCTCTTCCGGGAGGATGTCCATACGTATCGTTTCGACGTATGGTGGGATAATATTGGGAACCCGCCCCTGCTGATACGTACGCTCACGTGCCTCGTATACCTTGTCCAGCTAGGGGGCTATACGCATTTTTTCTTCCGGGAGCGGGCGATCTATCTAGGTAACCTGAAACAGATACCCCAATCACCCGAGCGACTGGAATTGCGCTGGGTAACCCGTGCCTTCCTATGGGCGCTGGGTATCGGCATCGCCGCCGTGAGCCTCTGTTTCTTCCCGAATAATTACTATAACACGGCGGTCAACTTCGTGTTCGCCTCTTCTACGCCTCGGTATCGATCCACTACGCCAACTACCATTACACGTACGACCAACTATACCTACGGCTCAACCTCGCCCCGCAAGCCGACGCCGATACCGATCCCAACCGGATGGACCTAGAGGATCTTATCGGCGGGTTGCTGGAAATCGAGGAGGACGAGTTGTTCCAGCAAGCGCAAAACTATATGGCCAGCTCCTCACCCTTCCTCAACCCGAATTTCAGCCGGCAAGACCTGGTACGTGCCTCGGTACCAACGAGAAGTATCTCTCCACCTCCATCAAGGACAAGCTGAACATCACGCTCAAGGAATACATCGACCGCTACCGGGTGAACCACGCCCGTACCGAGCTGTTGATGCCGGGCGACAGCCGGAGCATGGAAGAGATCGCTGTCGGCGCGGGCTTCACCAGCTCCCGCACCTTCTCGCGTATCTTCCAGAAAATACTGGGAGTCACCCCCGCCCAATACCGGCGGCAGGCGCAATAATGAGCATTTTTCCGAGATCTGTCCTCTTTTTTCCCGGATTTGTCCTCTCATTCTTACCCCGAACCCCGTTCTTTGCTGGCAGTAATCACTTAATAAAGGAATACCATGGCAGAACAAATCATTCTCAACACAGACTTGTACGATAACCTGCTCACCGAGCGCAAGGGCGACTACACCGCCAAGCCGCACATCACCGGGACATTGTATAACACGGACATCGCCGCCCGCATCGTGGCCGCGCGTACCGAGTACCAACACGGCACGATCCTCAACATCCTCGACATGGCCGACAGCCATAAGGTGCAGGCCATCGCCGAGGGAAAGAGCGTGGTGGACGCGTGGGCCAATACCTCGTCAACGTGCAGGGGCTCGAAGGCGAGAAGGCGCAGTTCGAACCCGGGAAGCACGCCCTCGGCATCACCTACACCATGGGCAAGCTCTTGCGCGAGACCCTCAAGCTGGTGAAGGTGGTGGTGAACGGCGTGGCGGCCGTAGGTCCGGTGATCAATACCGTGACCGACTCCACCTCCAAGGCCATCAACGGGCAGCTCAGCTCCGGCGGAGCCTCGTGCTGGGCGGCGTAAACCTGAAGATACAGGGTGATGATCCCTCCATCGGTGTCTACCTCACCCCCACCACCGAAGGGGCCGCGCCGATGAAGGCACCCGTGGTGATCGCCAACTCGCCCTCGCAGGTGATCGTGCAGATGCCGACGCTGGCCGACGGGCAGTACACCGTGAGCCTCACCACGCAATACAGCGGAAGCCGTAACGTAAAAGAGCCCCGCACCTACACCTTCCCCCATCATCCTTATCGTAGGAGAAGGCGGTGGGGGCGACAGCGAGAGTCCGGACGAGATCTGAGGACAACGTTGTCCGGCATGTCCGGACAACGGCTGCCAAGCATCGAGGACAACGGCTGCCAAGCCTGCCGGACAGGGGCTACCGGACCTGCCGGAAAAAACAACCGATTTATAAACCCTATTATACACATAGAACATGAGAACATCATTACATGACATCCACCTACCGGCAAGGCGAATATTCGCCTTGCTGATCAGTGTCGCGACACTGATCGCCACCCTCCCGACAGCGCCCGCGCGCAAGCGGAACCTCCCGGGGCACTCGACCTTGCCACCCTGCCGGGCACCCTGAACAATAACTGGTACATCAACCTCGCGTACCTAAACGGCACGTGGGTGTACAAAGTAGGGGCATCCGACACGCAGGCCCCGACCACCGGCACCCCCTTCAACGGTACCATCACCGGCACGATGCCCGAGGTAGGCCGGCAGTTCGTCATACACCCCTCCACCGATTCCGACAGCGTACTCACCTCCGCCGATCCCGACAGCGGCAACCCACCGGCGCTGACGCTGAAAGACGCCGTCATAACCTCAAGTTTCAACCAGCTCTTCTATATCAAGGCCGGCGCGGAACGACCCTCCGGATCGAGGGGGAGAACCGGATCGAGATCATGAGCGACCTCATCTATAACTTAGGCACGCTCACCCTGACCGTAGCCGATGCGCAGGAGATAAGCCAAGGTATCCTAAACGGATCTCCCGCGGGCACGGGTACGCTCACGGTCTATGCCCAAGCGCCGCTCAGCATCGGCGCCATCTCCAACTTCCAGAATGCCCGGATGCATCTGGACGGAGAGATACATGTCATCAGTAAAACAGGTGGCTCAGCCTTTAAAAACGACAATACCTCGCCGGACGCGATCACGTTCGGGGATAACGCACGGATCCACCTGCAAGCGAACGCGCTCTGCACCTATGTAAGCGGCTTTATCGAACTGGATTTCGATACCGCCCCGACCGATGGCCGGACGCTGTCCGTCACCCCGGCAGGCGACGACGAGCCGGCGGCCACCTTCGCGACCGACGGGACCTGCTGGGGTTACGCCTTCCTCGCCGCGGCCGATACGCGGTATACCGCCTCCCTCGACGGCGAGCGGCTATATGCCGGCAGGCGTTACAGCGGGTCTTCCTATAAGACGGAGACTACCCCTTCTTCCGGACAGACGGGGCATACTGCCGATACTCCGG
>ENA-OQAS01001197-OQAS01001197.1-human-gut-metagenome-genome-assembly--contig:-NODE-1197-length-12542-cov-3.667982_pt1 | contig 12542 bp, 18 predicted proteins | sample MGYA00242733_ERZ504523 | MGnify/ENA primary metagenome ERZ504523 (study PRJEB26092, sample SAMD00036239) | human gut metagenome | host: Homo sapiens | study: EMG produced TPA metagenomics assembly of... | reverse complement strand
ATATGCACTTAACAGAAAGTCTGTCCTTGGATCATCTGGCAGATACCGTTTCCCTGTCCCGCTCCAGGCTCATCCACCTGTTCCAGGAGGTATATCATGTTGCTCCCTACCAGTATTACCTGTCCCAGAAATGCAAGCTGGCCCAGTCCATGCTAAGCCGCACCACTCTTCCTGTTTCTGCCATCTCCACACAGCTTGGGTTCTTAGACCCTCACCACTTTTCTTCCTTTTTCAAGAAACAGTGCGGTCTGTCCCCGGCTTCTTACAGAAAACTCCACACAGCGCCTGGGAATTTTCCCACCTAAGTATTATTCTTTCTAAAAATGGAACCAAGGCAACGAAACTACTTTTTTAAGTACTTTCATTGCCTTGATTATAGTGCATTTTCTTTCTGTTTACGATACAAAATACAGCTAAAAAGGTATGAATTATTGCTACTACATATTTACTCCTAAGGGAGTCAATTATTTCTTACAGTACCTTCTCCTCATTTTTTTCCGGGGACAGGCACCGGAAGCTGTAGCCAATCTCGTGTGGTCTATATTTCTTTGGTGGTCACAGATCAACGATATACAGAAAATGTTAGCTTTGCAGAATAAGCTGCAGTCCAATCGGATTGATATGAAAGGGGTCATACAGGAATATCAGGAGACTCAGAGAACTGCTGAAGTGAGTGAGAAGAAACAAGCCTTTCTTCAGGATTTTAAAGAAATGATTACGGAGGCAATAAGGGCGTTAAAATCGGACACAGAATGGGCAGAGCTGGACTTATCAAAATACTTTGACACACTCAATCATGAAATTCTCATGAACTTACTTCGCAGGAATGAAAAGGATGAACGAGTGGTGCAGCTGATTAAGCGTTATCTGAAAAGCGGTGTAATGGAGAATGGAGTAGTCATGGAAGAAGTTTAAGTCAAAGCTGAAAGGATTATCTTCCCGTAAATCCGTACAGGCAATTAAACCAAGCTTTGTCGTAGCCGATGTATTCAAAATGAACATTCCAGTAGCGTGCCATAAGACGTAAGGTATCATATCCATAGCCGCTTCGTTTTCCGGTTTCATCCTGCATATGGTATCCGTCCATCTCAAAGAATCCCACGCGTATGGTTTCACGCTGTGAAATGGCTTCGGTGGCATAGGGCGATTGTGGATACAGTACGATCACACAGATAAATGTTAATAGTATTTCAAGATATTTTTGGTAGTTTGATATCATACAACATCCCCATTTCATAAGGAATCCCCATTTCCATTATGATTTTTATATATTTGTTTATAAAATATCATATCTTTTGGTATATATTGTCAATAAATGTTGATTTTATCGAGAGTTCATTGTATACTACAAAGTTTTATTCCATATATGGACAAAAAAAATTATGGATGTATACTATTGTAGTATTTACTAAAAAGCAAAAGCAGGAGGAAATAATACTGTGCGCGATGTACTGCGGGAAGAAAAGAAATTTCTACTTAATCAGGCAGAAGCATTAAAACTTCGGAATTATTTGTCAAATGTGGTTCATACTGACTCACATAACGGACCGGATGGTTATCAGGTACGTTCTTTGTACTTTGATTCTTTGTCAAATCGGGATTTTCAGGAAAAGGAAGATGGTCTGGAGTTAAGAAGGAAGTTTCGTTTGCGGGTATATAGTCCTGATGCGGATTTTGCACTGTTTGAAATGAAGCAGAAGCAGGGACCTTATCAGCGGAAGCGATCATTAAGATTATCCAGAAGGGAAGCGCAGGCTCTCATTGAGGATGATTATTCTGTACTTTTAAACAGTGGCAGTGAGTTTGGACAGGAATGTTATTCAATTATGGAAATGTGGGCATACCGTCCTAAAACAGTTGTAGAATATGACAGATTTGCATTTATCGCGCCGGAAAATTCTATTCGAATAACTTTTGATTCTGGAATACGGGCTAATGAAGTAAATTTCAATATATTTGATAGAAATCTGGTGTTAAACAGTGTAATGTCTCCTTTTGCTGTAGTGTTGGAAGTAAAATATAACGGTTTTTTGTTAAGCTATATCAAGCATATGCTTCTGCCCGTTCAGAAAAGCGAGCTTTCTGTGAGCAAATACTGTATGGCAAGACAAATTGGCTGTGACTACAGATTTTAGGAGGAAAGGAAATGAAAGAGACGATTTATAACCTGCTTGCCCAGCAGGGGGATATGACCTGGCAGCAAATTACAATGCATATTCTGGTAAGTGCTGTCATTGGTCTGTTTATTTTTATTTCATATGTGATCTCACATAAGGGAACGATTTACAGCAAAAAATTTGGAGTAACACTAATCGTTCTGACTGTTATGACAGGAACAGTTATGACTGTCATAGGAAACAATATTGCATTGTCGCTTGGTATGGTCGGTGCATTATCTATCGTGCGTTTTCGAACTGCAATAAAAGATTCCAGAGATACTGTATATATTTTCTGGACGATCATTGTGGGAATATGTTGTGGAGTTGGAGATTATCTGGTTGCTGCAGTAGGCAGTTCTGCTATTTTTCTTATCTTTCTTATCATGGGAGCAATCCGCAGTGATAACCGTATGCTTTTGATCATCCGTGCAAAAAGAAGCCGCTGTGAAAATATAGAATCCCAGGTCTTTCGTTATTTTGGGACTGGTGCCGTTCTTCGGGTAAAAAATACGACAGAGGAGAATGCTGAGTACATTTATGAATTATCCAGAAAAATACTGGAAAAAGTTCAGAAACAGCATCCGGCTTTAACAGATGATTTCTATAACCTTGGACAAATTGAAAGTGTTAATATTGTAGCTCAAAGCGATGAGATTTATAACTGATATGAAATATAAAATAATAGGATTTACATGCTGCTTTGCGGTTATTCTGATTGCCGTTTTTGCGCCATTGTTTTATAAGGACTACCGAAAAACAGAGAGAATTCATCAGCATGAACAGGAAATTCCCCAAGAACCATGTACGGATCTGCGGATGGCGGTCTGTGTACATATCTTCCGATTGTCAAAATTGATACAGATGGGGTGGTAATCCCGGGAAGACCCATTAAGGATGATGGAAACAACCGCATTTATACACGTGCTGCTGATGGGGAAACTACAATTGCTGCTCAGATGGATATAATCGGAAATGACAGCAAAGAGTACCATCATGCAAATGAAACGGCAGATGTATCTTCTGCAATCCGCATACGAATGAGAGGTAATTCCTCAAGAGAGTTTGATAAGCCAAGCTATGCCATCAGACTTGTAGATAAAAAAGGGGAAAACAATCCGCTTTCCATTATGGGAATGGATGCGCACCATGAATGGGTATTATACGGTCCCTGCTCGATAAAACAGCCATACGAAATTATATGTTTTACAATCTTGCCGGAGAAATGATGTCTTATGCGCCAAATGTAAGATTCTGCGAAGTAATTCTTAATGGTGAATATGAAGGTCTATATGTAATGACTGAAATGATAACCGGCGGAAAAGATGGCGCCAGGCTGGGACTTCGTGTAAATGCCAAGCGCAGCACATTTTCCGGATACCTGCTTCGCCTGGATCATCAGCATGCGGGCGAAGAAGCTTTAAACAGCTTTACAACGTATACCTACAAAACCCCCTTCATGCTGCAGATAGAATATCCCGGAAGCAGGAACAGGATGCCAGACTGACAGAAGAAATCCGGCAGGATTTTCAAATTTTGAAAAAACTCTGTACTCATATGATTATGACAGGGAAAAACATGGCTACACTTCTATGATAGATGTAGACAGCTTTGTAGATTACTTTATTATCAATGAGCTTTCCAGTAATGCAGATGCCGGAAACTATTCCACTTATATTTATAAGGGAACAGATAATCTGTATCATATGTGTGTATGGGATTTTAATAATGCCTGTAATAACTATTTCGAGGAGGAACTTCCTTATACTGGATTTTTCCTGAACAACCGATTATGGTTTGAAATGCTTATCAAAGATGAGGATTTTACTGAACGGATCATCCAGCGATATCATTCCTTGCGAAAAGGTCTGTTAAGTGAGGAATCACTTTATCGTTATATCGATGAAACCCTTGATTTTATCGCACCAGCTCTTGCAAGAAACGATGCACGATGGGGAAGTGTAGAACAGCAGGCAAAGGGACTTCTGGTTCCGGTATCAAGAAATCTGGACAGCAGATCTGCCGCTGAAGGACAGTTAAAAGGTTACTTGCGAAACAGAGGAAAATGGTTGGATGAAAACATTGAGACTCTGCGTCAGTATTCAGCATCCTCCCGTGTAAAGCAGTATAATGAGGTTAATGATTAAAATATGAAACGATTTATTATCAGCATATCTGCCATCATTCTGCTTCTATTTATTGGATTTATAGCTGTGTTTTATGGCGGATTTTATATGGACTCAGACCGGGACAATCATATAAACACATTTGTCCGGACTGAGAATAAAGAGATACTTATAAAGGACAAAGATAAGTGGAAACCATTTGAAGTCAGGGGAATTGATATGGGAAGCGGTATTCCTGGTGAATGGTCTACAGATTATGCGATCACCAAAGAAACCTATCTGCACTGGTTTCAGCTGATCCAGGAAGCAGGAGCAAATACGCTGAGAGTCTATTCTGTCCAGAATCCGTCTTTTTATAAAGCGTTCTATGAATACAATTCCCAACATGAGGAGCCGTTATATTTACTTCAGGGAATCTGGGTAAATGATTATATACAGAACTCCCGAGTGGATGCATATGCCGACTCCTTTGCAGGAAAGCTTCTGGATAATTGCCTGGTCACTGTAGATGTGATCCATGGAAAACGACTTATCATCAATAATGATGCAGATACAAGTACAGGACTTTATTTACACGATGTCTCGAAATGGGTGCTGGGATATATTATCGGAAATGGATGGGAAGATACAACAGTTGCATATACAGATGAGAAATATCCGGATATGCAACCTTATAAAGGAACCTATCTTACTGCTTCAAAAGATGCCTCTGCCTTTGAATCACTGCTTGCAGAAATAGGTGACAGGATGCTGCACTATGAATCAACAAGATATGATGAGCAGCGTCTGATCTCCTTTTCCAGTGGAAATGCAACAGATCCCTTTGATTATCCTAAAGAGATTGCAGAATATTTCAGAAAATGTGCCCGGATCGACACAGAACATATAACTGCAACTGATAAATTTATATCAGGTCAGTTTGCCAGCTACAGTGCATCTCCATATGATCAGGATTACTTTTCCTGTATGGAATACACAACATGGAACAGCTTGTCTGATAAAAAGATTGACTTTAGTGACTGTATCACTCCTGACGGAAAACGGAATACTTATCGGGCATATTTAAGATTTTTAAACGAACATCATACAATGCCGGTTTTGGCTGTTGAATTTGGTGCAGCCACAGGACGAGGTGAGATTCATGAGAATCAGGTGACCAGCAGAGGACTTGGATACTATTCTGAAAAAGAACAGGGAAAGATTCTGGTAGATTGTTATGAAGACATTATGGCTGCCGGACTTTCCGGAGGCTGTGTCTATTCCTGGCAGGATGAATGGTTCAAGCATACCTGGAATACCATGTATGCTGTAGATTTAAGCCGTAATATTTACTGGGAAGATGCTCAGACAAATGACCAGCATTTTGGCCTGCTGGCATTTGACTGTGGGGAAAAAGAAAGTGTTTGTTACGTGGACGGTGATACTTCCGAATGGACGGATAAAGATAGGGTGATCCAATATGAAGACGGCTCTTTCATCAGTGTGAAGTATGATGCCTCCGGTGTTTATTTATATCTCCATAAAAAGGACTTTGATCTGGAAAATGACACGCTGTATGTTCCGGTTGATACGACCAAAAAAACAGGCAGTACCCGTATGGAAAATTGTACAGCAGAATTTGAAAGACCTGCAGATTTTGTACTGGTCTTAAATGGAAAAGATAATACTCGTCTGTTGGTTCAGGATCGGTATAATCCCATTCATGCCAATTATGAGGAAGATATTACAGGAAAAGATCCTTATATTGATCCACCAGCCAGGGACAGCGCTGTATTCGAAAATATCAGCATGGTATTACGGGATGTTATTGGTCAGTATCAGGATGCTGCCACACCGTTAAAAACCTTTGAAAGTGGAAAGCTGTATTATGGTAATGGAAATCCATCTGCATCTGCTTATGATTCCAGGGCAGATTTTATCTGTAATGGAGATGATGTGGAAATTAGAATCCCATGGCAGCTGCTGAATTTTCTGATCCGTCCCGAATGCAGATCCATGATGATTATTATGACGGAAATTATGGCATTGAATCAGTGGGGATCAAAGAGATGTTTATAGGTTTTGGCGGAGAAGGAAATACAATCGAGATGGGAGGCCTTAAACTGAAAGAATGGGAGAATACAGTATCCTACCATGAAAGATTAAAAGAAGCATACCAGGTTCTGAAGACATACTGGACAGGAAAGGAATACGAATGATAGCACAGCTTGTGATTGTTTTTTATTTTATTGTCTGTGTGGGGATTATCATTTTTAACTGCTTTACAGAGATAATTCAAGATATCGTTCCTGTGTTCTGAAAAGGAGGGAACAACGATATTGCGAAGAATACAGACAGTTGTTTTTAGAAAATATAACGGAAAATAAAAAGCAGGAAAAAGGCTGGTTAAAGAGCTTCATTCAACCAGCAGACTTCTGACGTTCAGTGAAGCATTATCTAAAGTTGAAAACAGTATGCCGGAACAATTCCAGCAGGGAATAGCATCTGTAAGTCGGCTGATGGAAGAACTGATACCGGTTTATAAAAGAAAACCGGATATGGAAAAGGCCTGCCTGGCTTATGTATTTGCCATATTTCATATGACGAAATTCCAGGCTAAGGAAATTGTTTTCCCATTTCTTTTTGACCTGCTTGGAAATAAAAGTCTCTATTGCAGGGAGAATGCTTTGCGGGCATTATACAGTTCAGAAGATATACAAGCGGTTATGCAGGCATTGACATTTCTGGATGCAAATGAGCAGCTGCTTCCGCATAAAAAAATACTTGCAGATGGACTTCTTTCCTTCGATAAAAAGAAGAACTGATACCACTTCTTTGGAAAAATTGAGTGAATTTCATCCAAGGATGCAGGTAAGCTTGTTGGATTATATTCGATATGCATCGTCAAACTGGAAGGATGAAATGCTGTCTATGCTGGAAACAAGCCAGGATATGGAAATTCAAATCGCATGTGTCCGCTATTTTGGCAGATATCAGGATGAAAGAAGTGTTTCTTTTCTGCTTCATCACGCTGAAGAAGAAAAGGAAGGGTTCTGGGAATTGCAGAATGCCTGTATTTCTGCTCTTGCTGTGTATCCCGGACCGCAGACACTGGAAATCTTGAAAAAAGAGACTTCCAGTAACTGGTATGTCCGTTATAATGCTGCAAAAAGCCTTGCAGTTCTGAAGACAGACAGGGATGCATTAGCTGATATTTTACAGGGAAATGACCGCTACGCAAAGAAATGTTAGAGTACCAGCTGGATGAAGTAAAGTACAAAGGGGGCGGTTTATGACCGATGCATTTCGTTTTTTTCTGGAATGTGTCAATCTGTTTTTTATTATATACCTGATTGGATATTCCAGCTTTTTGTTTTTGTCGGTTGTAGCAGGCGCAATTGAGCTGTACAGATCATACCGCCTTGAACAGATGCACAATAAACTGTGGCAAAGCTATTACATACCGGTTTCCATTCTTGTTCCGGCTTATAACGAAGAGGTTACGGTGAAGGATACAGTCACTTCACTTCTCAACCTGGATTATAAACTATATGAAATTATAGTAATAGATGATGGTTCTAAAGACAAAACATCTCAGGTTCTGATTGATGCATTTCATATGGAGCGAGTGGAACGCCCGATCCGTCATCTGATCCAATGTCAGCCTGAGGAAGAAATTTATGAATGCCCGAACCAGAAAGTGCCCATTACTTTGATCCGCAAGAAGAATGGAGGAAAAGCAGACAGCTTAAATGCCGGAATCAATGCAGCCAGGTATCCCTGGTTTATCTGTATGGATGCGGACTCTATTTACAGCATGATTCGCTGGAGAAAATCGTTCGCCCGGTTCTGGAGGACGAAAATGTAATAGCCGTTGGTGGAAGTGTCCGCCCAGCCAATGGTGTTGTCATAAAAAAAGGTCATGTGATAAAATACAGGCTGCCCAGAAATATAATAGCAAGAATGCAATCCCTGGAATATGCCCGTTCTTTTCTGGCAGCACGTATTCTGCTGGATAAAATCAATGCAAACATGATCATATCCGGAGCTTTTGGATTATTTGAGAAAAAAACAGTGATTGCCGTAGGCGGATATGACAACAGTACAATGGGCGAGGATATGGAACTGGTAGTCAGACTTCATGAATTCAGCCGCATGAATCGTAAGCCATATAAGATTGATTTTGCACAGGATGCCATCTGCTGGTCGCAGACTCCGGAAAAATTAAGTGAATTAGGCAAGCAGCGGAAAAGATGGCAGAGAGGATTGTTCCAGTGTATGTGGGGACACCGTAAAATGCTGGCAAACCCACGGTACGGAGCTGTAGGACTTTTATCCTATCTTTATTTTCTGCTTTACGAATTATTGTCACCATTTATTGAACTTTTGGGTGTACTTACAATGGTTTTATCTGTGATGATGGATATGCTGAATGTGAAATTTATGCTGGTATTTCTTGCATACTATGCCCTGTATGGTATTTTACTCACATTAACTGCATATTTTTCAAGAATCTATACCATTGACCAGAGGTTTTCTTTTCGAGAGCTGATCCTTGCTATTACTGCTTGTTTTTTTGAAACAACTTTTCTCCGCTTTTATCTGGAGTTTGTCCGTGTGACTGCATTTGTGGGATACAAGAAGAACAAACTGAACTGGGATAAACTGGAAAGAAAGAAAATGAACAGAATATAGTTTTATTACTATGTCAATTTATCTAGTAGATCAAATAATAAATAACTGGCTACATTTTACGAAACGTCTTCTGGTGAAATTTCATCGGGCTTATAAGTCCAATGATAGACTACTGGATCTGCATTTACTTCATCGAAATATTTATAAATTCTGTCTTCAAGTTCCTGCTTTGTATTAACTCGAATTCCCTTCAGCATCTGCTTTGTCATCTTGCTGAAAAAGCTTTCAATCAAATTTAGCCAGGAACTATGGGTTTGTGTAAATACAAACATGTAGCGTCCTTCTGGTTTTGTTGCAAGGTAGTTCTGAACCTCTTCTTGCAAAATATAACCATGTATGTGCTGCATGTGGAAGAACCCCGAAAGATACAGGGTTTCAGCAGGATCATAAAGTGCCGAAACTTAGAGGGGGAAGTGATGAAATTTCAAATTGGCAACCATTGTGTGATGAATGCAATAACTTTAAAAGTACTGCTTGCAGAGATTGCCAGTTAGATTGTGAAACTTGTTGTTGGGCATATCCTGAAAAATTTAAACCTTTTCATATTCCTGGAGAGTTAGTTAAATGTTTGCGCGAACATGCTCAAAAGCTTGGCAGGAATCCCGATGAATTACTCACTGAAATTATTACAAATTATATTGAAAACCAAAATTAGAAAAACACACAGACTCATGGTTAGTGTAATAAGGGTCTGTGTGTTTTCTGTTATAGAGGAAGAGAGTAATTATTGTTATGAGGATCAGTGCGGTATTTATATTCCTGTAATTTTTCATCTTTGTTAATTAGCATAGAATAGATAGTCTCTAAGGGGAATGGCAGATAAAGATGTTGTATGTTATAATCTTATAAATGATGAAAGTGTAGGAAGTAGGAATGGCAGAAGAAAAATTAAATGTGTTATATACCATTGACGATAAAGAATTTCCATCAATGGATTATATAAATGTACTTGAAAAATGGAAAGGTTATAGAACGCCCAGACCATATTTGGAGTCAATGATGTGAAGTACATCATCCGCTACGATGAGGCAGTCCCCCGTTCTAAAGCCATCCGGTACCCATCTGGAAAAATCAAGTCTTTGTTCTACAAGCACCAGAGGATCTTTACAGAGTTTCTTTGCTTCTTCGAACTGTTCTATGACGAAGTTGCAGTATTCCTCTGTGCAGTTTTCCATCTCCGCATCGTAGTAATCCAAATCTGCAGTCGGATCACGCCCGGATTTTCCAAGAGCTTTCAGAACTTTGTATTCACAGAGTTTATGTGCATCTGTTCCCTGCTGTGCATAAGGACTTGCCCGATCCCTGATCTCAGCACATAACCTTACGGATGGTGGGCAGTTCAATCACTGCTTACTTGAGGAAGCGGAGAGCAATGCGTGTTTAGGCATTGCCGATCACCTCCAAAGCTGCGATCACTTCCGGGTATTTATCAGCAGGAACTCCGGTCAGAGTACCATCGGAAGAAAAGGTTGCTACGATCTTCTTCACATCCGCTTTATACTTTCCGGCATCTGCCTTGGCCTTCTGAGCCAGTCTTGCTCTGACATCTTCTTTGGTATAAGTGATGGTTTCGGATTCCTTTTCAGGAGAAACTTCCTGCGCCGCCTCAGATACTTTTTCTGCTTTGACTGTTTTTTACTTTTTCGCTGGAGCTTTCGGCTGTGTCACGTCTTCTGTGGAAGAGTAGATTTCACTAAGCCGTGTGAAGCTGTCAGCAATGGTCTTAAATAACTTCGCCAATTCTTTTTCCTTCATCGTCTTTTGCCTCCTTTGACATATGGTTGACTGCGTTTTTCTTTGCAAGCTGTCTGGTAATGACACTGATTGCAATCAGCACATCTGAGATTTCCTTATCAAGTTCTGCATCGCTGATTATGGCAGCATCTGTTTCTGTAACATTTCCCATCGTTTACACCGCCTTTCTGAAAGACTTTTCCTTTCACTATCCCATGGACACAAAATCCCAAAAAGGGCGGGAGAAAAAATTTAAAGTGGTCGGATTGGATTTTTTACATTTATATAGAAGAAACCCGCTCAAAGGAAAAAATTAAAAAAAGTGCCGCCCAATTCGCAGATTCCTGTCCATGGGATAGTGAAGAGATAATACACATCTCTACCATTTAACGAAAGGAGCTATTCTTATGGGAGTAGGTTATAGAAACCAGGAAGGCTATGCCGATCCGGTGCCATATCTGGCAATCTCCAATATGAATGTCCAATATTACCCCTCATGTTTGCAGACATGCAGGAACAAGAGTGCTGCCGATAACAGAAGATGTGGCAGAAATGTTTCGAGCAATCATCGAAGACAGGAATGCTCCTAAAGTGGAAAAATCCATTGATGGCTACAGTGGATTCCTTTTCTACGATGACAATGGAATGCCACTTGTGGCAATGCACTGGCAGCACCGATTCAACCACATGGTCGGCAGATACAATGATATCTATCGGGTGCAGATGCCTAATATCACACCTCATGTATGCCGACACACCTATTGCAGCAATATGGCAAAATCAGGAATGAATCCAAAGACGTTACAGTACCTCATGGGGCATTCGGATATAAGTGTTACAATGAATGTGTACACGCATATCAGTTTTGATGATGCTGAGGAAGAATTGAAACGTATGGAAGAGTTTAGGAAGGCGCAGGCGGAGGTTGAGCAGAAGAAGGAGAAACCGATGTCACAGAAAATGTTTAAAGTTGTATAATATGGAAATGGGATGACGCTCTGGCTTAGGCTAGGGCGTTTTTTTCTATGGAAAGAAGTGAAAAAGACGATATAATAATTGAAACAGACAATATTGAAATTATATTCAGAAAGGGTGAAATTATATGAGCTATAGAGTTACTAAAAATGAGCATGTGATTGATTTAGATACACGATCATTGATATCAGTGCGATATAAAAGAATTACAAAAGCGGTGAATCAGACATTTTGGAATAGTATAAGTGATACGGCACATAGTTTTTATGTCGGATCATATGGAAGAGGAACAGCAATCAATACAAGTGATTTGGATGTGTTAATTGAATTACCAGATGCCGAATATAATCACTTTTCGAATATATATGGAAATGGACCATCAAGACTTTTACAGTCTGTTAAAAATGCAATATTGGACACATATCCTAGAACAGATATTAGGGGAGATGGACAAGTTGTTGTTATAAGTTTTCGGATGGTATGAAATTTGAAATATTACCAGCTTTTAAAAATAATACTATTTGGGGATGGGATGGAACATATAAATATCCGGATAGCCATATGGGAGGAAATTGGATGTCAACCAATCCCAAAGCAGAGCAGGATGCGATAAAAGAAAAAAATGAACAATCGAATGGACTTCTGTATGATGCGTGTAACATATTCGTTATATTAGAGACAACAATTTCCAAAGTTATCATTGTCAGGAATATTGATTGATTCTTTATGCACAATGCTATTAAGGGATGGCATTTTTACGTGATGGAGAGCAACCGTCTGGATGTAGAGAAACTTTCGAAGGAAGCAATGTTGAAATATTAATAATGAAATTTCTTTGAATGGAATATATTACACCGCAGATACAAGCACCCGGAAG
>ENA-OQAS01001196-OQAS01001196.1-human-gut-metagenome-genome-assembly--contig:-NODE-1196-length-12552-cov-1.848773_pt1 | contig 12552 bp, 21 predicted proteins | sample MGYA00242733_ERZ504523 | MGnify/ENA primary metagenome ERZ504523 (study PRJEB26092, sample SAMD00036239) | human gut metagenome | host: Homo sapiens | study: EMG produced TPA metagenomics assembly of... | reverse complement strand
ATAACAACTCCTTTACAATCACTTCCTTAATACTAATTGAATTTTCCTAAAATAGTCAATAAAAAGAATACAGACCTAATACATCTTATAATAATAAAAATGCATAACAATGCATAAAAATAAATATAAATGCATAAAAATAAGAAATTATACATAAAAATACACAGAAACATGCATAAAAATCAAAAAACCACTTGCTTTCCAAAATAAAACCATGTATACTGAACCAATCGGAAAACATTCCCCCAATTACCGCGAACCCCTTTACAATAGGGATTAATGGTTTATAGTATTTATGATTATGCCTATCTATACACAAATACGGCATTTACGAAAGGATGGTTACATGATTAAAGCAGGAATCATCGGTTCTACCGGTTACGCCGGAGGAGAACTGGTTCGCATTTTAACAGGACATAAAGACGTAGAAATTAAATGGTTTGGCTCAAGAAGCTATATCGATAAGAAATATGCAGATGTATACCGCAATATGTTTCAGATCGTAGATGTGGTATGTTTAGATGATAATATGGAACAACTTGCAGATCAGGTAGATGTGATTTTCACAGCAACTCCACAGGGACTGTGCGCATCATTAGTTAATGAAGAAATCTTATCAAAGGTTAAGATCATCGACCTGAGCGCAGATTTCCGTATCAAAGATGTCAAGACTTACGAAAAATGGTACGGTATTGAGCACAAGAGCCCGCAGTTTATCGAAGAAGCAGTTTACGGACTGTGTGAAGTGAACAGAGAAGATATCAAAGGCGCAAGACTGATCGCCAATCCTGGATGCTATACAACATGCTCCATCCTGACTGCTTATCCGCTGGCAAAGAAGGACTGATCGATATGGATACGCTGATCATTGATGCCAAGTCCGGAACATCCGGAGCAGGAAGAGGGGCAAAGGTTCCGAACCTGTACTGTGAAGTCAATGAGAATATGAAAGCATACGGTGTGGCAACACACAGACATACACCGGAGATCGAGGAACAGCTTGGATATGCGAGCGGCAAAGAGGTTGTGATTAACTTTACACCGCATCTGGTTCCGATGAACAGAGGAATCCTGGCAACAGAGTACGCGAAGCTTACAAAGAATGTTACCTGGGAAGAAGTAAAAGCAGTTTACGATAAATATTATGCAAATGAAAAATTTGTCCGCGTTCTGGAGAAAGATGTTTACCCGGAAACAAAATGGGTAGAAGGAAGCAATTATGTCGATATCGGATTTAAGATCGATCCGAGAACAAAACGTATCATTATGATGGGTGCGATCGACAACCTGGTAAAAGGTGCAGCAGGACAGGCTGTACAGAACATGAACCTGATCTTTGGACTTCCGGAAAGTGAAGGTCTTGATCTGGTTCCGATGTTCCCGTAGAACATGGCAGAAAAAGAAAAGGAATGGAAAATATATGACAACAATTATTCGTGCGATGATAGTAGAAGATTATGACCAGCTTCATGCACTTTGGATGCGGATCAAAGGATTTGGAATCCGGAGCATAGATGATTCAAAAGAAGGCGTGGAACGATTCCTAAAAAGGAATCCGACAACCAGTGTGATCGCCGAAATAGACGGAAAAGTAGTAGGAGGAATCCTCTGCGGACACGACGGAAGAACCGGATGTTTTTATCATGTATGTGTAGATCCGGCGTACCGCTGTCATGGGATCGGAAAGAGCATGGTTGCCTATGCAATGTCAGCTCTGAAAGAGGAACATATCAACAAGATCACACTGATCGCATTTACCAAGAATGATATCGGCAATACGTTCTGGAATACGATCGGATGGACAAGAGACCGGATGTCAACTACTATGAGTTTGTTTTAAATGAGGAAAATATTACAGCATTTATCGAAGAGGGCTAAAGGAGGCTATATACGATGAAGATTATCGAAGGCGGTGTGACCGCAGCAAAAGGATTTGAGGCAGCATCAACAGCAGCAAAGATCAAATATCAGGACAGAACCGACATGGCAATGATCTACAGCCAGGTTCCATGTGAATGTGCAGGAACATTTACTACAAACGTTGTAAAGGCAGCATGCGTAAAATGGGATCAGCAGGTTGTAAAGAGTGGTGCGAAAGCACAGGCTGTGATCGTCAATTCCGGAATTGCCAATGCATGTACCGGTGCGGAAGGATTTGGCTACTGCAAGGACACAGCAGATGCGGCAGCAGAAGCTCTTGGAATTAATGCAGACGGTGTACTGATCGGATCGACCGGTGTCATTGGAAAGCAGCTTCCAATTGATCGCATCGTGGCAGGGGTAAGGCTCTTGCTGAAAAGAAAAATGATACACTGGCAAACGGAACTGAGGCAGCAAAAGCAATCATGACGACTGATACCTGTGAAAAACAGATCGCAGTAGAGATCGAGGTTGCCGGAAAGACCGTTACCATCGGTGGTATGGCAAAAGGATCTGGTATGATCCATCCGAATATGTGCACCATGCTCAGCTTTATCACAACAGATGCAGCAATCACAAAAGAGGCACTTCAGAAAGCCTCAGTGATGATGTCAATGATACATACAATATGATTTCCGTAGACGGAGATACTTCTACAAATGATTCTGTAGTTCTTCTTGCAAACGGAATGGCTGAAAATGAAGTGATCACGGTAGACGGTGAAAGCTATAAGACCTTTGCGGAAGCATTGCATGAGATCAACGAATACCTTGCAAAGAAGATCGCAGGGGACGGAGAAGGAGCAACTGCTTTATTTGAAGTAACTGTAGTTGGTGCAGATACAAAAGAGACTGCAAAGACACTTGCAAAATCAATCGTATGCTCAAATCTTACCAAGGCAGCAATTGCAGGACATGATGCAAACTGGGGAAGAATCCTCTGTGCAATGGGATATTCCGGAGCACAGTTTGACCCGGAAAAGGTGGATTTGTTCTTCGAGAGCAAGGCAGGAAAGATCCAGATCATCGAAAATGGTACAGCGGTAGATTACAGTGAAGAAAAAGCAACGGAGATCCTCTCACAGGAAGAAGTAAAAGCAGTTGCTGATGTGAAGATGGGAAGCGAAAGCGCAACCGCATGGGGATGTGACCTGACTCACGGATATATTGACATCAATGCAGATTACAGAAGCTAGGAGGTAAGCAAAATGGATCAGGATATGCAGCAGTATCTGGACAAAGCAGAAGTTCTGATTGAGGCGCTTACTTATATTCAGCGTTTCAACCGTAAGATCATCGTTGTAAAATACGGTGGAAGTGCAATGCTGGAACGAAGAACTCCAAGAAAAATGTCATCAAGGATGTTACGTTCTTGAAATTGGTTGGATTCAAACCGATCATCGTTCACGGCGGTGGAAAAGAGATCAGTAAATGGGTAAGTAAAGCCGGAATGGAGCCGAAATTCATCGACGGACTTCGTGTGACGGATGCAGAGACCATGGAAATTGCAGAGATGGTACTGAACAAGGTTAATAAAAATCTGGTTCGTATGGTCGAAGAACTTGGTGTCCGTGCTATCGGTGTCAGTGGAAAAGACGGCGGACTTTTAAGAGTTGATAAAAAGCTTTCCATGACAGGACAGGACGTTGGATTTGTAGGAGATATCAAGAAGGTCAATGCAGAGGTTCTTCTGGATCTTCTGGATAAAGATTTTCTTCCGATCGTATGCCCGGTCGGAATCGATGATGATTACAACACTTATAATATCAATGCGGATGATGCAGCTTATTCGATCGCAAAAGCGGTTCATGCTGAGAAGCTTGCGTTCCTCTCTGATATTGAAGGGGTATACAGAGACTACGAGGATAAATCTTCTCTGATCACAGCTCTTACTGTAGATCAGGCGAATGAACTGATCGAAAGCGGAGCAATTTCCGGAGGATGATCCCGAAACTGCAGAACTGTGTAGGAGCGATTGAAAACGGAGTGTCCAGAGTCCATATTCTGGATGGAAGAATTCCGCACTGCCTGCTTCTTGAGATTTTCACGAAGAAGGGTATCGGAACTGCAATTTTAAGAAACGGTGAAGAAGATTAAAGGGAAGACAAAGAAAGAAGGTAATTCTTATGGCAAATCAGTATATGCAGGAAGAGGACGACGCGATTTTAAAAACTTATAACCGTTATCCGGTTGTATTGGACCATGGAGACGGCGCATACCTCTATGATCCGGAAGGAAAGAAATATCTGGATTTCTCAGCAGGATATGCAGTATCTTCTCTGGGATATAATAACAAGGAATTTAATGATGCATTAAAGGCTCAGATTGACAAGATGATCCATACATCAAACCTGTATTATAATACAACCTGCGGTAAAGCAGGAGAAGATCTGAAAAAGATCACCGGTATGTACAAGGTATTCTTCACAAACAGTGGTGGAGAAGCAATCGAAGGTGCGATCAAAACTGCAAGAAAATATGCGTACACAAAAAAACCGGACGTTATGAATTTATTGCAATGGAGAATTCATTCCACGGCAGAAGTATGGGTGCAGTTGCACTTACCGGACACAAAGAATACAGAGAGCCATTTGAACCGGTTATGCCTGGTGTACATTTTGCAATCTACAATGATCTTGACAGTGTAAAAGCACTGGTAAAATGATAAGACCTGCGCGATCATTCTGGAAACAATCCAGGGCGAAGGCGGAATCAACGCAGCGACAAAAGAATTTATGCAGGGAATCCGTAAGATCTGTGATGAGAACGGAATCCTGATGATCTGCGATGAAGTACAGTGTGGTATGGGACGAAGCGGTGCATGGTTTGCATGGCAGCAGATGGGAATCACACCGGATATCATGACAATGGCGAAAGCAATCGGAAGCGGTGTTCCGGTCGGCGCATTTGCGATGACAAAAGAAGTTGCAGATAATTCGCTGGTACCGGGAGATCACGGAACTACATATGGTGGAAACCCACTTTGCTGTGCAGCGGTCAGCAAGACTATTGAGATCTTTGAAAAAGAGCATATGCTCGATCATGTCAATGAAATCGCACCATATCTGACACAGAAACTGCAGGAAATCGTGGATACCTGCGATGCAGCCGTTAAAGTAAAGGGAAGAGGATTGATCCAGGGACTTCAGATCACCAAGCCGCTGGGTGAAGTGACAGCCAAAGCGTTGGAAGAAGGACTTCTGATCATCGGAGCTGGAACAGATGTGATCCGAATGATCCCACCGCTTGTTATCGGTAAAGAACAGGTAGATGAGATGGCAGAGATCCTGAAAAAAGCACTTGCATAAAGTCGGTGCCTGATAAAAATAAGAGAATAAAAGAGCCGGTCATCGGATATACTTTCAGAAGAAAAGGAGGTATGAAAGATGACCGGATTTTTTATTGCCCTGCTGTCGGGAGCGCTGATGAGTGTGCAGGGGGTATTTAACACCCAGGTAACAAAGACGACAGGAATGTGGGTGAGCAATGCCTGGGTGCAGCTTAGTGCATTTGCCATCTGCCTGGTAATGTGGCTGATCATGGGAAGGGACAGTATTGCCACGGTAGGAGAGGTGCAGCCTAAATATATGCTGCTTGGCGGTGTGATCGGAGCAGGGATCACCTGGACCGTGATCAAAAGTATGGCGCAGCTCGGGCCTGCAAAGGCGGCACTTCTGATCGTTATGTCTCAGCTTATTGTGGCGTATCTGATTGACTGGTGGGATTATTTGGTGTGGAAAAAGAGCCATTTTCCTGGAGAAAAGTGATCGGTATGGGGATCGCTCTGATCGGCACGACAATTTTCAGTGGAAATAGGTTGTCTTTTGGAAAAAAATTCGTTACAATAATCATGTCTTGGAAGTACGAGGGGACATGCTCTGCGGAAAAGGAGTATGTATGCGGAAAAGAAGACGGATTTTATATCAAATATGTGGAATTTTCCTTGGAATCAGCTGTATGCTGTCAGCATGCCATGAAAAAGAAGAGACCTTTACCAGTGTGGCTGCTGCAGAAGCGGATGCCGGGGATAAGAAAAACGAGGCAGAATCAAAGGCTGCCGAAGAAAAGCCGGATAAGGCAAAAGCAGATCCGGGTGGTGAAGAAAAAGAAGGTTCGATCTGGGTGTATGTATGTGGCGAGGTGGCATCACCCGGTGTATATGAACTGCAGGAAGGAGACCGCATCACGCATGCCATAGAAGCAGCGGGAGGGCTGACGGAGGCAGCAGGACAGGTTTATCTGAATCAGGCAGCACATCTGACAGATGGACAAAGGATTTATGTGCCATCCAGAGAAGAAGAACAGACTTTGAAAGAAGAAGGTTCACCATCGGATATGCAGATGCCGGGATGGGAAAAGACACAGGAATAATAAACCTGAACACCGCGACAAAGGCTGAACTTTTAAGCTTAAGCGGGATTGGCGAGTCCCGCGCGGAAGCAATTATTGCTTATAGAGAGACAAACGGTGGATTCAGGAAGATAGAGGATCTGAAGAAAGTGGACGGGATCAAGGAAGGAATCTTTCAGAGATCCGGGAGCAGATAACGGTAGAGTAGAGGAGTGCGCAAGATGGGCAGAAAGTATTGGTAGTAGGATGATGAAAAGCTGATCGTGAAAGGACTGAGATTCAGCCTGGAACAGGATGATATGGAAGTTGACTGCGCATACGACGGTGAGGAAGCACTTGAGATGGTAAAAAGAAAAGAGTATGATATGATTCTTCTGGATGTCATGCTTCCAAAATACGATGGATTTGAAGTATGCAGACAGATCCGTGATTTCTCAGATGTACCGGTCATCATGCTCACTGCGAAGGGCGAGGATATGGACAAGATCCTCGGGTTGGAATATGGCGCAGATGATTACATCACAAAGCGTTCAACATTCTTGAGGTTAAGGCAGAATGAAGGCAATCATGCGCAGGGTCGCTAAAAAAGACGGGATGAGCGCGAGCGGTAAAGTTGTGGTAAAGGGAGATCTGAAGATCGACTGTGAAAGTCGGAGAGTTTTTTCCGGGGACAGGGAACTGAATCTTACCGCAAAAGAATTTGATCTTCTGGAGCTTCTTGCGATGAATCCGAACAAGGTTTACAGCAGGGAAAGTCTTTTGAATATTGTCTGGGGATATGAGTATCCGGGAGATGCAAGAACGGTAGATGTACATATCAGACGACTGCGCGAGAAGATTGAAGTAAATCCAAGTGATCCGAAATACGTTTACACAAAGTGGGGAGTTGGCTATTATTTCAGGGGTTAAATTTTGTACCAAAATTCATAAAAAGTCTGCAAGTGCGGGTAACGGTGATCCTGAGCGTATTTGTCATATTATCCAGTGTGATCCTGATGAATGCGATTCTGCAAAGCTATGATCAGAGAACCGTATCCGTGCGCACAGCAGAGATTCAAAACCAGTGTACGATCTGAGTAATCAGCTGGTCAATTCTGATTATCTGAAAACGGGAGTTTCTGATGTGATCGATACAGAACTATCACAGTTATCCAATATTTACAATGGAAGAGTGCTTGTTATTGATGATGAATTCCGGATTGTGGAAGATACCTATGATCTGGAGGAGGGAAAGACGATCATTTCCGAGGATGTAGTCAAATGCTTCCGCGGCGAGAAGCCGGCAAGTTATGACAGAAAGAGCCGGTACATTGAAGTGGCAGTCCCGGTCAAAAAAGGGGAAGAGCCGGTAAAAGGAATGATTCTGGTCAGTGTTTCTACAGACAGTCTGCGTGACAATGTAGAGGCATTGCAGACAAAGGCAAGAATTGCAACGGTTGCAATCAGTATTATCGGGATCTTTTTATCAGCAATCATCGGTATGCTGCTTGTAAGGCCGCTGAAAAGGATGTCTCAATCGATCGAGGAGATGGCAGGAGGTTATGGAGATAATTATCTCCATGAAAATGCTTACGATGAAACGGAACGGATTTCCAATGCATTTAATAAGCTGTGGGACCGCTATAAAGTACTGGATGCATCGAGAGAAGAGTTTGTGGCAAATGTATCCCATGAGTTGAAGACACCGTTGACCTCTATGAAGGTGCTGGCGGATTCACTGCTGATGCAGCCGGATGCACCGACGGAGATTTACCGGGAATTCATGGGTGATTTGTCCGAAGAAATCGAGCGGGAGAATAAGATCATCAATGACCTTCTGGATCTTGTAAAACTGGATAAGAAGGGTGCAAACTTAAATATTAAGAGTCAGGATGTTAATGAACTGGTAGAACGGATTCTCAAAAGATTACAGCCACTTGCGGCAAAAAGTAATATTGAACTGGTATTTGAGAGTTTTCGTCCGGTGACAGCGGAGATTGATGAGGTAAAGATTGCACTTGTGATCACGAATCTGGTGGAAAATGCGATCAAGTACAATAAAGAGAACGGATGGGTACACGTGTCTTTAAATGCGGATCATAAGTATTTTTATCTGAAGGTTGCGGATTCTGGAATCGGGATTCCGAAAGAAGATACGGATCATATATTCGAGCGGTTTTTCCGTGTGGACAAATCCCATTCTCGTGAGATCGGCGGAACTGGTCTTGGGCTTTCGATTGCAAGAAATGCGGTTGTCATGCACCGCGGTGCGATCAAGGTCTACAGTGAACCGGGAGAGGGAACGACATTTACAGTCCGGATCCCGCTTACTTATATCAAGAGGGAAGGGTGAGAAGAATGAAAAAAAATTACCAGATCATAAGCATTCTTCTTGCAGTGTGTCTTCTCGCAGGCGTTGTGGGATGCAGAAAAAAGGAACAGAAAGCAGATGCAAAATACACGATTTACCAGATTAACCAGAGCGGAACGGCGCTGGTTCCGAACGGCTATGATGGAACAGGAAAGTCGGCGGACGAAGAAGTAAAAGGAATGCTGTCTGCGCTGCAGAAGTGTGATGACGAGGTGAAGGCACAGGCGGCACTGCCGAAAAAGGTAAAACTGGAGAGATACACTCTGGAGGATGAAAAGCTGATCCTGTACTATAATGCTGCTTACGGAAAGATGGATACGGTAAGAGAGGTTCTGTGCAGGGCGGCACTTGTCCGTTCACTGACGCAGATCGATGGAGTAGATCTGGTGATGATCTGTGTAGATGGAACGCCACTTACGGATAAAAAAGGGAATGCCTATGGATACCAGCAGGCAGAAGATTTTGTACAGAATACAGGATCTTCTATTAACTCTTTCCAGGAGATGAAGCTTACGCTGTATTATGCAGATTCATCTGGAGAAAAGCTGCAAAAGGAAGAGGATACGGTGCGGTATAACAGCATGAGTCGAAGGAACGGGTTGTAGTGGAACAGCTGATGCGAGGACCATCCAATAACAGACTGCTTGCTACCATACCAAAAGGAACAAAGCTGCTGGGTGTGTCGATCAAAGATCATATCTGCTATCTGAATTTTGATGAAGGACTTCGGAACATTGCTCCGGGAGTCAGTCCGGAGACGGTGATCTATTCCATCGTAAATTCAGTGATCGATGGTGGAAATGTCTCTGAAGTACAGATTTCAATCAACGGAGACAGCAGTATTGTATATCAGGAGAGTATAAAGCTGGATGAACCTCTGAGCAGAAACCAGGAAATGATAAAGGAGGATTGATCGGTTGATCAAGCGAAGACTTGGTTTTGCCGGAATACTTCTGGCAGGACTGATTCTGGTACTGTATCTGACAGGGGGAGGAAAGATTTTTGGAAGACTCGGTGTGTCAAGGTGTGAGAAGCTCTGGAAAGAGTCGGAAGAAGTGATGGTGGAAGGAGAGGTTTATCAGAAAACCAGAAAAGAAGAAAAACTGATCCTGTATCTGAAAAAATACAGATCAGAGAGATGGGGAATGGAAAAGCAGTCGCTGACGAGAGGCTGCTTGTCTATCTGGATGAAAAGGGAAATGGTCCGGAAATCGGACAGCGGATCCTGGTTAAAGGCAATGTGGGATTTTTTGATCCGGCGGCCAATCCGGGCAATTTTGACCAGAAAAATTATTATAAGCAGCAGAATATCCAGGCAGTCTTATGGAAAGGGAAGTTCTGGAAAAACAGGTGAAAAGACTTCCTTCCGGGAAAGCTGTGGCAGTTTAGGAATCGGACCGCAGATGAGATCTGCAGAGAGATGGGAAAGCGTTCGAGGGGGTATTTTGTGTGCGGTTCTTCTGGGAGATTCTTTTTATACAGAAGAGAAAGTGAAAGAACTTTACCGGGTGGCAGGGATCGGGCATCTGCTGGCCATATCCGGTCTGCATATTTCTTTTTTGGCAACGGACTTTACCGGGGGCTTAGGAAAACCGGATTTTCTATTTTACAGGCCGGTGTAGTGGGAAGTCTGCTTCTTGGGAGCTATGTGGTGATGACCGGAATGAGTGTTTCGGCATTGCGGGCGTTTACCATGTTTCTGATCCGGATGGGAGCAGAGCTGACAGGAAGGGAATACGATGGATTGACGGCACTTGGGATTGCGGAAATTGGTCTGCTTCTGGCAAATCCGTTGCGGCTTTTTACGGCAGGGTTCCAGCTTTCTTTTGCTGCGGTTCTCGGTATCTATCTGATTGGTTCGGGAAATAAAAAAGGCAGATTTTCAGACAGTGTCCGGATGTCGGTGAGGCTCTGGTTTTTTCTGCTGCCAGTTACATTGTGGCACTATTATGAAACCTGCCTGTATGCGCCAGCCTGGAATCTTCTGGTAATTCCGATGGCATCCGTGCTTCTGCTTTGCGGGAGTGCAGGGATGGCAGTCATGCTGATTCCGTGTGGGGCAGGAGATATAATGCAGAGCGCACTTTGGAAAATAACAGAGTGGATTTTGTTTTTTTATGAAAAAGGGAGCGGTCTGCTCCTGGAACTTCCGGGGGCAAGGTGGATTCCGGGAAGACCACGGCTCTGGCAGATTGCCTGTTATTATGGGGTTTTTCTATTTTATTTGTGGAGAAAAAGGAAGGAAAAGAAAGAGGGCAGACAAACCGGGAAACAGGTGGTAAGACAGCTTGTGACAGCTGGGATCCTGCTCATCCTGCTCGGGATCCCAAAGTGGAAACGAGGGCAGATGGAGCTGACTATGCTGGATGTGGGACAGGGCGACGGGCTTGTGCTGCGGACGCCGGAAGGGAATTGCTTTCTGGTGGATGGTGGAAGCACAAACAAATCAGGTGTGGGACAATATCAGGTTTTACCGTATCTGAAGAATCAGGGGATTTCTCAGATTGATGGAATTTTTATATCTCATACAGATCAGGATCATATCAGTGGTGTACAGGAAATATTGGAGATGGCTGTAAAAAACTGAATTCAGTAAAATTGGGAATGCTTGTATCTGCCTGAGTGGGAAAATCCTCCTGCTGCATGGGAAAACTGAAACAGACAGCAAAGCGGCCGGAATTCCAGTGAGAACCTTGAAGGAAGGAGACTGCCTGAATGCAGGTAAATTGCAATTGCAGATAATTGCTCCTGCTGTCAGCGCTTCTGGCGCAGACGTAAATGAAGATGGTATGGTGATTAAGTAAAATATGAGGAGTTTCTTGGCCTTTTGACAGGTGATATCGGGGAAGAAACGGAAAAGAAATTGCTGGAATTGGGAATGTTGGAAGATGTGGACTTTTTGAAGGTGGGACACCATGGCTCCCATTACTCTACCTGTCAACAGTTTCTTGATACAGTGCGCCCGGAATATGCTGTGATTTCCTGCTCTTCTACCAATACCTATGGCCACCCGTCACCGGAAATTACGAAACGCCTGGAAGAAACCGGGTGCCAGACCAGTTTTACTATGGAGAGCGGTGCTGTGAAAGTTTGCTGGGAGAAAGAGGGGATAAGGATTAAGAAATTTTTGGAAAAGGGAAATAGTATGTAGAGCGAAAAAGGCACTTTTATAAAGACACAATTTGTGGTATGGTTTAGTAGAATGTCGAGTACAGCTCTATCACCCTGGCTGAAAGAGTCTGGGGGGCTACTGGTCAGATCGTGAATAGTAACCTTGGGGAATGTCCTGACCGACAAGAAGATGACAGGAGCGTATATTTTGAAGAATATCCAGGAAGATATAAAGACGGGCAATTTTAAACAGGCGTATTTGCTGTATGGTGAGGAAGCTTACCTGAAACAGCAGTATAAACATAAACTGGTGCAGGCGCTGAATCCAGAAGATGACACCATGAATTTTAATCATTATGAGGGTCGGAACATTGATGTGAAGGAACTGATCGACCTTTGTGAGACCATGCCTTTTTTTGCAGACCGTAGGGTGGTTTTGTTGGAAGATACCGGCTTTTTTAAGAATAAATGTGATGAACTTGCAGATTATATGAAGACGCTGCCGGATTACCTGAGGCTGGTTTTTGTTGAAGAAGAGGTAGATAAACGAAGCCGTATGTATAAGGCGGTGAAAAACTGCGGCCGCATTGTAGAGTTTGCAAAGCAGGATGAAAAGACACTGATGCGCTGGGCAGCAGGTATTCTGGCGAGAGAAGGACGCAAGATCACGACCAGAGATATGGAACTTTCTGACAAAAACCGGTACGGATATGGGAAATATCCGTATGGAACTGGAGAAGCTGATCACATATACCATGGGACAGGATATTGTAACGAGAGAAGATATTGAGGAAATCTGTACAACACGGACAGAGAATAAGA
>ENA-OQAS01001194-OQAS01001194.1-human-gut-metagenome-genome-assembly--contig:-NODE-1194-length-12554-cov-14.722942_pt1 | contig 12554 bp, 16 predicted proteins | sample MGYA00242733_ERZ504523 | MGnify/ENA primary metagenome ERZ504523 (study PRJEB26092, sample SAMD00036239) | human gut metagenome | host: Homo sapiens | study: EMG produced TPA metagenomics assembly of... | reverse complement strand
AATTTGGTGACTGATTAAATGTCTCGTGAAGACAATCGATGGAGCGCCGGATGCGGTGAAAGTCGCATGTCCGGTGTGAAGTGGGGGAAAAGGTGGAGATAATATCAAAACCTTACCTATCACTATAGGCCGAACGTCTTTTGTATTCTGCACTGATCGGATACATCTGGTATGAGGCACCAGAGGAAGAACAGAACTTTTCTACTCTGTTGGAATTTATCAATGCCAGTGAGACCAGGAGGATGATGAAGAATTTAAAAATGCAGTGGATGAATTGTTTGAAGAACTGGAAGCAGAAAATCCGGAACACTTTGCAGTAAGGCAATATCGCAAGTACAAGCTTGCGGCCGGCAAAACTGCAAAATCGATTTTGATTTCCTGTGGTGCCAGACTTGCACCATTTGATATTCAGGAGCTTCGAGAAATCATGTCGTATGACGAAATGGAACTGGATATGATCGGTGATCAGAGAACAGCCATGTTTGTCATCATCAGCGACACAGATGACACATTTAACTTTGTGGTAGCGATCATGTACACCCAGCTTTTTAACCTGCTTTGTGATAAGGCGGATGATGAGCATGGCGGCAGGCTTCCTTATCATGTACGGCTACTTCTTGATGAGTTCAGTAATATCGGACAGATTCCAAAATTCGACAAATTGATTGCTACGATCCGAAGCAGGGAAATCTCAGCTTCTATCATCTTGCAGTCACAATCTCAGCTGAAAACTATCTATAAGGATGCTGCTGAGACGATCACAGGCAACTGTGACACCGTTCTTTTCTTGGGCGGAAAGGAAGTTCCACACTGAAAGAAATATCAGAAACCCTGGGAAAGGAAACCATTGATCTTTACAACACATCAGATACCAGAGGCAGCAACCGATCCTATGGGCTGAACTATCAAAAGACTGGAAAAGACTGATGAGTAGAGATGAGCTGGCGGTTATGGACGGAGAAAAATGTATCTTACAGCTTCGAGGAGTCCGGCCGTTTTTAAGCAACAAATATGACATCACAAAGCATAAACGGTACAAAGAGCTTGCCGATTTTAATAAGAATAATGCGTTTGATGTCGAAAAATATCTGGCACACCGACTGGTGATGTCAGAAGATACAGAATTTGAAATGTATGAAGTAACTGTAACACAAGAAGACGTATCAGCGATTGAAGCTGAGGAAAGTGAGGACTGATATGAAAGAAAGAATTCGAGCACCCTGCTACTACTGATAAGGGTATAAAAAGGTCTGAATAAAAGGGAAAGGAGTAGAGCCAAACGCTTACAGACCATAAGAAAAAGCGTTTGTTCATACATTTGATTATGGCTTTTTTTAGCAGTGCAATCAATATCCTTCAGACACTGGTCGTTGCAATCGGTGCCGGTCTTGGTGTCTGGGGCGTAATCAACCTGATGGAAGGTTATGGAAACGACAACCCGGGTGCAAAATCCCAGGGAATTAAGCAGCTGATGAGCGGTGGTGGTGTTATCCTGATCGGAACACAGCTGATCCCGCTTCTGAGTGGATTATTTGGTTAAGAGAAAGGAGTAGAGATCCATGTTCAGTCAGATTTTTGATGCGATTGAGGAATGGATGAGGGAACTCTTAACCGGGATGATCACTTCCAACCTGGACACGATGTTTACTGATGTCAATCAAAAGACTGGTGAGATCGCTACCCAGGTTGGACAGACCCCGCAAGGGTGGAACGGCAGCATATTCAGTATGATCCGGAACTTATCGGATTCCGTGATCATGCCGATCGCAGGTATTATTATCACACTCGTACTCTGCTACGAATTGATTTCTATGCTGACCGAGCGCAACAACATGCATGATATTGATACCTGGATGTTTTTCAAGTACTTCGTAAAAATGTGGATTGCTGTTTATCTGGTGAGTAACACCTTTACGATCACAATGGCGGTATTCGACGTGGGCCAGCACGTAGTTAATTCTGCGGCCGGTGTTATCACAGGAAGTACCGCCATTGATATTTCTTCGGCATTGACGGATCTTTCCACAACCCTGGAAAGTATGGAAATCGGAGAACTTGTTGTATTGGCGCTGGAAACCCTTATCGCCGGCTTCTGTATGAGAATCCTGTCTGTACTGATCACAGTGATCATGTATGGACGTATGATAGAGATTTACCTATATACCTCAGTTGCGCCGATTCCATTTGCAACTATGAGTAACAGAGAATGGGGACAGATCGGCACGAATTATTTCAGAGGACTCTTTGCCCTGGCTTTCCAGGCATTTCTGATGATGGTATGCGTTGCAATCTATGCAGTGCTTGTTGCAGGTATCCAGTATTCAGATAATCTGAGTTCTTCATTATTTGGCGTTATGGCTTACACAGTGATCTTATGTTACAGCCTCTTTAAGACGGCCTCTTTAAGTAAGTCGATATTCAACGCGCACTAAATTACAGGAAGGAGTGAAAATCATGGCATATGTCAGCGTACCGAAAGATTTAACGAAGGTAAAGAATAAAGTAGCATTTAACCTGACCAAAAGACAGCTGATCTGTATCGGTATAGGTGCTGCAATGGGAATTCCAAGCTATTTCCTCTTGCGTAATGTGATGGGAAATAGTAATGCAGCAACGGTCATGGTACTTTTGATGTTACCGGCATTTTTATTTGCCATGTACGAAAAAGACGGGATGCATCTGGAAGATGTTCTGATGCATATGATCCGGGTGAAGTTTCTTCGTCCACCCGTTAGAAAATATGAAACTGAAAACTATTATGAGACAGATCCGGAACAGATCAAGCAGTCTCCGGATACAGGAAAACTGAAAGGAGGAAAAACGGTTGCGAAAAAAGAAAAATAAGAAAACTGTCGCAGATACCGGATACAAAAAGTAGACAGAAAAGAGAAAAAGAAAAAGGAAAAGCAGGAGGAAAAACGCAGGCAGAAAAAACTGTCTGTTCAGCAGTCGATCGCTTATAAGGAAATGGGAAGAGATGGAATCTGCAGGGTACAGGGAAAAACGTATTCTAAGTGCATCCGCTTCTATGACATCAACTACCAGCTGGCTCAGAACGAAGATAAAAATGCAATCTTTGAAAACTGGTGTGATTTCCTCAATTACTTTGATGCCAGTATCCATTTTCAGCTGAGCTTTATCAACCATAAGAGCAGCATGAAGGAGTTTGAGCAGGTCATCCGGATCCGACCACAGGAGGATGCTTTTGATGATGTCCGTATGGAATACGCAAAGATGTTGAAACAGCAGCTGGCAAAAGGAAACAACGGTCTGGTGAAGTCAAAATATATCACATTTGCCATTGAAGCAGAAAATATCCGGGAGGCAAAACCAAAGCTGGAACGTATCGAGTCGGATATCCTGAATAACTTTAAGATCCTGGGAGTTCCGGCATATCCGCTGAATGGCGTGGAACGTCTGCAGATACTGTATGAGACATTCAATCCGGATGTGATGACAGATTTTCAGTTTGACTATGGATCCATGATCCGGACAGGACTCAATACAAAGGATTATGTGGCACCGACCAGTTTTGTATTCCGAGACAGAAATACGTTCCAGATGGGAAATACTATCGGGGCTGTCTCTTATCTGCAGATCCTGGCACCGGAGCTTACGGATAAGATGCTGGCAGAATTTCTGGATATCGATAAGAACCTGATCGTCAACCTGCATGTGCAGTCAGTAGATCAGATGAAGGCAATCAAGCTGGTAAAAAGCAAAGTGACGGATATCAACCGTATGAAAATCGAAGAACAGAAAAAAGCAGTCCGGGCCGGATACGATATGGATATCATTCCATCGGATCTGAACACGTATGGCGGAGAAGCTAAGCGTCTGTTAGAAGACCTGCAGTCACGAAATGAGCGTATGTTCCTTGTAACAGCGCTCTTTTTAAATACAGCAAAGACCAAACAGGCACTGGACAATGCCATCTTCCAGACTGCCGGAATTGCACAGAAATACAATTGTGTACTGAAACGTCTGGACTATCAGCAGGAAGAAGGACTGATGAGCAGTGTTCCGCTGGGAGTCAATCATATCCCATCAAACGTGCACTGACCACGACCAGCACTGCTATCTTCGTACCGTTTACCACCCAGGAACTTTTTATGGCAGGAGAATCCCTGTATTACGGATTAAATGCACTCAGCAACAACATGATCATGGTGGACCGCAAGAAACTGAAAAATCCGAATGGCCTGATCCTTGGTACTCCTGGATCCGGTAAATCCTTTGCTGCCAAAAGAGAGATCACCAATGCTTTCTTTGTTACGAAGGATGACATTATCATCGGAGATCCGGAAGGTGAATATTATCCGCTGGTCCACGCACTGGGAGGACAGGTCGTTCATATCTCACCTACCAGTAAGGACTATATCAATCCAATGGATATCAATATGGATTATTCCGATGATGACAATCCACTTGGTGTGAAATCTGATTTTGTCCTGTCCTTATGTGAGCTGATCATGGGAAGCAGGGACGGTATTGAAGCAGAGGAAAAATCAGTGATCGACCGCTGTCTTCCACTGGTGTATCAGAAGTACTTTGCAGATCCAAAACCGGAAAACATGCCGGTCCTCGGTGACCTATATGACTGCCTCAGAAAGCAGAAAGAACCACAGGCCCAGAGAATTGCAACAGCACTGGAAATCTATGTAAATGGATCACTGAAAGTATTCAACCATAGAACCAATGTGGAACTGAATAACCGTATTGTCTGCTTTGACATCAAGGAGCTTGGAAAACAGCTGAAAAAAATCGGAATGCTCATCGTCCAGGATCAGGTATGGAACAGAGTTACAATCAACCGTGGCATCAAATCTACCAGGTACTATATCGATGAGTTTCACCTTCTGCTCAAAGAAGAACAGACAGCAGCTTATTCCGTAGAAATCTGGAAGAGATTCCGTAAATGGGGAGGTGTACCGACTGGTATCACTCAGAACATTAAGGATCTTCTTGCCAGCAGGGAGATTGAAAATATCTTTGAGAACAGTGATTTTATCCTGATGCTGAATCAGGCTGCAGGTGACAGACAGATCCTTGCAAAACAGCTGAATATTTCCCCATATCAGTTGTCTTATGTGACGAATTCCGGGGAAGGTGAAGGACTTCTCTTCTATGGAACAACGATCATTCCATTTAAGGATAAGTTCGATAAGACATTGAAATTGTATGGTCTGATGACCACGAAGCCTGGGGAAACATTGAAACGAGATAAAGAAATGAGGGATGCAAATGAAGGAAATCGATAAGATCCGAATCAAGCAGTGGAATCAGGACAATCCTTACATTCAGATGAAAAATCTGGAAAATGTGCAGCCAGGATACCGTGTTCATACAGTCAATGACGATCATCATCTGTATGAACTGCCACTGGAAACACAGAACATTATTCTTGACTGGGTATTCTGGAACTTCTATCCGGCACAGAAAATCTATCCACATCTTACAAGTGATGATCTGAAAGAAGTTTTATATAAACGTACCCAGATCCATCTGTACAATAACCAGTTCAAGGAAGCTATGCTGATCAATGGATTCTGGCCGAGAGATCCGAGTGAACTGAACTGGGTATTTCATATCCAGGCAAGCTCTCCGGCAATCAGGACACAGGCAGATGGTTATCCTGGAATCCCGATCATTGGACGCCAGGAACTGAATGAGTACAGAAAGAAAAGTTGTGCCAGGAGGTGATGACCTATAGCCGGAAAAGAATTTAAAGGCAAAGATAAAAAGGTCGCAAAGATGACCAGAGATGGTCTGACAGAAGAAAATCTCCGTGATGGTAGTGTAAAAGATATCAGTCACAGGAGTCGAGGGCGACCGGAAAATAAGGAAGAATTTGTTCCTGAACGAGAACGAAAAAAGGCTGAGAATGAAGATTCAAAATCAGGAAAAGGAAAACGACTGCAGATGGAGAAAATTCGTAAATCGTCTGCTCAGCAGGAAGCTGTTGAGGATACAGTTGAAGTCACACTGGAAGAAAAAGTATCCGGATATCGAAAGAAACTGCATCGTTATGAAAAAATCCCGGATGGTGATAACAGCCTGAACAGTCAAAAGAAATCCATTCGGAAGAAGCAGCTGCAAAAACAGATGACTAAAGAACAGGCAAAAGCCGGAAGATTATCCTTTGATGATGAAGGAAATCAGATGGTAAAAGGTGTTGGCATGAAACCAGGAGGGACAGCCGGAAAATACATTGCCACACAAGCTGTTATATCTGGTATGAAAGCAGTTACTTCCGAAGAGGAAGAAACAGATGAAAATGCAGGTGTGGAAAGTGCCAGACTCGCAGAGCGTGAAACAGAAGCTGCGTTACGTGGTCTGCGTCATGCTCAGATCCGGAGCAAACGAACGGATGTGAAAACCCATCGCAGAGGTTATCGTGAGGCTACCGTAGAAAAGAAACTGAAATTTGGTTCTGTAGAAGTATGGAAGGAGCCAAACATGCAGAAACGGTAAAGAAAGCCGAACAAAAGAGACATTCCTATAACCGCTTCTTTCAGAAAAAACGATATAAGGATGCTTACCGGGCAGCCAGAGCTGGAAAATCCGCTGGCAGTCTGGGTGGAGCAACAACCATTGCCGGTGTCGAGAACATGACGGTAAAAGCAAAGATTGCCTTGAAAGAGATTGTAAAGCGTAGTCGTGCCATGTTCGCAGGCATCGGTATTTTTGCGCTTCTTTTTCTTGTCATAGCAGTATCTCTGGGGAGCTGCAGTGCTTCTATCGAGGGTGCTGGATCTGTGATTGGTATTACAACGTATCCAAGTTCAGACGAGGATATTTATGCTGCCGAAAACAGATATGCTGCTTTGGAAAGTGCCTTGAATCAGCAGATAAATGAGATGGAACGAAGACATCCAAATTATGACGAGTATCAGTACAACATTGCAGAAATTGGTCATAATCCATACCATCTTATCTCGTATCTTACCGCAAAATATGGGGACTGGACGTACTCAGATGTTGAAAACGAACTTCAAGCTCTTTTTGAAGCACAATATCATCTGAATACAGAAGGTCGAACAGAAACGGTGACAGAAACCAGAAATGTTCGAGTCGGAGAATCATTGGGACAGGTAGTGACCAGTGGATACTGTAACTGTCGAATCTGTTGTGGAGTATGGTCCGGAGGTCCAACTGCCAGTGGTGCATATCCAACTGCAAACCATACCATTGCTGTAGATGCTTCCAATCCGTTTGTGCCGATTGGAACAAAGGTAGTAATGAATGGTGTGGAATACACAGTTGAGGATACCGGAGCCTTTGCACGATATGGTGTGCAGTTTGACGTTTACTATGATAACCATGCTGCCGCTTCTGCTCATGGACACCAGACCTGGGAAGCCTATATCGCAGATGACAATGGCAGTCAGGAAGTAACGGTTACCAGTACAAGCACTAAGAAGATTCTATATGTGACACTGACAAATGGAAGCTTTGATGCTGTGGCAAGAGCCAATCTGAATGCAGAGCAGCTGATCATCTACAATGCATTAAATACGACCTATGGAAACAGAAATTATCTGTGGGATGTAAACAATGTGACCAGTGGATCAAGCGGTAATGGAATGAGCTATGAGATTCCACCGGAAGCACTGCAGGATGAAGAATTTGCCGGATGATCCGAGAAGCGGAAAAATATCTGGGAGTACCTTATGTATGGGGTGGTTACTCTCCGTCCGGATTTGATTGCTCAGGATTCGTATCTTATGTCATTAACCACTGTGGTAATGGCTGGAACTATGGACGATTGACCGCAGATGGATTAAGAGGCGTATGTACTTATGTATCACCGCAAGAAGCAAAACCAGGAGATCTGATCTTCTTCCAGGGAACGTATAACACATCCGGTGCAAGCCATGTGGGTATCTATGTCGGTAACAATATGATGATCCATTGTGGGGATCCGATCCATTACTCAAATATCAGCACATCCTACTGGCAGCAACACTTCATGTGCTTTGGAAGACTGCCATAAATGGGTGATTGAAGGGAGGTGAAAGTTTGAATAAAAAGATTAAAAAATATCTGGATGAGATTGCCAAGACAGAGAAAAAGATCGCGGATCTGCAGCAATATCTTAGGGGTGTCCAGGCTGCATTAAAGCAGGAAGAGGACAATGAGATGATCAGGTGCATCCGTGGTATGAAGATGGAGAATGGTCAGTTGTATGATCTTTTGGATGGTATCCAGAATGGAACAGTTAAATTTCAGGTAAGCAGGGAGTCTGACGAAGAAGGTTCAGGCTCCTTTGTATTCACAGAAGAAAATAAGGAGGAATATCAGAATGGTGAAATGGAAGAAAATGAATAAGAAAATGGCAGGACTGCTGTTAGGAGTCATGATGCTTTTTACTGCATCAACCACAGCATTTGCTATGTGGATGAATCAGCAGAGGCATCCAAAGTAGAGACAACTCAGACAGATCAATCAACAGACAAAGAAGAGAAAAAGGATGAGGCGGCAAGTACAAATGAGGTGTTGCCAGAAGATGGAACAGACCAGGGAACTGCATTTACGACACCTGGAAATGGCGAAGTTAAGGATGACATTACCGATGATTCCACAAAGGAGTTTCTTACAGTTACAACGAAGAATAATAATACTTTCTATATCGTGATCGACCGCAGTGCCACATCCCAGAATGTCTATATGTTATCCCAGATTGATGAAAATGATCTTTCAGAGTTTCTGGATAAAGACAGCACTGCTACTGTCGTAACACCACAGCCAGATACATCAAAGGTTGTGCTAGATGAAACAAATAATGAGGATGTAGACAAGGAAGCTACCGTTGATCCGGAGAAAACAGCATCTACCAAAACCAATATGGGTGTAATGGCAACAATCCTGATCCTGGCTCTCGGCGGTGTAGCAGCATACTACTACTTCAAGATCTATAAGCCAAAGAAAGAGGAAGACGAGGATGATCAGCCGGAAGGGTTGGAAACAGGTGGACTGGAAGAAATTCCGGATGAGGAAGAGTCTGAAGACGAAGATTTTGAAGAAAATGAAAAATAAATAAACTTTTTTAGCGGAGGGGGCTGTAAAACATGCTCTCTCCGTTTCGTTATATGAAGGAGGTAATACATCATGTATTTAGTAATTGCAGAAAAACCAAGTGTATCAAGAGCAATCGCAGAAGTGATCGGAGCACAGGAACGAGAAGACGGGTATTTAAAAGGAGCTGATTGTATGGTCAGCTGGTGCTTCGGACATCTGGTCGAGTATGTTTCACCGGATGCTTACGATGAGAAATTTAGCCAGTGGAGATATGAAGATCTCCCGATCATCCCGAAAGACTGGAAAGTTACAGTCTCAGAAGATAAGAAAGATCAGTTCTATATCTTAAAAAGACTGCTCAACAGTCCGGAAATTGAATACGTCGTAAATGCTGTGATGCCGGACGTGAAGGAGAATTAATCTTCAAACATGTCTATGACTTATCCGGAAGTAAAAAGCCGGTGAAACGATTATGGATCAGTTCTCTGGAAGATTCAGCAATCCTTGATGGAATGCAACATCTGAGATCCGCAGAGGAATACCGACATCTGGCCGAAGCTGCTGTATGCCGTTCTCAGGCTGACTGGCTGGTAGGAATGAATGCAACAAGAGCTTACACCACAAAGTACTTTAAAAAGCTGACTGTTGGAAGGGTTCAGACACCGACACTTGCCATGTTGGTGGAACGTGCCGGACAGATCAGCAATTTCCAGAAAGAAAAGTATTTCAATGTGGAACTGGATTGTGACGGAATTCCGGCAGTAAAGCAAAAGATCTTTGATCCGGATGAGGCGGAACAGTTAAGAAGCAGATGCCAGGGAGGTGAAGCTATTGTCACTGCAGTAAAAGAAACAGAAAAGAAAGTAAAAGCACCAAAGCTTTATGACCTGACCATGCTGCAGAGAGAAGCAAACCGTATCTATGGAATGACAGCCAAACAGACACTGGATACCGCCCAGAGCCTGTATGAAAAGAAACTGATCACTTATCCAAGAACGGACAGCCAGTATCTGACCGAAGATATGGAGCAGACCGCAAGAAATGTGGTCCGTCAGATTTATGAGAAATATCAACTGACAGGTCCTTTTGATCAGCCGGAACAGCCGGATGTGAAGAAAGTCATGAATAACAGTAAAGTGACAGATCACCATGCAATCATCCCAACGATGGAGCTTGCATCCTGCCATCTGGATGAACTGAAATCCTGGGAAGAAAAGATTCTCTTCCTGATCGCAGTCCATACGGTCATGGCAATGAGTAAGGATCACATTTACCAGGAAACAGAGATTGAAGTGGAATGCCAGGGAGAAATCTTCAAAGCAAAAGGAAAGATTGTTCTGCAGGATGGATGGAAACTCTTTGAAAACTGCTTCAAGAATAAGGACCGCATGGCAATCGTAGATCCGGATCAGGAAATGAAAGAGAGGATGCCGAAAGTAACCCAGGGACAGACTTTCTATGCTGTAGCTGCAGAAAAGACAGAACATTTTACATCGCCACCAAAACCATACAGCGAAGATACTCTCCTTGCGGCAATGGAAACAGCTGGAAATAAGGAATTCGATGAAGATACGGAAAAGAAAGGATTAGGAACTCCGGCAACAAGAGCCGGTATCATCGAGAAACTGATCTATTCCCAATATGCCACCCGAAAAGGAAAACAGATTCTTCCAACAGATGATGGAAAAGTCCTTGTTGAGATCCTGCCAGACTTCCTGAAATCTGCAAGTATGACTGCAGAATGGGAAAACCAGTTGCTTTTGATGGAGCATGGAGAGATTGCACCGGAACAGTTTATGACTGGGATCAAAAACATGCTGACCATGATGCTGAATGGATGCGATGCGATTTCCGAAGAAGAAACAAGAAGATTTCAGACCAGAGAAAGCATTGGAACCTGTCCGGTATGTGGAAGCCTGGTATATGAAAGTAAAACCAACTTCTATTGCAGCAACCACGATTGTCACTTTGCTCTCTGGAAAGACAACCGCTATCTGCAGAGCATGGAAAAAAACATGGATAAAAAGATGGCTGCAGAACTTCTGAAAAGTGGATGTGTGCATGTAAAAGACCTGTATTCCAGAAAGAAGAATATGTACTTTGAGGCAGATCTTCATATGGATGCAGATGAAACCGGAAGGGTGAATTTCTCTTTATCCTTTCCACAAAAGAAACCAAAAAACAAAAGCAAAAAGAAATAAGAAAACAGATTAGAGGAGAAAACGAAGAATGAATTTTAATGAATTTGTAAATGAAGTAAAGGACAATATCAAACTCTTTTTACCAAGGGATTATGAGAATGCAGAGGTATCAACGATGGAGTGTCAGAAACTGAACCGTGCCTATACGGGACTGATGGTGAGAAAAGAAGGTGAGATGCTTACCCCGACGATCAATCTTAACCGGCTGTATGAAGCATATAAAGCACAGCCTGGCGTAACAATGGAAACTGTATGCAGAAAGATTGCAGATATAGTTATTGAGGCACCGATACAGGTTGATCTGAAAGCTATTTTAAACTATGAAGATGTGAAGGACAAGCTGTTTATCCGTGTGTCATCAGCCGAAGCAAATAAGGAAGTCCTCGAAATTGTGCCACACCAGTTAAAGGAAGATCTTGCAATTACCTATCATGTGGCAGTAGGCAAGAATCAGGATGGATTAAGTTCCATGCTGATTACAAATGAAATGATGAAGGAATATGGAGTGACACAGGAGCAGATTCATGAAGACGCTATGAAAAGTTCACCGCGTGTCATGGTCCCAGAGGTATCAAGTATAGGTGTACTGATAGATGAAATATATCAGAAAAATATTCTCATGCTGACACCAGATGAACGTGAAATGCTGCTAGAAACATTGCAGGAGTCAAGCGAGATGCCGACATTCTTTGTTGTTACAAATACAGAAAGAATTGATGGAGCCGGTGTGATCTTTTATCCGGAATTCATGGATAACATGGGGGAACTTCTGGGAAATGATTTCTTCATTTTGCCATCATCCATCCATCAAATGCTGATCTTGCCGGATGACGGTCAAGTGGATGCGGAAATGTTAAGAGATATGGTAAAAGAAGTTAATGCCACTCAGGTAGCACCAGCAGAACGCCTTACCAATGATGTATATCACTTTGACACAAAGGATCACGTCTTTGAAAAGGCAGACAGGTTCACAGAACGTCAGAAAGAAAAAGAAGCGCAGGTTGCAAAAACAGAGAAAGTTGGAAAAGAACAGCCGGATCAGAAACCGAAAACAAAGAAACATGATATGGAACTTTAATAAAAAATAATCATCTCATCAACTAATAAAAAGCCCTGCGGCATAAGCACAATGTCGTGGGGCGTTTTTGGAAAGGAGTATTATGACAGAACAAAATAAAACTACTACTATTCCACTGCCGGTCCATGGAAAAGATATGGACAGCATTATGCAGTCACTGGAATCTGGTGTGGAAGAACTTTTTACAAGTAACCGCTATCAGGAATTTCTTAAAACCATGGCAAAGTTTCACAATTATTCCTTTAACAACACAA
>ENA-OQAS01001193-OQAS01001193.1-human-gut-metagenome-genome-assembly--contig:-NODE-1193-length-12555-cov-2.329900_pt1 | contig 12555 bp, 16 predicted proteins | sample MGYA00242733_ERZ504523 | MGnify/ENA primary metagenome ERZ504523 (study PRJEB26092, sample SAMD00036239) | human gut metagenome | host: Homo sapiens | study: EMG produced TPA metagenomics assembly of... | reverse complement strand
GTCAAGCGAAAGCAGCTAAAAAGGACGAATTTTATACGCAGCTGACAGACATTGAGAAGGAGATGCGATACTATCGCAAGCACTTCAAAGGAAAGACGGTGCTTTGCAACTGTGATGACCCGTTCGAGTCCAATTTCTTCAAGTATTTCGTGCTGAATTTCAACCGCCTCGGATTGAAGAAGCTGATTGCCACATGCTATGCAACGTCGCCCATCATGGGGCAGCAGCTCTCGCTGTTCGATATTGTAGGCGATGAGGAAGAGCAGCGTAACAAGCCATACAAAGCCGTAGCGACGAAGTCTACGACGTCACTGGGGATGGCGGTGTGGATATGTTCGACGTCGCGGAGCTGTTCAAGTCTCACGAGAACGAGCTGACGGAACTTGAAGGAGACGGCGACTTCCGCTCCGAGGAGTGCCTCACGCTGCTCGACGAAGCGGACATCATCGTCACAAATCCGCCATTTTCGCTATTCCGCGATACGTAGGAACCCTTATCGAGCATCAAAAGAAATTTATCATCATCGGTAACGTAAATGCCATTACATACAAAGAGATTTTTCCCTTGTTAAAAGATAATCTTATGTGGATTGGGGCTAGTATACATTCCGGCGACCGCGCCTTTTATGTTCCCGATGATTACCCGCTTAACGCGGCAGGATGTGGGGTCGATGAAGACGGTCGAAGTTTATTCGCGTTAAAGGAGTACGTTGGTATACCAATCTTGATTACAAGCAGCGTCATGATGAACTAATACTTGTTAAAAGATATTCATGCCAAGCGTATAAGACATACGATAATTACGACGCAATCAATGTTGATAAAACGGCAGATATTCCCTGTGATTACTCAGGTGCCATGGGTGTTCCTATTACTTTCTTGGACAAATATAGCCCAGACCAATTTGAGATAATTGCATTGGGACATCTAAAGGACAATTTCACTCCGAATAAAACATATATCAACCCAAAGAAAACATCGAAAAGATGGTTCTATTGTGTCCGGAGAGAGCTTGAATAGCGACCTCGCTTATATGGTTTCTGATAAACCTGCCGGTCAAGTTTATTATTCGGCAGATAATGCCAGCGGCTATTTGGTCGTTCCGTATGCTCGCATTCTTATCCGTAACAAGCATCCTGAGCAGCCGAAGGAGGTGCAGAAGTAATGCATATTGAAGAGCGCAAGGTGACCGTTCGCGAGGTCGCCGAAGGATATTTCAACGACGCCGAGGAGGGCGTTGTCGGCTATGACGAGCAGCTGGACATCCGTCCGAAGTACCAGCGCGAGTTCGTCTACAAGGACAAGCAGCGCGACGAGGTCATACGTACCGTGATGAAGGGCCTGCCCCTGAACGTCATGTACTGGGTTGACCGAGGCGAGCAGTACGAGGATGACCCGGACGAGCCGAGGTACGAGGTTCTGGATGGCCAGCAGCGTACTATCTCGCTGTGCGAGTACGTTGATGGGTCGTTCTCCGTGGACGACAGGTATTTCTACAACCTGCCGAGCGATAAGCAGAAGCAGATTCTCGATTACGAGCTGTTCGTGTACGTCTGCGAGGGAACGGATTCCGAGAAGCTGGACTGGTTCCGCATCATCAACATCGCGGGCGAACAGCTTACCGACCAAGAGCTGCGCAACGCGGTGTATGCGGGTTCGTGGGTGTCCGATGCTAAGCGCTATTTCTCGAAGACGGGCTGTGCAGCGGCTACGCTCGCGGACGATTACCTGAAGGGTTCGAGCATCCGTCAGGAGTTCTTGGAGACGGCCATCTCTTGGGCCGCTTCTGCCGAGGGTAAGTCTATTGAGGGCTATATGGCGGAGCATCAGAACGACCCGACGGCACAGGCCCTGTGGAGATACTTCCGCTCGGTTATCGAGTGGGTGCAGGCTGTGTTCCCGAAGAAGCGCAAGGAGATGAAGGTCTCCCGTGGGGCTTGTTCTATAACGAGCATCATGAGCGTCGCGACCTCGACCCGAAGGCGCTTGAGGAGCGCGTGAGCGCGCTGATGGCGGACGAGGACGTACAGAAAAAGTCTGGTGTCTATGAGTATCTGCTGACAGGTAATGAGAAAGCGCTGTCCATCCGCGCGTCGACCAGCGTACGAAGCGCGAGGCATACGAGCGTCAGGGTCACAAGTGCGCCATCTGCGGCGAAGAGTTCGAGTTCGAGCAGATGCACGGCGACCATATCAACCGTGGAGCAAGGGCGGACACACAACACCCGATAACTGCCAGATGCTCTGTCGCGATTGCAACCTGAAGAAAGGTGCGCAGGAGTAAGCCAATAAAGCCCGTCGTTCTTTTGACGGCGGGCTTTATAATTAAATGCGTATTTACGCAATTCATCAACCAAAGGAGGAAACAACAATGAGCAAGACGAAAATCGCATATTTGCCGGTTCTGAATTTCAATGACCCAGCCGATTTGTACTCACGCTTACTCGGTGCTGAGTCTGACATGATGGAAGAGGGGCTTACGATTTTTCACCAAGAGGATTATTCGCTTCGTCCTCAAGCGGTCCGCGAGAATGAAGTCGGATTGCTGCCTTGGCCGAACGACGAGGACTTGGTGAACGTCATAGGTCGAAGGGAGCTTGAGGATATACGCGCGTTCGATGTCGAAGGCGAAGCGCTTGAGCTTTTCCTCAAAAAGGGCGGGGATTACAAGCTCATTGAGAGCTATTGGAACGAGCTGTTCGAGCAGGCCAACAGAACGGGCTTCAAGGTCGTGGTGCGCGATTTCGAAAAAGAGAACAGCATGAAAGAGGCATTGAAAGCAGAAAGGCAACGTTGGCTAGGCAACGTTGAGTAGGTGACGCGAAATGATGCCATGTAGAGAATTACGGGAGGGGGTGAACCTATGGCACGAAAAAATCCCAAAACGTCAGATGCCGCCCGCCCACTCTCCTGCGTCCTGTACATCCGCGTCTCGACCAAGCTGCAAGTCGAGAAGGGCGAGTCGATAGACGCTCAGCGCTTCGAGCTGACAAGATACGCCGAAAATCACGACATGCGCGTGCTCAGTGAGTACGTTGACGCCGGCTTTTCAGGAAAGAACGTGCAGGGCAGGCCGCAGTTCCGTCAGATGATGGATGACATCATCAAGGCGCAGCCGAGCAAACGCCCGGCCTACGTCCTCGTGTTCAAGCTGTCACGATTCGGGCGCAACGCGGCCGACACATGGAACTCCCTTCAAACACTCCAAGACTACGGCGTGGAACTGTGCTGCGTGAAGGACGGCATCGACTCTGGTACGTCCATGGGTAAGGCGATGCTGTCCATCGCCGCCGTGTTCGCGAGATGGAGCGCGACAACATCCGCACCCAGACCATGAGCGGACGCGAGGAGAAGGCCCGCAAAGGCTACTGGAACGGAGGGCAAGCGCCCTTCGGGTATCGCCTTGTCGATAAGGGCAACAAGTTCAAAGAGCTTGAGGTCGATGAGGACGAGGCGAAGGTCGTGCGTCAAATCTTCAAGATGTACGCGTACGAGAACAAAGGGTCTATGGCGATAGCCACATGGTTGAACAACCACGGAATCAAGAGGAATTTGCGCGGTAACACGCGCACGAAAACTTCACCAACAGTTCCGTGCAACGGATGATTACCAATCCGGTGTACATCGGAAAGATTGCCTATGGCCGCAGGCGTACCGAGACGATAGAGGGCACGCGCGGAGAGACGCACGTGGTCAAGAGCGACGGCTATGAGGTGTACGACGGTCAGCACGACGCAATAATCGACGACGCTACATGGGCGGCTGCTCAAGCCCTTGTCGGTACGCGCAAGCCGAACATGAAGACGCACGACGACGGTCACGTGAACATGCTCAACGGGCTTCTCGTCTGCCCGGTCTGCGGTCGCAAGATGTCGTCCAAACCCAACCGTGGGAAAATCAAGAAGGACGGAACGCGCGGCAAGACCACTTATGCGTACTACTGCCCACACACTGCGAAATCGCGTGGTGCCAGCTGCACGTTCAAAAGCCAGTACCCGCAAGAGTGCGTGGACGCTGAGGTCGTACAGCTTGTGAGCCTTGCATCGCGTTCAGATGCGTTCGTGGATGCCCTGCGCGTCGCATTGACGACGCGACGGACGCGAGCAGCTGAAGGACGTGTTGAGCGCATAGAGGGCGAGAAAGCCGCGAACGACAAGCGTATGCGTATGCTTATGACGCAGATTGACTCGCTCGACCCTTCCGACAGGAGTTACGAGCGCAAGTTCACGACCTGCAAAGGCGTCTGGACGACCTATATGACCGCGACGCCGGATTAAGCGACGCACTGGAGGAAACGCAAGTTAAGATGACCACTGCTGAGAAGCGCATGGACGGAGAGCGTAGGTTCTGGAAGAGCTTGACCGCATCCCCGAGCTGTTGGAAGGTGCGGACGAGCAGACACGATTCGACCTCATTCATGAGGCTGTGAGCGAGGTGCATATCCTGCCGGACAAGAACCCGCGCAAAGAGCGCGTGGTTGCCAACGTGACATTCAAGTGCCCGGTGCGCTTCTTCTGGGAAGAGATTCCCGGTGTAGCCGATGGGTATACGCCGATGACGCCTGATTCTCTGGGAGAGAATAATTTCCGAGATGACGAGGCACACGTTGAAAACATTTGCCTTCTGGAACGTCAGCCTCAATAAAGGCATCCCAGTTACCCCTGACCGCTCTGACGTCAGCCCTTACTCGAAGCGAAATTCGCTTTACTATTTAACCCTTGAACCCGAATTGCATAATTCGCCGAGAGTCTAAATTTGCCCGAAAGTCTATCTTGAAGGCATCTTGATATTCGCCTCATAAATTGGTATTCGCCTCACAAATCGAGCTTCTCATAAACTAAGCGTTGTTTGCCCAGGGAGTGCCTGCTTCAGAAGAAAGCTTTTCTGCACGCTCTGCTTGATTTCATCGTCTTCATTCACCCATCCCAACAATAAAGGCGAATGAGGATCATGCAACTTATAGTTTCTGCCGCCTTGCGAGGATCCTTATTGGCATAACAGTACTTACACCCATTAGGGCATGTTTCGTAAGCTCCTATATCTCTGGTTTCTATGCAGTGGCATCCATGCCGCATCCCTTTATGTTTGAGATTTTTAAAGGCCACCCCATTGGCATACCCCAGCACTTCCAACGTCATGCAACCCGCTGTCTGGATACCGTAGCGGGTAAAGTCTTCGTCAGTACCGCAAATCTGAAGAGTGATCTGATGCTTTTTTGCGATGGATCCTAGCAATTCAGCCAACTGTTCAATATCTTCCCTTGTCAAAGGAATAATTTCTGCCATATTTAGCTCAACCTTTTTATACATTTCCACAAAGCTAAAAACACAGCGATCCACATAGGGAGCAAGCTCAGATGCCATATATTCAAATGTTTCACGATGATAGTCAATCGTGTACTTTTTTGTCAGAAGAACTGGGTCATAACGCCAGGTAAGCCTTTGTTTTCCCACTATGCCGGAAAGACTTTTTAAGGTGTTAATACTTTCTTGTATCGAAGGAACTCCTGGTTCAAGATCTACCCCATATGCAGTAATGGTATAGAAGAAATACGTATTGAATCTATCGGTGATCTCATGCAAACGAGGAAGAATCGGCTTATAGTTTTTTGAACAAAACACCACACAATCAACCGTGTCAGGATCAAGCTCATAACGGCTTATCTTTTTCGGAAAAAGGGGATTGCGCGAAAGAGCATATCCCTCGGAAAAGCGATTCAATAACCACTCGGTATAGTATTGAACCGTGTCTGTTCTTCCACCGGTATTGATTATCATATGCACTCCAATAATTCCCTTGACATTTCTGTTTGGTGCTCCTATATTAGAATTATTCTAATTTAAGTTAGGATAGACGATGAGAGAAAACGCCCGACAGATTTTAGAAATCATCAACAATTCGGATGAACACCTAACCGCCGAGCAAGTGTATCTTCGCCTTAAGGAAAATAACTCAAAGGCGGTACTTGCAACGGTATACAACAATCTTGCCAGTTTGTACCAAAAAGGTTTAATCCGTAAAGTTGCGGTTGCCGGTTTTCCTGATCGTTATGACAAAATGGAAGTGCGCCATGATCATCTCGTATGTAAACAATGCGGTTCTCTTACCGATATCATGCTAGAAGATCTGACAGCAAAGCTCGAACAAGAAACAGGCATCCATGTGCTGTCGTACGATTTGAACATTGACTATCTTTGTCCAACGTGCGCTGCAGAACTTGAAGAGGGAAAAGACAAGGAAGCTGGCATCTAACAACTGTAAGTGCAGCTCGTAGATGCTCTTCATAAAAGGGGACGACCAGACCAAAAACGCCCCTTAACGAAAGGAGCCCAGAAATGGCAAACAAGTACGAGGGAACTCAGACCGAAAAAAATCTTGAAACCGCATTTGCGGGCGAATCTCAGGCTCGCAACAAGTACACCTATTTTGCTTCTGTTGCAAAAAAGAGGGATTTGAGCAGATTTCAGCCCTGTTCCAGAAAACTGCCGACAACGAGAAGAGCATGCAAACTGTGTTCAAGGAACTCGGTGGCATCGGTGACACCGCAGCTAACTTAGAAGCTGCTGCAGAAGGCGAAAACTACGAGTGGACCGATATGTATGACGGTTTCGCAAAGACCGCTGACGAAGAAGGCTTCCCTGAGCTCGCTGCAAAATTCCGCATGGTTGCAGAAATCGAAAAGCATCATGAAGAGCGTTATCGCGCCTTATTGAAGAATGTTGAAACCGCTCAGGTATTCGAAAAGTCCGAAGTAAAGGTATGGGAATGCCGTAACTGTGGCCACATCGTTGTTGGCACCAAGGCTCCTGGCGTTTGCCCTGTCTGCCTGCATCCTCAGAGCTTCTTCGAAGTACACGCAGAAAACTACTAAGCAATCCCAACGTTAAAGCTATCAAGTCACTGCCCGTGCCGTATGGCAATTCGGCAATACCCAAAAGCTTTTAACTAAAGGACATGCGCTAGCCCGGCGCATAAGGTGCAAAAGCGGCTGGATAATTTCAGCCGCTTTTTCTTTCACTGCATTATTCGATCATTCGAGCAGTAAATAAATATCTTAAAAAGCTCTCTCCGATTCGCTCAATGGCGTCACCAATGGTTTGCCTCTGCATCTACCAACACGCACACCCCGCAACCACTTGTCATATTTGAGGAAAGCAGTAAATAATTTACTCCCGTTTCGGTATCCACGATTATCTTACGGATATTCGTAACGCCCTGAGAATACACTTCGACAAATCGTTCTCTAGCCATCATTTTCTCCTTGCCTATTGAATTGTTGAACTTTATCGAGAAACGTTTCTTTAAACCAAATCTGCAATTAATTTCAAGATCTCTTGTCTATAAATCAGAATTGCTAAGCCTGATACTTTTATTTAAATAACCTTTGTCTAATATCTTTAGAAAAGGATGCGCTCCAGGATACTAATTGCGCCCCCAACCACAACAAAAACCAATCACAAGCGCAAACAAAAGACGTACTGCAAACTTTGCCCACCAGTGTCTTCCGGCATTTTGGTTACGCTCATTCATTACATCGAAGTCTTCTCCATTCATGAACGCTTCGACTGCCCGATAGGTATAGAGCTTGTTATCGCGTTTGATTTGTTCTGCCTTCGCACCACAAATCATTGCAGGAATCCATAACAAAATTCCCGGAATAATTATCACCGCAAGATCTAAATCCATAAGAGCAGTAACCAAAACCCAAACAACTGCAGCAGCTCCAAACACCGCCATCGCAATGCCGAGTGAATTGAGCTTCTTTGCCTCTACACTTAATACCGCTTTCATCTCTTCCACATCTCCTTTAATCAGCGAATCAATACTGACATCGAAGAGATTGCTCAAAAGCAGTAGGCTTTGTACATCAGGATACGTGCGATCAGTTTCCCAGTTAGAAATAGTTTGGCGTGAGACAAAGATTTTCTCCGCCAATTCTTCCTGGGACATACCAAGACGACCACGATGAGCCTTGATGTGTTTTGCTAGCTCCATGCAAATCCCTTCTGGTTAGGACTGTGTCAGATCGCGGACTACTCTACCACCTAATTGCTTTGACATGGAAGCTTTTCGGGCATTTTGCGCTTGTCAAAAGTCTTTGACAATGATTTGACCTGGTGTTTTTAAGTGTTCTCAATCAGAGATTCCTTTCTTGAATCCCTCTCTATATAATAACCAATGGTATTTACACAATATAATTTTGTCACGAACCATAACTATTAAGGTAGCCAGTAAGGAGAGCTCATGCTTTCTGGTAACAACGATAAAAACTCAAAAGAGATTCCTTCTATTGTTCTAAACGGAATCAAAAACATCCCAGAGAATTACTCCTTACCAAAACTACATGGAAGTGAGTGCTTCAAGGCGACCCTTATTCGCCTTGCTATTCCTGGCGTATTCATTGCTATTTGTCTGCTTATAATAACCACCGCTCCCGCACAATCAGATTCTACTGTTTTACAAGGCTGGATTGCATTTGCGATAGTTTTCGCCATTTGGTGGGTAGCTCACTGGTATTTCGCCAAGTGGAAAAACGCCAACAAGCAGAATAACCCCACACCTTACCCCCGTGCATTTATCACGCTTGGCAAAGGCATATCTGCACTCATCCTGTTCTATCTCTTCACCATATTCCTAGAGCTTCTTTCCCTAACCGATACCGCCGATATCTCAAACCCCATTACCTTGATCTTAGGTTTGAGCTGGGATATTACGTGGAGATCAGGCATGCCACTTGCTATTCTCTTTATGGTAATAGCGCGTGCCTGTAGCAATGGCTATAAGAATTGGTGCGCAAGCGAACGTAAAGCTTTTGGCAAGCGCATTCAGAAAGAAACTTGACTCCTGTTGAAGCGCTAGAAGAACAGGTCGGTCTTGTCTGGTGGCTTGATGAATTATTCGTGTGCTAGTTGCACTCGCTACGCCCTAGGAGCGGTAGGCATTCTTGTCGCATTGCTCATGCACTCCCCCATCACGTTGGTATTAGCAACCAGCGGTCTTTTCAGCCCAGAAAAAATCTCATATATCAGCTTTACTGTTCCATGGTTTAGTGAATTCATGACAGCAATTGGTCAACTGAGCGCCGCAGGAATGTGGGTATTCGTGCTTACTGCTGGCATCGTCCGCATTGTATGGCGTAAATTCTTAGACTGGTCTGCTCTTAACACTGCCGAAGAAATCCAAGCTATCGAAGAACGAAAAAGGGATGGCGAAGAGGAGCCACAATTCGAGTGCATCGTTAATGGCGAAAAAGCTCCAGGTACAGAAGTACCAAATGTCGGTGTCTACCTTCAAGGTTCCATTATCAGAATCGGAAGAATTACAGGCTGGATTTCACTTGTTTTGGGATGCTGTTCTATCTTGATGTCCTTACTAAATCCTGCATTAAACGGATTCTTTGCAAACATCTTCCAAATTATTGGCGTGATACTTTCGGCTAGTGCGTTGCCTATTTTTGCGCTCATCTTATTCGTAGTGCTTGTGATTATTAATGCATGTGAATTGCGCTGGTATGAAGGCACAAATAAGACCCACAAGTCCATTCACAGCTTCATGAAAACAGCTAGATACGTAGGGTACGCAATATGCTTGCTGTGCGTTGGCTATGCACTAGTAATGGCTCAGCTTAACAACAACATTATCGGTTTGATTACTCAGAACGTCGCTGAAGGCGTGAATAAAGCTACTGTTTGGACGCTTGTAACGCAGTTGATAGTGGAATCGGCACTCTACCTGGTTATTATTGCAGTATTGTTATATGCCGCTTATCGATTCATCGACAACGAATTCATTCTCCCAAACACCAGCTACAACGGTGGCTACTCTGGCGGTTATAGCGGAGGCTATTCGAGCGGATCATTTGGCGGCTCTTCTGGGGGCAATGGTGGCTCGAGTTATTCTGGTAGCCCATGGGGAAATCCCTATTCAACAACATATGTCGGCGGCAAAGCATATCACCAGCAGAATAATAGCTGGGGCGGCTCCACCATTTATGATGGATGGGGTTCAAAAGTAGGATCAACCCGTCAAGGCGTATTCGGAAATACCAAAGTTGAATATGGTGGACAAAAATACGAAGTGCGCGATGGTATCTTTGGCGACAAAATTGTCACTGACGAAAACGGAAAAGAAGTCGGTCGCATTACCGAAGGTTTATTCGGAAACAACACTTTCAAGAAGAGCTAATGCGAGTTAGCAGCTAAAGCGTAGATAATATACGTAATGCTTACGTGTTTAGCCATAGATCAAGAGTACGTTTCTACTTATCCTCTACTACCCCATTGTAAAGGTATATACTGCAAGCCCAATAACAACTATCGCTAGCACAATTCCAATAATGATATTTGAACGTGACATATAAATAACCTCACGTTTCTAAACAACTTAGCAAGAAATTCAATAAAACTCACATTGCTGGTAAAAACAGCGAGCGGAAACACCTTGAATGCAGATAGGGTGAAGGCAAAGCGAAGCGTACTTTGTTACGCGAGCTTTGCCTGGAGCCTAGCTGTGCCAAGGTGTTTCCGCACAGCGTCATACCGTTTCTTACGAGAATTACGACGTTAGCTATAACGTCGTAATACGTACGAACTTGCGCTTGCCTACCTGAACAACAGCATCCTTCAGCATTTCTGGAGCAACGTTGTAAGTTTTTGCAGGAATAGCTTCGCCATTTACCTTAACGCCACCCTGGTCAATCATACGACGAGCATCACCAGTAGAATTGGTTAATCCTGCATCGGAAATCAACTTTGCCAGATAAATTAAACCTTCATCATTTGGTGTCAGATCAGCAGCAAATTCCGCCACATCGTCAGGAATTCATGCTTCTTAAACTGCTTGTCAAACGCAGCTTCTGCTTCCCGAGCCGCAGCTGCATCATAGTACGCAGCCACAATGTTTTGAGCTAAATCACGCTTGCAACGATTAGGATGAATTTCATCCGCCGCAAGACCCGCTTCAATCTTGTCAATCTCAACAACAGGCACTGTAGAAGCCAAACGATAGTACTTCACCATCAGCTCATCGGGAATTGACATAACCTTGCCGAACATATCGTTAGGTTCGTCAGTCAAGCCAATGTAGTTACCATAGCTCTTAGACATCTTCTTAACACCGTCGGTGCTTCAAGCAAAGGAAGGGTAAGGCAGACCTGAGGTTCCATGTCCATCTTTTCCATAAGCTCACGGCCAGCAAGTAAGTTAAACAGCTGATCCGTACCACCAAGCTCAACGTCAGCTTTAATTACCACTGAGTCGTATGCCTGCATGATGGGGTATAAAAATTCATGAAGAGCAATAGATTGATTGTTGGTATAGCGATTGTGAAAATCATCGCGCTCCAAGATGCGAGCAACCGTAAAATTCGAAGCAATCTTGAGCAACTGCTCTAAATCCATGCTTAAAATCCATTCGGAGTTATACCGAAGAGTTGTTTTTCGGGATCGAGAATTTTAAAAGCCTGATCAACGTAGGTCTGAGCGTTTTCCTTGATTTGCTCACGCGTAAGCTGAGGACGCGTAGAATTACGGCCAGATGGATCGCCAATCAGCGCGGTGCCATCGCCGATAATCAACGTTACCTGGTGGCCTAAATCCTGGAATGCACGCAGTTTACGCAAAGGAACTGCGTGACCCAAGTGGATGTCTGGAGCGGTAGGGTCCACGCCAAGCTTTACATTTAAAGGCTTGCCGCGCTTAAGCTTTTCCATAAGCGCTGCTTCGGGCACAATTTCCGCCGTGCCAGACTGAATAATATGAAATTGTTCTTCGGGTGAAATCATAATTCCTCTTCTCAAGTAATACGCAGAAATTCTATCACAGCTTTTAAGTTGCCCGTTTGTCTAGGTGTACGCTTCCGCATACACTGGATAAGCCGTTTTCATATGCCGTGCGCGTTTCATAGTGTCAAAAACTCAATTCTATATTTTAAGATCTACGAAACTCCGCGGAACAAATGGCCCGAAGTAGCCCCTTCAGCTTTTGAAACTTTGTCGCCGCTCTTTAGGGCAATATCACGCGCCCTTACTGCTCGCTGAACTTTCTTTGTTGTTTCAGAAACATTCATCAACGTAGTATCAACATAAAGCAGAAACGCCCGCTTGAATAAGTTCGGGTGCCAAATGCGCTATGTCAAGTGAAACGGCATTGTAGAGATGACTACGTCCCGTTACATCAGTAATGACCGTCATTTCATAGCCCTTGCGATCCTTTAAGTGATGGGGGCTTTTTCGACGAGCACACGTTGCACATTTCTGATTACAAGGTCCTTGGCTCATGAGCAAACAATGCTCCGTCACCATAAGTTCAGTAGAACCCATGATGGTCACACCTAAAGGTACCGGCGAAACTTCGCCAAGTTCCTCGATCTGAACAAGCGACAATTCTGGAGAAAACCAAATGCGTTGTGCACCTAAATCTGACATTGCTTGCAGATCGAGCCTATTAGTTATCGGGATGTGCGTGCCTATCTCAGGAAGAGCGCCCAACTCCCGTGCATGGATCAGCTGTCCAAGGTTTCTACCACTACAGGCTTGTCTGGTTTAACAACGATTCCAGA
>ENA-OQAS01001192-OQAS01001192.1-human-gut-metagenome-genome-assembly--contig:-NODE-1192-length-12559-cov-2.234395_pt1 | contig 12559 bp, 17 predicted proteins | sample MGYA00242733_ERZ504523 | MGnify/ENA primary metagenome ERZ504523 (study PRJEB26092, sample SAMD00036239) | human gut metagenome | host: Homo sapiens | study: EMG produced TPA metagenomics assembly of... | reverse complement strand
CTCAAGATTGTGAATCAGATTATCCACCAGTCGGTCTGCTCCGTTTGCCTCAGCCATATTAGAGACCGACTGAAACACCGTCATTGCCGTGTCGGATATTGTCTGTATAAATACCTGATTCACCTGTTTCTGGATCGCGGTTGCACCCTTGTCGGTCACTTTTGGTGCAATCGCATTTTCCTTGGCATTGGAATAGTAAATAATTTCCGGCTTTTGAATCTGATCGGAAAACAGACTCATCATCTGGGTACTGAATTTCTCCGGAACAACAATCGCCGCATAATATTGTCCGGATTTTACCCCCTCCATTGCCTTTTCTTTGCTGGTAAATACCCAGTCCATCTGTGTATTTTCCCTTAGTGCGGAAATCACCTGTTCCCCTACATTAATCTCAAGAGGAATCAGACTTCCGGTATATCCCTCATCCACACTTGCCACCGCGACCTTTAAATTTCCCGTATTGTTATACGGATCCCAGCTTGCCGCAATATTAAACCATGCATACAGACACGGAACGACAAGGACACCGATGACAACAATCATTGCGATTACATTTTTGCGAATCCGTTTTATATCGCTGATGAAAATTTTCAGAATGTTTTTCATTTGCTGTTCTCCCCCTTCAAAATTTTCATCAGTTCCTCGGAACTCATCTCTCCCAAAACAGATTTCTTTTTCATCTCTTCATGTAGATATTCCACAATCAGCAGATACAGTATCAGTGCAAGTAAAGAAACGATCCACAAAATCAGATAAACCAGTTTGGATTCCAGACTAAACATCAAAATCAGAAATACGAGTGGTATGACCATCATACAGATAAAACCGGAGCGTACCATGACCGGATAATATTTTTCAAATGCGAGTGTTTTCTCTGTTAATTTCTTTCTCCACGCATCATCTTTCATAATCACCTGCATAATCCGCTGCAGCTGTGGATTATCCCTGCCTTTGGAATCCGTCTCACAGATCATCAGATCGGTTTCTGCAAGTCTGACATCAAACAGATGATTCAGATTCATCAGAAGCGGACGGAGTACAAGCCCGATAAACAATGCGACCAGTAAAAATACCAGCAGTTTTCCAAGGCTGCTTCTATAAGTATGATGATAGTATCCGGCAATACACTCCCGCATTGCGCTGATTGAATAAGAAAACGGAAGCAGCGGATGAAGTTTCTGGAAAAATTCCGGCATCATTTCAATCGGATACGTTCCGGAAGAACCCGGAATCTGTAAAATTACCAGAGAACCGCCAGTGCTTTCCCATGTGTTTAACGTCGATGCCAGTGCAAAGATCAGATTCACATAAACAAAGGAAGTTAACATTCCGGCAAGAATAAATTTTACCGGATGCAGACACTGTACTTTCAGCAGAATAATATCTCCCGCACATACGATAGCTCCCTGAATCAGTCCTATGATAAGAAACAGCAGAATTACGCCCGAAATACGCACTTGTCGGTGTAAAATCCGGCACTTCTTTGTCCCGGTCTACTTCCTGTTTTAAAATAGAAACCAGTATCAGTCCACCTACCCAGAGTGCCAGGTTTGTATAAAACGGGGTCATTCCTGTTCCGTAATTTTCCACCTCATACAGGACATCCGTCTTTATATTTACCGGAGAAGACATAAAATCGGAAATGTCTTTGGCATCAATCTTTTCCAGTGACAGGATATTCTGATACATATCCGAATTCTGCAGTGTCTGCAGATCCGTGACAATTTTCTGCAGTTTCTGATCCACCTGACCCATAACATTGCCCGTCTGCGTAAGTACTTTGGAGCTGCTGTGCAATGCAGATTTTAACTGATCCAGCAGATCTCTCATCTGTTTTGTCATGGATGTTATGCTATGTAAGGTTGTTGACAGATCCCGCTTACATTCGCCAGACCTTCCAGTGACTGGTCCAGCTGCGGGTAAATATTTTTGCTGAAATCGATCCTGCTGTCCTGAAAACTCTCACGGTTATCCTCTGCAAGCGTTTCCAGTGAACTTCTCGTATCTTTGGAATTCTTTAACACTTTCCGCATACTGGTATTTGCACTTTTCAATGAATTTACCAGTTCTGCGCAGAAATGCTCTGCGTCTGCAGCTGTGAGATTTCCTGTCCGACAGATGCTGATAACTGTGTATCTTTTCCAAGATTCTGATTTAACTTTTCCAGATCTTTGAGAAGCTGGGCATTTTTCTCATTGATCTGGGTGATCGTATCGAGACTGTCCCCAACCGCAAGATTTGCCTTATCTGCCTTTATCTCAAACTTATTCAGACTCTTAGAAGCCGAGGACGAAACTTCATCCAGAAAAACTTCCCCGCCGGTCAGCCCATTGGAGAACTGTTTATAAAATTTTCCAAGTGCCGTCTGACTTTTTTCCAGCAATACAGAAGTTTCTTTTAAAGAAGAAGAGCTGTCCTTTGCTGCCTCATCCACCTGATCCAAAGACTCCTTGAGTTCTTTGATCTGTGCATCGGATTTATCTACTTTTTTCTGAAATTCTTTTACCAGCTTCTGATAATCCGTTAAATTATTCTGAACTTCGGTAATGGCAGATGTCAGTTCCGACTGTGTATCGTCCAGTCCTCTGGTAATACTGTCTGCGGAAGACTTTACAATTTCTGATACTGCCGAAGATGCCGTGGCGGAAAATGTGTCGTTGATCTGCTGTTGCACCGTTGTCGCACCGGTATCCGTAATCTTCGGTGCAATGGCATTTTTCTTTTCATTAACATAATAGTCCAGCTTCGGGCGTTTCAGGTCTCCGGAGAGAATACTTACCAGGGAACTACTGAAATTCTCCGGAATGACGATTGCCGCATAGTAATCTCCTGCCTGAACACCTTCTTTTGCTTTCTCTTCACTGACAAACTGCCAGCCCAGCGACTTGTTTTCTTTCAGTTTTTCAACAATCGAATCGCCTGCATTCATCGTGATCACGTCGGTTTTGGTTCCTGTATCGCAATTGGCAATTGCCACCCTGATTCCCGAAGTATTTGCATACGGGTCCATGTTTGCGGCAATATTAAACCATGCATACAAAGACGGCAGGAGACATACGCCGATCATAACCAGTGTCGCGGCACGGTTTTTTAACAGACGTCGCACATCCCTGCGGAAAATCTGAAATGCTGTCTTCATTCATTACCTCTTTCTATTCTCAGTTTCTTCATGAAAAAAGGAAAATGGCTTTTTCAGCCATTCCCCTTTTTTATTATAAAGAGTTCTATATGAATGTTCAACCGAAACTTGAAAATTATAATTTATGTTTTTGGGGTTTCCATTGTATTTTTCTTCTGATTTCTCATATAATATAAGTACCGAATTATGAGAATGGAGCCATCCCGGTATATCACCCAGATGGCTCTTCTGTTTTCATTGATACCTGTTCACTCCTTGAGAATCGTTTGCATGGTGCACAATCAGCTGGGCGAACAAATGATCAAAAATGACCGGATTTTGCTGCATACCTTACGGCAATCAGACTTCCAGCCGGTGGTATCTTCGTTTTCCCACAGCCATCAAGCAGACCGCAGCCGTTCCACTGCAGAATAACACGGCAAATTCATTTCCTGCAAACGACAGGCACAGATCATTTTCCATAAACCAGCCTCCGCTGGTTGCATACAGTACTGTGGGATTAAATAATTCCCGGATAAGATCCCACACATTTCCCATCTGCACATAGCCAAGCAGATATGCCCCCATAAAAAGAAGACCCAATACCGCAAACGAAAAATAACTGTTCTGTAAAAACAACTGCACTGCGGCAGTAACAGCCGCAACGATCCCAAGCAGTCCCACAAGCACCACCAGCGCAAGCAAAAGATAACGCCACTGCTCCAGCCACCAGAACGTGACAAACGGATACATCATCTGCAACCGCGGCTCTGCAACCATACATGCCGCCACCGGAACATGCCACAGGTTCTGAAACGGAACCGCTGCAAAAAATACCAAGAGGGTAAACACTGTAAGCAGTCCTGCATAAAACAGCCCGCACAACGTTCCTGCAAGCATTTTCTTTTCCATCATTTTCTTTCCGGTGGTGGTCGCTAAAACCAGATCCTGCGTCTTATATATCCTCTCATAATCCATCAGATACAGCATCGAAAGAATCATCAGAACCGCAGTCTGCAAAATCAGCTTCTTCCACAGTTTTCCATACAAAGCGGAGTGCAGTTTATACCAACTTCCCGGATAAAAGGCATACGTGCCTTCCCCTGTTTTTCTGATCTGTTCCACCCGTTTCTGCAACCTGTCATAATTGCGCACAATCCACATTCCCCAGGCTCCTTGCGGTTCATATCCACTCTTTTTTCTTTCTGTTCCAGAATCTTACGCATATCCAGTGTATCATACATTCCGCCATAGGTCTTTTTATAGTCCGCATAGGCACTTTCATACTCCGGGCTTGCCGTCTCCTCATCCGTCACAGCCACATGTCATCTGCCGCAGTTCCTTTCTCATGCCGGCATTTCCCACATAGGTATAGATACTCAAAAACTGAAACAGCCCGAATGTGATACAGACAATCCACAGAAACGGATGCCGCAGACATTTTCCACACTCTTTTTGCAAAGGCGCATTCTTTCTCTCCTTTACACTCATCTATCGTCAGAGATCTCTGTAATGATCCCTGTGCATTTTCCACCACAGCACGCACGCGCATGCCAAAATCCACCCCAGAATCCAAAGCACTTCTGAATAAGGCAGGATATTTTCACCCATCGGCTTCTGAAACAGATGTACAAAAATGTGTGTCAGCAAAAAGCCAATTCCTGCGCATGCCGGAATGGCAAATGCAATTCCCGCAATGTAATTGCCTGCCGTTCTTCCGATCAGGTAAATCAAAACAACCGCAGCCAGCACAAACACAAAAACCAGCAGCATGTAAAGCAGCATATAGAAACCAAATGGCAGATTTTTACACCACAACTGCAGTCCCGTATCATCGATACAATCGCCTTTCCAGAATACCGCCAGTCCTTTTATGACATAAACCAGTACATAAATACCAAATTGTACGATTCCCACAAAACCGCAGCAGGCCACAAGTGCCTGAAACTGCCTGTCAAAAAGTTTCCGCCCGGTAGCAGTCGTTGCATACAACGGCAGCACATGACATAACCGTTCCCGTATCAGATACGGCAGTGCAAGGATTGCAAAACAAATCAGAAGCAGAATTCCCATCATTCTCATATCTTTTTCTACAATATAAAAAATTCCACCCGGCATTAGAGAGATACTGTCTCCATTCTGTAAATTTTTGTGTTCATCCAGCCGATCGAGCACCTGAAGTTCAAAAAACAGTTTTGACCCTTTTGAATCCTCAAAGACCAGACGCGACAGTTCCTGATCGATTTTCTTTTCCTCATCGGTTAAGTATCCTTATCAAAAAATGTTTCCTGTGTCTTCGAAAATTCCTGATAATTCGTAATTTTTGCATCTGCAAGAACCTGATCCGCCGCAATGATCCGGGTGTATGCCTCTTCCAGTTCTTTTCTTTTTTCATCCAGCTTCGACCAGTCCTCACGCGGCAGCGAAGTTCCCCAGCTTTCGATCAGTTCGGCGTAAAACGGCATATCATACGGGGAATTTGTTGTCTGCCCTCCCGCCGGATAAATCGTCACTTCTAAAAACAAATGATAAAACAGCACCGTAAATACTGCTATAACAAGCAATACCCGGATATCCATGATTTTTTTACATTCTTTTATCAATATTTTCATGCCGGTTCCTCCTGATAAGTAACCAGAAATACATCTTCCAGATTCGGCGTACAATTCCTGCTGCCTTCCTCTGGCTTGCTGCTGTAATAACGCACCTGCATATGTTCCTGCTCCTGCCGCACAGAAAGAATCAGATGCGTGTCTTGAAATGCATCAAACGCACGGTCTTCCATCACACACTCATACACCTTTCCATCAAGCGTTTTACAAATATTGGAAACCGTGTCCATCCGGTATAGTTTACGTTCTTTTAACAGAATCACCTGATTGGCATTCGACTCAATATCCGACACAATATGCGTGGAAAGAATGACGATCCGGTTCTTTGACAACGTTGACAGGATATTGCGGAAGCGCGCCCGCTCCTTGGGATCAAGCCCCGCAGTCGGTTCATCCAGTATCAGAATTTTCGGATCATTTAACATTGCCTGTGCAATTCCCACCCGCTGGATCATTCCTCCGGAAAATTTTTCATTTTTTGTCTGCCACATCAGAAAGTCCGACCAGTTCAAGCAGTTGTTCTATCTTTTCTTTTGCGGTCTGCTTTGGCATATTTTTAAGTGCTGCCAGATAATCCAGATACTGCACGGGTGTGTTGTTTTTGTAATATCCAAACTGCTGCGGCAGATACCCCAGCAGATCCCGGTATTTTTCCCCGAGTTTTGCAACAGGAATCCCATCCCATAAAATTTCTCCCTGAGTAGGAACCAGCAGTGTTGCAATCATTTTTATGAGAGTTGTCTTTCCCGCACCGTTTGGGGCAAGCATTCCGTAAAGCCCATGCTCCATCTCAAAACTGATGTCTTCCACCGCCGGAATTTTCCGTAACTTTTGCTAACATGCGAAAGAGTAAGCATCTTTTTTCTCCACCTTTCCTATTGATACGAACAAAAGACAAAAGCTTGCGGCAGTGACCGCGCCGTGCACCGCCAGCGGAACCGATGTAAAAAGAAACATCTGCACGCCAGTTTCCGCAAACCTTGCAATCACACACACACACGCCCAGACTGCGATCAGACCTGCATAAAACAGACCACCCGCACCTTTGTGACAGGCATATACACAGACCGAAGCAAACAAAAACACACTGCTGCTGCCCAGCAGAACCATACTCACAAATTGCTTTTCCCGAAACATCCGTAAATAAAGCTTCTCCGGCCACATTGACCAGTATCATGATCACGCCTGCATACAGCATGCGAAGTCCCGACAGATAGTTCTTGGAATAGTGAAGCGAGCCGATCAGCTCCTGCATGTGGTTCTGCGCATCCAGCCACCATGCCAGTGCCGCAAACACCAGAAAACAGACAGGAAATCCTAAAACACAATCATCCTCTGCGTTTCGGGCTGCTTGGCATACAACTGTCCGAGCCATCCGATTCCCAGATACAGACAGGCAACAATAAGCCAGATACTTCCGCTCTGATAAAATATGGCACGAATGCCCGGTCCCCAGTAAATTTCTTTGATTCTTTCCCACAGACTCTGCCGCTTTGGTATTGCTTTTTCCACAATCGCACGACATTCCTTCTGCATAACGCTATCCTCCGGGAATTCTACTGGAAGCAGTGGTATCTTCTGTTCTTTCTCCCATTCCTTTTCCTTCATCTTTGCACCTCCTGCCGAATCCTTTTTAACATCTGGTAAAACCGGGTCTTTACGGTACTCTCCGCAAGATCCATCTCCTCTGCAATCTGCGCAAATGTTTTCTCCTCAAAGCATTTTTTTCTGAAAAATGCGAATCCATTCGCGCTCATAGGAAACGACAATATCCATAATCCGGCGAATCTCTTCTTTTTGAACCATATGCTCCGCCAGATCACGCACAGTTTTTTCCTCCTCTGTTTCCCATTGCAGGGGCTGCTGCAGTTTTTCCTTTTTATAACTTTTACTGCGATAATAATCCGTGATCCTGTTGGCTGCCACACGGTATGCCCAGGTGCGGAAGCCCGCCTTTTTCTCATCAAACGCATAAATCCCCTGCAAAACCGTAATAAAAATTTCCTGTGTCAGATCAAGCGCAAGTTCCCTCTCTCCGGTCTGCCGGTAGGTAAACGCATAGATTTCCCGGTAATATCGTCGGATCAGTCATCCGCCGCTTTTTTATCCTGTTTTTTCTTAATTCTGCGGATTAACTGGTTGTCTGTCTGCATGCATGTTCACCGCCTTTATCTCCGTTCACTCAGATATACGAAATATGATACAAAATAGTTTGGATTCTGAAAAGATTTTTTCAAAAACAAAAAAGAGCCGGTGCAAAATCAATTTGCACCGGTTTCCTTTTGTGACACTTTTTATGCTTCCTTCCGCAGTTCCTTTGCCGCCTCCACAAGATGTTTCAAGCTGGCAACGGTCTCCGGTACGCCACGGGTTTTTAATCCACAGTCCGGATTTACCCAGAGCTTCTCCGGGGCGATACGGGTGAGCATTTTTTCGAGTGCCGCCTTGATTTCCTCTACTGACGGTACACGCGGGGAATGGATATCGTACACGCCCGGTCCTACCTCCGTCTTGAAATGGTTCTCCTTCAGGGAATCCAGAATCAGCAGATCGGAACGGGATGCCTCAAACGTAATGACATCGGCATCCATGTCGTCGATTGCGCGGATGATATCGGTAAACTCGCTGTAGCACATATGGGTGTGGATCTGTGTCTGTGCTTTCACACCGCTGTGTACCAGACGGAATGCCGGAATTGCCCAGTCGAGATAGTCTTTGTACCAGTCACTCCTGCGCAGCGGAAGCTTCTCGCGGAGTGCCGCCTCGTCCACCTGGATCACACGAATACCGTTTGCCTCAAGATCAAGCACCTCATCGCGGATGGCAAGTGCGATCTGATAGGTGCTTTCCTTTAAGGAAATGTCCTCACGTGGGAAAGACCAGTTTAAAATCGTAACCGGACCGGTCAGCATTCCCTTCATCGGCTTCTTTGTCAGACTCTGTGCATAAACGGACCAGTGCACGGTCATCGGCTTTTCGCGGGATACATCGCCCCAGATGATCGGTGGCTTCACACAGCGCGTACCATAAGACTGTACCCACGCTTTCTCTGTAAACAGATAGCCGCTCAACTGCTCACCGAAATATTCCACCATATCATTTCGCTCAAACTCCCCATGCACCAGCACATCGAGTCCGATCTCTTCCTGGATCTGTACCCACTCAGCAATCTTCTTTTTATTAAATTCCACACAGCTTCTTCGCTGATCTCTCCCTTACAACGTGCTGTGCGGTTCTTCTTGACATCTGCAGTCTGTGGGAAAGAACCGATCGTTGTCGTTGGAAATAGTGGCAAAGCAAACGCTTTCTTTTGAATTGCTTCGCGCTCTTTAAACGCCGGAAGTCTGGTAAAATCTTCCTCCCTGATCGCTGCTACACGCTTCTGTACCGCAAGGTTTCTGTAATCCGGACGGGTAGCAAACAGTGAAGTATTTTCCAGAAAGGTTGCTTCCAGTCTGTAGTCAGCTTCGGCCAGCTTCTTTAATTCTGCCAGTTCCTTAAGTTTTTCCTCTGCAAATGCAAAATGCTCTGTATATTTCTGCGGAAGTTTTGTCTCGTTTTTCAACGTATAAGGTACATGAAGCAGGGAGCAGGAAGTATTCAGCACCACGTTGATGTCTTTGGCTTTTAACGCATCCATCACTTCCAGAGTTTTTCCATAGTGATTCTTCCAGATATTTTTTCCGTTGACAAGTCCGGCAAACAATACCTTATCCTGTGGAAAACCATATGATTCTACCAGTTCCCTGGTCTTTCTTCCCTCCAGAAAATCCAGACCGATTCCGTCAAAAGCAAGTGCTGTAATATTCTTATAGCAATCACGCACATCTCCAAAATAGGTCTGTAATAATATCTTTATCGGTTCTTTTTTGGCAAGGATTCCCTGATATAATTTTTCAAACAGTGCAAGATCTTCGCTGGTCAGATCATGTACCAGATATGGTTCGTCAAACTGTACCCATTCTGCACCGGCTGTAGCAAACTTCTCAAGCAACCCTGCGTATGCAGCGCTCACGGCATCTGCATAATCTGTGGCCTGTTTCTTTCCCACATAACGCAGGAGTTTTAACAGGGTAAATGCACCGATGATCACCGGTTTTGTGGTAATGCCAAGGGCTTTTGCCTCTGCAAACTCGTCAAAGGGCTTGGTTCCGGCAAGTTTGATCTCTGTATTATCATCGATTTCCGGTACCATGTAATGATAGTTGGTGTTGAACCATTTTTTCATGGCAAGTGCTTGACATCTCCGGCTGCTCCCTGATACCCCCTTGCCATGGCAAAATAGGTATCCAGTGCAGAAAGTCCAAGCTTTGTGTAGCGCTCTGGAATAATATTGAATAATACTGCCGTATCCAATGTCATATCATAGAAAGAAAAATCATTTGACGGAATGAAATCCAGTCCGGTATTTTTTTGTAATGTCCACTGGGTTTTGCGGATTTCTTTTGCGGTATTTTGTAATTCTTCCACAGAAATCTCACCGCGGAAATATTTTTCTGTTGTAAATTTCAGTTCCCGTAAGGACCCCACTCTCGGGTATCCGATAATTGATGTTTTCATTATACTCTCCTGACGTACCATGTTGTAAAGTTTCTTTTATTTGTGGCTTAGTATAGCATACGTCAGTTTTTCTGTATAATATTTATTTTTGTGCTTTTGTTATAGTTTTATACTATATCCGCATCTAAAAATGCAGCGACAAAATCGCCGGAGAGTTCCAGTAAATCGTAATTTCATTCAGCGAATAACACTCCCATACATCCAGAAAACATTTCATCGGCGGTGTATCCGGTGTGATCAGCCACTCTGCCTTTTCATCCACCGGAGCGGAGTTTGGACCGCCCACCACAAATCCCGGAATAGTCTCGTCGATTCCATCCGAAACAGTCACACGGTTATGCGGATTCTGACAGCTTTTTGTTCCCACGCAGTCACATAACTGTAGCCGGTTGCATTCACACCAAGAATATAGTCCATCTGCGCCTGTGCCATTTTCTGGTAACGCGCTTCCCCGGTCAGAAGATGCGCAACTGCAAGGATCATGGCGCGGTTGAGCACGACCATGTTGCTGCCCCAGCCATATTCTTCTTTTGTCAGCGCGACAATATCCGCTGACATCTGCAATGTCACAGATTTTATCTGCCTCGTTTAAAAATGCCTGCCGGAATTTCTGCTGGCATACCTGAAAACGCTGTGTTTCCTTTGCTTCTTTTTTCTTTGCCCCAAACAGACAGGAAAGTCCCGCCAGACCGGACACATCCACCCAGCCCATATCGGTTGGATTTCGTTTGTTTTAAATAGTCCTCCAGCTTGTCCAGATATGCGGCGTTGCCCGTGGTCACATACAGTTCCGCTGCCGCCCAGAGCCGCTCATCCAGATCCGAGGTATCCTCATAGCCGCCGGTATTGCAGCCTGCTGGATTTTCAAATCCGATAAACTGTGGATGCTGCATCAGCCAGTCCCACGCACGCACTGCGGCATCCTCCGCTTCCGCTGCAAACGCAGGCTCCCATGTCCGGTACACGCGGGATGCCAGTGCCATGACCGCTGCAAAATCCGCTGCCGCCATTGTCGATGCCGGAAACAGGATCATCTGCCGTTTGTCCTCACACGGCATCACAAAATTTGCATGGCGCATCGAAGTCAGCTTATGGCAGACACTTCCATCCTCCATCTGCATTTTCAAAAGCCAGCGCAGCTCATACAGGCACTCACTTAAGACATCCGGCATCGCATCGTTGCTTTCCGGAATATTTAAGTTTTCGGTGAAACTCTCCGGAAAGAGCTGCTGCGCATAGATCATGTGTGCAAGCGCTGTAGCCGCTGCTGTGGTATATCTGCCATAATCCCCGGCATCGTGCCAGCCTCCGGTCACCTCATACTGTTTTGCATTTTCTTTTCTTTCCAGATAGTCTTCCAGCCGTACCGCTGTGCCCGTGTGACAGGTACAACGCCTGAATTTTCCGGCAAAGGTTTCTTCCAGTGCCATCCCACAACGCTGGAAATACAGTGCTTTACACAGCGTCTGGTTCAATGTATGGTATGCCTTGCTGCTGATGATACAGCTTCCGAGAACCGCACCTTCCCCATCCTGAAATGTTACAGTTCCTTCCTCTGTAAGATCGGAAAGTCAATGTGCCATACTTTATCTTCTGCACTCTCATCAACGCCTGCATATACCGCCTGTTTTACAGCGGTCTGCTCCCCTTTTTCATTCCAGAGGGACACCTGTTTGTCTTGCACTTTTTCCATTTCATCCACGCGTTTTTCCTGCGCAAGTACCGCAATCTTGCGGCCTTTCGGCAGATACCCTGCCTGATTTGCATAAAATCTGATCATGTTGATACTCCCTGTTTTTCCTACAAAAAGCAGTTGAATGGTCAAACTGCTTTTAGCCTTTCTATCTTAAATTATAACTTGTTTTTAGCAAAAATCAATCGTTCACTCCAAGTCTTTGGCGGGCCGTGAGGAAGTATCTTTAAGCCCCCATGCAGTCATCGCGCCGAATCTGCCACAATCCGTTTTATGAAATCGTAGATCGCTCCGAAGCAGTTCTTTCATCACCTCCCTGACTGCTCCATCTTCGCGGCGTTCATATTCGCTCGTACATGGGTTATGTACTGTTGTGCTGTCTATTCGATTGTCAATGTACTGATGAAGGAGGAAAACTTGTCCTTCTTATTAACACTGACAAAAAAGGCAAAAACAGGCGCATCAAATGAAATTTTATCAAAAATATTTTACAAGCTGCTTTAATCCACGGCGGATACTGTCTCGGACACGGCTTGGGTCTACACCTTCTACTTCGGCAATTTCATTTACCGTCAT
>ENA-OQAS01001191-OQAS01001191.1-human-gut-metagenome-genome-assembly--contig:-NODE-1191-length-12564-cov-2.252553_pt1 | contig 12564 bp, 17 predicted proteins | sample MGYA00242733_ERZ504523 | MGnify/ENA primary metagenome ERZ504523 (study PRJEB26092, sample SAMD00036239) | human gut metagenome | host: Homo sapiens | study: EMG produced TPA metagenomics assembly of... | reverse complement strand
CTGCCTGCATACGGTATTGCGGGGATCATATGTATTTTGAATTTTGAAAAAACGAAACGAAAAAGGAATCTTTTAAGGAGGTGGAGAAGATGGCACAGACAGAAAACAGTGTTACTGCTTATGATGTGGAAGACTGGAAGAACAAAGGCAGAACGCAGATGTCACCGGCAGAGCGTGAAAGCTGGTTAAATGAAGGACAGCTTCTTTTAACTGATTACGCAGAGGGGATCGAACGGGAATGGGAACTGATCAAATTTTATGGTCAGCTCCTTGCGGCGGTGGCAGACTGGTGTATCGTCTTTTTAAAAGGCGCACATGGTCCGAAGTGGACGGACGGGCAGGAACTTAATTATAAGCGCAGGCGGATTGAATACCAGCAGGAAGAAATGATTGCACACGGCTTTTTCATTCCGCCAGAGTTTGCTGATCTGCCGCCGGAGATGGATGTAAATTATATGCGTGGCAGGGAGAACATAAAGAAAAATGCAAAAGCAGCATTAAAACAGATTTTAGAAAATCCGGATTATCAGTTTGTAGCAGATCATGCAAGTTTTCTCGGGCGGATCCAGACGGCGTGCATGCGCATACGACCGGACGAAGTGACCGGAAGAGTAGGAAAGCTGCAGGAAGCGATTGAGAAAAATGATTTTCCAGGAATGCGGCGTTATGCAGATGCGGATCCGGTCATTGCGGCGGCAGCTGTCTGCAGGGCAGAAATGGAACCAGCGTTAGATGATTTGAACCCGTTTTAACTGTGATAATGTCGGAAAAAAGAAAAAAGGTTATGTGGTGGGAGCCTTGTTTCAAGATAAGGCAGTAACCAAAAACAGCTTAATCATACCGGCTGTTTTGGTGGGTGGAAGAAAGAAAAAACATACAGAAGGGAGGAATGTATATATGGGTGTGAGAGTTGTTATCCCGAACATGTCAAAGACGTTTGGAGCGTTGCACTATGCCGGCGAAGGCGAAGCGGTCACATGGAACATCTATGGAGAAGATGTCAAAGGAAATTTCTACACGTTCTTTGCTGACGTGCTCCGCGGGAAGTCGTGGAAGCCTGGTGATCGGCGCGAACGGATCCCAGCCGTTTGAGTTTGGCGAAGCGGTCGTTTTGGAAAATCCAAGCATTATTGCAAGAAGTCATGAGACGCGGAGCGACGGAATGAATAACTTGCTTTTAATGGCAGATGGTATCTATCGGGAATCAGATGTCTGCCTGGAAGATAAACCGGATGATGGCAGTGTAGACGAGCTGGTGGAAGAATACCTGGTAAAACACGGGTACAGCATTATGAAGCGGGACGAATGAAGAAAAGGTAAAATGAGAAAAACAGATCAGAAAAACAAACAAAACGATATGTGAAAACAGGAAGAGAGGAAAATATCATGGAATTAAAAAATGTATTTATTGATGCAGGAAAATCATTAGGAAACATCACCTTTGCTGGAGCAGGAAAAGAAAACCAGCAGCGTGCAAATGGCAGGCGTACGGTTACATCAAGAACTTACAGCCTTTATTCCGATGTACAGCGCGCGGATAACGTTGAGGTTACCATTCCTGGAAAGGCAGGGGTAAAGCATTTTGAGTACGAGGAACCGGTGGCGCTTATTAATCCCCGTGTGGAAATTGAAGGATACGCGATCAATAACAGGGTTATGTGAATTATAAAATTTATGCGGATGATATCATTTCCGTGGATGAGCTGGCAGATACAGGGGTAAAGCAGTAATCCGGTAAAAGAAGCATATGCAGCATAGCAAATGAAACAAAAGAAAACAATTCAAAAAGAAAAGAATAGAAAATAAAAAAGATTAGAAAGATGGAGGAAAGACAATGAGATTTTCAGAAGGATTATTTATCGATACAGAGAAAACATTAGGAGAATTAAAGTTTGCGGCATTGCGCAGAGAGAACTACGCACAGGACGAAGAAGGGAATGTGACCGATGAGGTTACAAAACGTACATATGACCTGAAATGTCAGCGCCAGGGGCACACGATCACAGTCAGCATTCCACCGGAAGCCGGAGAAAAAGACTTCCCATACAATGCGGCGGTAACGCTTGTAAATCCGGTAGTAAGCGCAAGAGCGGATGCAACGTTTGGTGGAAGGGCAACGGCAGACTGGTACATCAATGCGGACGATATCGTATTGGCAGATGCTGCAGGAAAACCTGCTGATCAGACAAAAGCTGCCGGAGCAGACGCATCGAAAACAGCAGATCAAAACAAAACATCTGATAAGACAGCAGATAAGACCGGAACGGATGCGAAAGATGGAGGAAATAAAAAAATAAATAACCGGATGGGAGAGTGGAATAGATGAACAGATTTCCAATCTGGAAAGGAAAACGCATCGGGCGTTATGATGACAGGCTGATTTAAGTCTGTCATTTTTTTGCCCTGACTGTTGCAGCATTATCCGCTTTTGTGATCCGGCTGACAGAAGGGAATATCCTGCTTAGGGTATTCCTTCTCTTCCTGATCGTGGTTTTATACCTGCTGGATATGCTTTATAAATGGAAAAGCGGCAACATGACAGATATCCGCAACCGCCAGGCAATGGCGCGTATGTTATTAGAAAACCGGTGGTTTGAGACAGAACCGTTGCGACAGAGCAGAACCGGCGGCAGAATGGAGCGGATCACATATTCCGGCACTTTATTACAGACGGAAAAAACAGTATATTTATGTGACAGTCAAGATCAGTATGGGAAAGTACCAGGATAAATTGCTTACCTTGGAGGAGAAATTAGAAACCGGGTTAAATTGTGAACTGGTAAAAAAAGATACAAAGGATATCTGGGTCAGATATGAATTTTTAACAGGTGTAGAAAAGAGCCGGATCGATATTCAGGATGTAAAAGCAGAAAATGGAGAACTGAATCTGATGCAGCATATCTCATGGAAATATGATAAATTGCCGCATATGTTGATTTCAGGTGATACAGGAAGTGGAAAACGATCTTTCTTCTGATCGTGATAAAAGCATTGTTAGAATCAGGTGCGGTGCTGCATATCTGTGATCCGAAGAAAGCAGATTTATCTTTCTTATCCAGGATCATGCCGGATGTGCATTACGATACAGAAAGCATAATGGAGTGTGTGGAGGCTTTCTACGAGGGAATGGAAGCCCGTTATGATGAAATGCAGGAACATCCGGATTTCCGGATGGGTGCGAATTATGCGAAAGTCGGTTTGACGCCGCATTTTCTGATCTTTGATGAATATGTGGCATTTATGGATACGCTTGCAAAAAAAGAATGGGAAGAGGTTATGAAGCTGATCCGGATTATTATCATGAAAGGCAGACAGGCAGGATATTTTATTATTCTTGCGTGTCAGCGACCAGATGCAAAATACCTCGGAGATGGTGTCTGCGATCAGTTCGGTTTCCGTGTTGCGCTGGGCAGTATGTCTGCAAGTGGCTACACCATGATGTTTGGCAGCATTGACAAACAATTCAAAGAAAAAGATATTGCCGGGCGTGGCTATGTGAACACCGGAAACGGTGTTGTAACAGAGTTTTACGCTCCATATGTAGATCCGCGATATGATTTTTTTACAGAGCTGTCGCGGATCTATGAAGAAAGACAGCAGGAAGGAGGGAGCGTATGATCGAATGTATGAAAACGGCAGCGAAACTGCCGGAGAGGAATGAAGAAAAAGAAAATAAAAAACAGACGGAACATATTTACATCAGTGGACCGATTACCGGAACATCGGATATATGAAACGTTTTGAGAAAGCAGAAAAGGAATTAACAGAAAATGGATATTCCGTGATCAATCCGGCGAAGTCAATGCAATGCTGCCGGAAGATGCGACGTGGGAGGAATATATAAAAGTATCATTGACGCTGCTGTCGATCTGCACCGGGGTGTACATGATGCCGGGCTGGAGGGAGAGCCGTGGTGCAGTACTTGAGTTTATGCAGGCAAGACGTAATGAAATGCAGATCTATGAGGATATCCCTGGGAGACTGCAGGACTGAATAATAAAATGGGATGGTGGCAGATGTGGAAAAGAACCGGGAGATGTTAAAAGAGATTGAGAAAAAACGCAAAGAACTGGGATTATCCCAGGTAGAACTTGCAAAACGCATTGGTTTTTCAAGAGGCTATTATAACATGCTGGTGCACGGGAAAAAGCCGGTCAGTGACAAACTGGCTGACCAGCTGCAAAACGTGCTTCAGGAATACCGGAAAGAAAAAGAAAGCGGTTATGGAACACGGACAGAAGATCCGGCGGACTGTTTTAGAACAGCGGATGACGTATGGAACGCCGGAGAAACAGGAGAGATGGCAGACGAGTACATAGAAGAAAATGAAGATTCCATTGCATTTGATCCGGTGGAATGGATCACGAACCTGGAAACAAGACGGAAAAGCTACGGCGTATCGCAAAGTGAATATGCAGAAACGGCAGGAATCAATAGAAGTTATTACAGTGTATTGTTGACCGGAAAAAAACGGGCAACAAAAAAGCTGTTAGAACATTTGGAAATGGTTCTTGAGATATTTAATCCGGATAAAGAAATGGAAATTTTATTTGACTATGTCCGGATCCGGTTTGCAACCACGGATGAGAGACGCGTGATCGAAGATGCCATGAATATCCGGATGCAGTACATGATCGAGGAAGCGCACAGTTTTTATGGATACGGGCGTCAGTATATTTACGGAGATATCACAGTCATGGTATCGCCGGAACATGAAAAAGGCATTCTGCTTGAATTAAAAGGTAAAGGGTGCAGGCAGTTTGAGGCATTTTTGAAAGTACAGAAACGTACCTGGTACGATTTCTTCCGGACGGCAAGAGAAATGGGGGCGGTATTTAAGCGGATCGATATTGCGATCAACGACCGTGCCGGAATTTTAAATATACCGGAGCTGATAGTAAAATGCGTCGGGATGAATGCATCACGATTTTTCACAGTTATAAGGATTACCAGTCCGGGGAACTGATAAGGAATCGGGAAAAAGATGCGGCAAGCATGGGAAATACATTGTACCTGGGATCCTTAAAAAGTGAAATTTATTTCTGCATTTACGAAAAGGATTATGAGCAGTATGTAAAAAATGGCACGCCGCTGGATGAGGCGGAAACGAAAAACCGTTTTGAAATACGGTTAAAAGATGAGCGTGCGGAGGTGGCGGTGGATGATCTTTTGGAGATGGAAGATGTAGCCTGTACGGCTTATTCTATTATCAACCACTATGTCCGTTTTGTAGATGCCGATCCGGAGAAGGAATGCAGAAACTGGCCGTTAAATGAGCGCTGGGTGTGGTTTTTAAACGGACAGTACCGGAGCATTAAGCTGACGACAAAACCGGAAGAGTACACACTTGACCGGACACTCCTTTGGCTTACAAGACAGGTCGCACCGTCCCTTAAAATGGTACAGAAGCTGGATGATCTCAGAGGCACGCGCCTGGCGAAGGATATGATCGAGGAAGCCAATCTGTCCCCGCATCATAAAAAGATCTTAAAACAACAGCAGGCGGCACTGGACGATGTTGTCACAGCAAGGCAGAAAGGAAGAAAATGGATTGATGATCTTAAAGAGGAATATATGGAATCCTGAAATTGCGGCGTCGCAATTTTTAAAGCACAAAGATGGCTGCATTATGGAACATGCGCATAATGAAGAAAAAGTAGAAAAGGTAACAGTAAACAGATGGCGAAAAGCTGTCTTTTTTTATGCACAAAAATGTGTGGAAAGGAAAGAGATATGAACTTTGGACAGGGAATTTATACGTGGCTCATGACGAATATACAGCCTCTGGTTTTAGGAGGGATTATTATCGTTGGTCTTGTGCTTTTATTTAAACACAAGATTGCGGAGCTGATTGTTTTTGCAATTATCGCGGTCATAGCGGTTGGTTTTGTCTTTAATCCTCTGGGACAAAAGACACGATGTTAAAGATCTATAATGGCACGATCATCGAGGGCGGTGCTGCAGATGATGTAGAAGATGGAGGAAAATAATCTCTGATAAAAATAAGGTGCGGGGCGGGCTGCCCTGTGCCTTAGCTAAGTGAAAAAGGATGAAGAAAACCGCCGGACAGGCAGAAAGGAAAGAAAGGGAAGAAATGAAACAGGTAAAGTCATATACAAGCATCTGGAATGTTGAAAAAGTGATACATGCGGTCGGGGATGTTAATCTGCCGTTTCCGGCGACAATGACACAGATCGGGTATTTTACCGGGACTGCAGTTGTGTGTTTTATGATTCACAACCTGCCGCCATTTGTGTATATAAAAAGTTTCGTTGTATGGGCCGCGATATGTGTCGGAAATGCGTATCTGATGTCAAAAAAGAGCTTTGACGGCAAAAACCCGTACCGTTTTTTATGTGCGGCATTTAATTATCTGATACGCCCAAAGGAAACTTATGCAGGAAAACGTGTGGTGTATCGTAAAAAGACAGTAAACGAATATATTACCGCAGTGAGGAGGGATATCTATGTTCCCGATTAAGTACATTGAAAACAATATGATCTTAAACCAGCAGGGAGAATGGTGGGCGTATTATGAACTGATCCCGTACAACTATGCTTTTTTATCTCCGGATGAAAAGATGGCAGTACATGAACGGTTCCGTCAGATCATGACGGTAAACAGGGAAGGCAAGATGCATGCGCTCTGCATTGCATCTGAAACATCCGTAAGGGACAGGCAGGAACGCTGCAAGAGACACTTAAAGGGGGATCTTAAAGAAACAGCAGAAAAAGTGATCGACATCCAGACAGAAGGGCTGATCACTTCTATGGGTGGAATAGAAAATGAAGTTACCTACCGTTTCTTTTTAGGTTTTAAGCTGATCAAGGGAGAAGAGGAAGTTAGTGTAAAGAAGGTCAAGGAAGATATTTTAGCCGTATTTACAGACTTTATAAACAGTGTCAACCATAATCTGATGGGTGATTTTGTCAGCATAAACAGTGCAGAGATCGAGCGGTATGCAAAACTGGAAGACTTTTTAAGACAGCGTGTAAAAGGGAAGTTTTCCCTAAAGCGCCTGGAAAAGAAAGACATTGGCTACATTGTAGAGCATATCTATGGACAACAGAAAACGCCGTATTATAAATATGAGTATTCATTTCCAAAAGAAAAGCTGGAGAAAAAACGTTAGTCCGCAAGTACGACATTCTCCGCCTGACGCGCTGTGTGCTGCAGGAGCATCAGAAACATATCCGGATGATAAGGGAAGAGGGGGAAAGCTATGTTGCATACCTGACAATCAATGCTTTAATCGGGGAACTGGAGTTCCATCGTCGGAGATCTTTTATTATGAGCAGGAGCGTTTCCGTTTTCCGGTAGACGTCAGTATGAACGTTGAAATCATGCCGAACAGAAGCGCATTGACGACGGTCAGAAATAAGAAAAAGGAATTAAATGACTTAGATGAGCATGCGTATGAGGCTGGTGCCGATACGGATAATTCCGTGGTAGAGGCACTGGTGGATGTGGACGAGCTGGAAAAGGACTTAGGCAGAACAAAAGAATCCATGTACAAATTAAGCTACGTTGTCCGGATTGCTGCAGAAAGCGAAGAGGAGCTGGAACGTCGTATCGCGGAGGTCAGGGATTATTACGAGAATGATTTTAACATTAAACTGGTACGCCCGTTTGGCGATATGATCGGATTCCACGAAGAATTTATTCCGTCTGGATCAAGATATGAAAATGATTATATCCAGTATGTAAAAGCAGATTTTCTGGCAGGACTTGGATTTGGTGCGGCACGTATCTTAGGCGATCCGGATGGAAGTTATATCGGGTATGACACAGAAACCGGAAACAATATTTATATAGATCCGTCTCTTGCATGTCAGAACGTAGCCGGGAGCGTTACCAATGCCCTTGCTGTTGCGTTTACCGGAACGCTTGGTGGTGGTAAATCAATGTCTGCAAATAACATCATTTACCAGGAAGTTTTACATGGCGCAAGGGCGCTGATCCTTGATCCGAAGTCGGAACGCGGGAAATGGAAAGAAATGCTTCCGGAACTTTCGGATGAAATTAACATTATCAACCTGACCAGTGATGAGGTCAATAAAGGAATGCTTGATCCGTATGTGATCATGCAGAATAAGAAAGATGCAGACAGCCTGGCGATGGATATCCTGACATTTTTGACTGGTGTCAGTATTAAAGATGGAAAACGTTTCCCGCTTTTACGTGATGCGGTAAAGGCAGTTACAAAAAAGATCGGATAGCGGACTTTTATATGTGATCGATGAATTAAATGCAATGGAGGATGAAGAAGCGCATCTGCTTGCAAGCCACATAGCAGCGTTTACCGATTATGATTTTGCGGGGCTTTTGTTTTCAGATGGAAAAGCAACGCATAAGATCAGTGCAGACAAAGCTTTGAATATTTTACAGGTACAGGATCTGATGCTGCCGGATTCCGAAAAGAACGTGGAAGAGTATACCAGTATCGAATACTTAAGCATTGCGGTCATGATCGCGATCGGAACCTTTGCCCTGAATTTCATTTATTCGGACAGGGAAATATATAAAATCGTTGCTTTAGATGAAGCGTGGAGCCTTCTGCAGGTAGCACAGGGAAAAGCGCTGTCAAATAAGCTTGTACGTGCCGGACGTTCCATGCAGTCTGGCGTTTTTTTTATCACACAGAGTTCCTCGGATCTTTTGGATGAGAAGATCAAGAACAACATCGGTTTGAAATTTGCATTCCATTCCACGGATAAGACGGAGATCCGGAATACATTAAGATTCTTTGGGCTGGATCCGGATGATGAAGAAAACCAGAATGCGATCATGGCATTAGAAACTGGGGAATGTCTGATGCAGGACATTTACGGTCGTGTTGGAAAAGTACACACGCAGATATTGTTACAACATGTATTTGATGCATTTGACACCAGACCTCCAAGAAGGGAGGAAGCTTCATGAAGAAAAAGTGGAGAATGAAAACGAAAAGACCGCGAAAGCTGCACAACGGATCTCAGCATTTCTTGTATATATACTTCTGACAGGATTGTTTTATCGGCTGCAAATATGGAAGTATCTGCAGCTTCCGGGCTGGTTGATGAGACGATTGATGCCGGAAACCTGTATAGTCAGTACCGGTGGGATAATTATCAGATCGATTTCTATGTGGACACTTCCTGGGACTGGCTTCCCTGGAATTGGATGGACAGGATAGATAATAAGATTTCATCCGTTTTTTATGGAATCAGTGACGGAATCTGGCTGATCAGTGTATTGCTGAGCAGCGGAACGGGATATATTGTGCAGCAGACGTATTCGCTTGATTTTATCGGTGATATGGCAGACGACATCGGAAAGAACATTCAGATCCTGGCGGGCATGAATACCGGATCGAAGAAATTCAATGCGGATGGTTTTTATACCTGGCTGTTACTGTTTATCGTATTGATCGTGGGCGGCTACATGGCATATGCCGGCTGATCAAAAGAAAAACCACAGAGGCAGTTAGCGCAGCGGTAAATATGCTTGTGATCTTTCTTTTAACTGCCGCGTTTATTGCTTATGCGCCGCAGTACATTAAAAATATCAATGATTTTTCCGCGGATTTAAGCAATGGTGTCCTGGAGCTTGGGGCAAAACTTGTCATGCCGGGAAATGATGAGATGGGAGTAAAAGCAACAGACAAGATCCGGAATAACCTGTTTGCAATTCAGGTCTATAAACCATGGCTGCTTTTGCAGTTTGGTACGACGGATGAAACTGCAATCGAATCAGAGCGTATTGCAGCGGGAGTTGATGGAGATCGTATTAAATCAATTTTATCTGTCAGTCCTGTAACGAATTTCGGAGAAGACCGTCAGACTGCAGTAAAGACAGATATTGAAACTTATAAAAATGTAAATATGACTGTGACGAATGTAGCAGGCAGATTTGGAACAGTTATTTTAATAGGTTTTTTGAATCTGATCATCAGTATTTTTGTGGTCATAATGTGTGGGCTGGTTATATTTACCCAGCTTTTGTTTATCATATTTGCGTTGTATCTGCCGCTGAATTTTATTTTATCCATGCTGCCGACTTATAACGGATTGTTGAAAAAGGCGGTGTTAAAACTGTTCAATACGATTTTAATGCGCGCAGGATTAACACTTCTCATTACGATTGCGTTTTCTCTATCTGCAATGATCTATTCCATGTCAGGAGATTATCCGTTTTTAATGGTTGCATTTTTACAGATCGTTGTTTTTGTTGGAACGTATTTAAAGATGGATGAAATTTTATCTATGGTTGCGTTAGGAGATGGCGGCAGCAATAAGCGTGGTCGTTTCTTAAAGAGCATGGGAAGATATATGGTTATGAGAAAATTGTTTGGACGAAGGTATTATTCTGGTGGCAGACGTGCTGCAGTAAGCAGAAGTGCAGGAAATGGAACTGGCGGCGGTACAGGTGGAAATGCTGGAAGCAGTTCTGGAAATGAACCGGCGCCTTCAGGTGAAAGCAATTCACAGAGGGCATCATCACATACAAATAATAGTGGCAGTAAGCCTGTAAGAGAACCAGTCCGGGCAAATGAAAATGTGAATGGGACGGAAAACAATGGAGCGTCTGAAAATGAAAGAACGACAGTATCTTACGGCAGTAAAACACAGTCTGCAGGTACAAAAGCCGGAAAACGTGTCGGTATGGTTATGGATTCCGGAAAACGCTTAAAAGAACGTTTTGGCATGGTGAAAGATAATGTAAAGAATACGCCGACTGAAATAAAATACCAGGCAGGACTGCATCGGAAAGCAATGGAACAGAATGTAAAAGACTTTAAAGAGGGCATAGCTGGAGAACGGAACAGAAGAGAAACGGGACGTCTGCAGGAGCAAAACCGGATTCAGGCAGATGCAGGAAGGAAACGCCGTGAGATGTATCTTGCAAAACGAAGAAGCGAAACTGCGCTAAAACGTTATGATGGAATTGACTTCCACCAACGGATTCCGGTAAATGGAAAAGAACTGGATAAATACCGTGGTGTGGATGGTTTAAACCGCAGTGCGAAGGCTGGAAAGAGTTTTATTGACAGCAGAGGACAGATGCGAAAGGCATCCGATGAAAAGTTAAGGGACATGGCAGGAAGTGAAGAACGGATCAGAAAGAATGATCAGAAGACGGAACGAATAGGAACACCGTTAGAGGAGATCCGTTACAAACAGAGCATAACCCGTCTTCCGTATTCAGATAAGGACGTGAGAAAAGAGCTTGGAACTTATGGAACGATGTTAAACAGTACGGATCAGGAAAAATTTATGAAAGGATTAGAACAGCAGAGAGCGGGAAACAAAGGACTGCAGGAGAAAAATGCCGGACAGGATCTAAGGGAAGCAAAGCCGGAGTCTGTACCGGGAAAAACCGTAATAAGATCCAGTAGAAATGCAAAGGATCTGAGAAACGATGTGTTAGCAGAGCAGAGGAAGACAGGAAGTGCTGATCGGAGAACAGACAGGAGGAAGTAAAGATGAAACGTGTAAAGTGGATCATATGCGCTTTATGTATTTTATTTCCTGTTTTTCTGTTGTTTATTTGTGGCGTGATGCTTATTGGAGTGTCAGATGAAAGCGAAGATGGGGATCCGGTACATGCGTCCGGTCTTGGGTTATCTGACAAAGTAAGGGAATATGCAGCCTTTGTCGGGGATACGGCAGCGGAATACAACATACATGAGTATGAAAAGTATCTGCTTGCATCATGATGGTGGAGACTGGAGGGGAAGGAAATGATCCGATGCAGTCACTTGGAAACAGTGGTCTGACAGAAGAAGAGAAAACCCCTTCGGAATCTATCAAGGCTGCGGTTGCATATTTTGCCATGTTGCTGCAGAAAGCGGACACGTTAGGTTGCGATCTTGATGCAGTGATCCAGGCATACAATTATGGAGCCGGATATATTGATTATATATCAGTCAGGGGAAAGCTCATACATTTCAGTTGTCGTGTGATTTTGCAAGTAGCAAATGCGGCGGCAGAAAAGTAAAGTATGATAATCCGGTTGCGATCGCGCAGAATGGCGGATGGAGATATGGCTACGGAAACATGTTTTATGTATATCTTGTAAAACAATATCTGGAGTCAGAGCCGTTACCAGCAGATACGGCGAATGCGGTTCTTGCGGAAGCTTATAAATATCAGGGATGGAAATATGTCTGGGGTGGTTCAAGTCCGCAGACATCCTTTGACTGCTCCGGGTTAACGCAATGGTGTTTTGGACAGGCGGGAGTGTCACTGCCAAGGACAGCACAGGAACAGTATGAAGCCGTGCAGCATCTGGAGTTGGAGGAAGCGCAGCCGGGAGATCTGGTCTTTTTCACGAAAACATATAAGACAGACAATTACATCACGCACGTTGGGATCTATGCCGGAAATGGAAGGATGTTTCATGCCGGTAACCCGATCGGCTTTGCGGACTTAAATACAAGCTTTTGGAAGGAACACTTTGTATGTATTGGAAGGGTCAGCATGCGTCAACATAAATGCGATGTCGCAACGGCAGAAAGGGAAAAGAAATGGAAAAAGAAAACAAAATGGGACAGGAAAAGAAAGTACAGATAAAAGTAATGA
>ENA-OQAS01001190-OQAS01001190.1-human-gut-metagenome-genome-assembly--contig:-NODE-1190-length-12566-cov-5.444007_pt1 | contig 12566 bp, 18 predicted proteins | sample MGYA00242733_ERZ504523 | MGnify/ENA primary metagenome ERZ504523 (study PRJEB26092, sample SAMD00036239) | human gut metagenome | host: Homo sapiens | study: EMG produced TPA metagenomics assembly of... | reverse complement strand
ACGAGACAGAAGGAGACGAAAAAGAAGAAATCCGGTACCATGTGATTTTCTACGGCCAGGTGCAGGGCGTGGGGTTCCGTTACCGGGCGTATTATGCTGCTACCAGCTCGGACTGACCGGCTGGGTGAGAAACTGCTGGGATGAGACGGTGGAGATGGAGGTGCAGGGTGATGAGGAGACGATCACGGAGATGATCAAAAGGATCCGCACCTCCAGCTACATCGAAATCACGGATGCAAAATGGACGAAGATTCCGCTGGAATCGGAATTCGGTTTTCATATCCGTTGATCAGGGCTGCTTTTTCTCTTTTTCCGGAATTTCGACAAGAATGATATCGTTGCCGATCTGGCAGATGCGGTCCCATGGGATCACAAAATCCTCGCCGTGGCAGAAAAAGCCGCAGAATTTCACAGGACCCGGAAGAACGAGTCCGGTAAGATGTCCCGTTTTTGGATTGAATTCCACATCAATCGGACAGCCGAGCGTTTTGCAGGTACAGATATTGATAACTTCTTTCTGGCGGAGATCTACAACGCGCATGCGGTGCTCCTTTTTACAGATTCCTATGGAAAAACATATACGAAAATGTTGCTGCAGTTGACTTGAATTTCACGGAAAAATGCGTATACTGTAAAAGTAGAAAACTTTCCGAAATACTTATTTAGAAACGAGGACGAAAGATATGAGATGTCCATTTTGTAATCAGGATAATACCCGGGTTGTGGATTCACGCCCGATTGAAGACAGCAATGCGATCCGCCGCCGCCGGATGTGCGATGTCTGCGGCAGACGCTTTACGACATACGAAAAAGTGGAGACGATCCCTTTGATCGTCATCAAAAAAGATATGAACCGCGAGCAGTATGACCGCTCGAAAATCGAGACCGGCATCCTGCGCGCCTGCCACAAACGGCCGGTGTCCGCCGAGAAGATCAACGAGATGGTCAACAAGGTGGAGACGGAGCTTTTCAACGGCGAGGAACGCGAGATTCCAAGCTCTGTGATCGGAGAGAAGGTCATGCATTACTTAAAAGACCTGGATCAGGTAGCGTACGTCCGTTTTGCGTCGATTTACCGCGAGTTCAAGGATGTCAACACGTTCATGGACGAGCTGAAAAAGATGCTCGACAAATAGCGGGAGGCAAAAAATGGAAGTGTCGAACTATATTAAAATGCGCGATCAGATGCAGGAGCGCTTTCTGACGTACGATCAGAAGGAGATCGAAGGGAAGTATGGCTTTGCCTTTGATGACGATTATTTCTATGTGCCGTACCTTTTGAGGAGTGGAGAGTGAACCGCCATACCGGCGTTGTAGAGGGCTCAAAAGACCATTTTCTTCATGTGCACCAGGGCAGTTTCAATGAGACACTGACGATTTTCGACCTGCTCTGCTGCGGAAAGAAGGAGATTGTGCTCGCCGGCACGTATGCGCGCACCAATTCCTTAAAGGGAACGATCAAAGGCCGCACGATTGCGTCCGGCGTTCACGACAGCCGCGCCGCACGGTATGACGGGCATGTGGAACAGCTGAAAAAAGCATGCGTTTCCCTTAGCGGAAAACCATATTCCCCGGGAGACGCTGCTTTTGTTTTTCATGTCTTTCCGTTTCTGCCGCTCGTCTTCCAGTTCTGGGAGTCCGATGAGGAATTCCCGCCGGTGCTGAAGTTTATGTGGGATGAAAACGTCCTCGATTATCTGCGGTTTGAGACGCTGTATTACGTGATGGGAGACTTCCTGGACGCACTGGATCAAGCCTTCGATGCATGTAAAACAGAAGCCTGATACCTTTTGTGAGACAAAATCTTACGAAAATTTTCCGAATGTTTATAAAAATTTCAGTATACGAATCCCCTGGTTTAATGCTATAATGAGTGAAAGTAAGTAAAAAGAGAGAAGAGAAAGGGGAATGCATATGGCTTTTAGCATGAAAGTAACACCGGAAATAGAGGAACTGACAAACATCTGTCTGGATAACTCCAAAATGGATGTTTCGCTGTATGGGCAATACGATGTAAAACGCGGACTGCGCGATATCAACGGCGTTGGCGTCCTTGCGGGACTGACACAGATTTCAAACGTTGTGTCTTCGGATATCATTGACGGCGTCAAAACGCCGTGTGACGGACGTCTGTACTACCGCGGCATCAACGTGGAAAAACTGACCCAGGGCTTTTTAAGTGAAAACCGTATGGGATTCGAAGAAGTTGCGTATCTGCTCTTATTTGGAAATCTGCCGAATGAAGAGCAGCTCAATCATTTTAAGACAATCTTAAACAGCAGCAGTCCCTGCCGAAGAACTTTGTGCGTGACGTTGTTATGAAAGCGCCGACCAAGGACATGATGAACACTCTGTCCCGAAGCGTTCTGACCCTGTACGCGTACGACAACCACGCAGATGATACCTCCCTTCCGAATGTGCTTCGCCAGTGCATTAACCTGATTTCTGTTTTCCCGATGCTGTCCGTCTATGGCTATCAGGCGTACAACCATTATATCAAGGGAAAAAGTTTATATATCCACAACCCGTCGAAGAAGCTTTCGACTGCAGAAAATATTCTTCTGATGCTCCGACCGGATCAGAAGTACACTCCGCTGGAGGCGAAGATCCTCGATCTTGCCCTCGTTCTCCACATGGAGCACGGCGGCGGTAACAACTCGACCTTTACAACACATGTTGTTTCTTCTTCCGGAACCGATACGTACTCCGCAATTGCAGCGGCGCTCGGCTCCTTAAAGGGACCGAAGCACGGCGGTGCAAACATCAAGGTTGTGCGGATGTTCGACGATATGAATCACACGTCAAAGACTGGACGGATGAGGAAGAAGTATCGAATTACTTAAGAAAGCTGCTGCACAAAGAGGCGTTCGACCAGAAAGGTCTGATTTACGGTATGGGCCATGCGGTTTACTCCATTTCCGACCCGCGTGCGCGCATCTTTAAGAGCTTCGTTGAGCAGCTGGCAAAAGAAAAACACAGAGAGAAAGATTACCGGCTGTACGCTATGGTCGAGGAACTGGCTCCGAAGATCATCGGCGAGGAGCGCCATATTTACAAAGGTGTATCCGCAAACGTCGACTTCTACAGCGGCTTCGTTTACAGCATGCTGGATCTTCCGCTGGAGCTCTACACCCCGATGTTCGCCTGCGCGCGTATCGTCGGCTGGAGTGCACACCGGATGGAGGAACTGATCAACACCGACAAGATCATCCGCCCGGCGTACAAGAGTGTCAAAGATGAAGTGGACTATGTTCCGCTGGAAAACAGATAAAACAGGCAGAAGGGCCGGAGCGTGTCGGGATTTTCCGATCTGCTCCGGCATTGCTCTGTGCAGGAAGTAATGTGTCATTGTGAAAAATAGGAGAGTGCAGGAGAATGAATGAGACAAAAAATTACAGCATAACAAAATCCGGAGCAGTCATACTGGAAGGAGGGGCCAATCGCGGCGTCTTTACAGCAGGAGCGCTGGACTTTCTGATGGAGCAGGAGTATTATATCCCTCATGTGATTGGCGTTTCCGCCGGAGCCTGCAATGCGCTGGACTATGTATCGCGCCAGATTGGCAGAACGAGGGACTGTATGATTGTCACGGATGAGAAAAACCGCTACGTCAATAAGAATATCAAGACAATCGTTGAGAAAAAAGCACTGCTCGACATGGATATGGTGTTCGAACGGTATCCGTATGAGATTTTTCCATTTGATTTTGATACGTATTTTGCATCGCCGCAGACGTGTGAGCTGGTTGTGACAAACTGTGAGACGGGACGCGCGGAATATCTGGATGACCGCGAAAATAAAGAACGTCTGCTTGCAATTGGCCGTGCATCATCGAGCATGCCGATCGCCTGCCCGATGGTGGAGATCGACGGAAACGAGTACGTCGACGGCGGTGTTGCCGATTCGATCCCGATTATCCGTTCCTTAAAGACGGGACACCGAAAAAATGTCATTATTCTGACACGGAATTCGGTTACCGAAAAAAGAGGGAACGAGAGGCTGGGAGCTGTATGTGGCGGCATTCCGCAAATACCCGAATCTCGTGCGTGCGCTTGTAAACCGCGCGAAACATTATAACCAGGTGCTCGAATGCATCGAAAAATGGGAAGAAGAAGGCTCCGTCTTTGTGATCCGCCCGGAGATACCGGCGGTATCGCGTCTCGAAAAGGACGAGGAGAAGCTGCGGGAATTTTACCAGCACGGCTATGACCAGATGAAAGCAAATTTTGAGGCTCTGCAGGAGTTTCTGAAAGAAGAATAAAGTTACTGTATAAACGAAAAGAGGATTGGAGAAAGAAGATGAGTGGAAAAAACCAGAAGAACCGGGGAACTATACTGATGCGGATGTTTTACCCGGACCGGAGAGAAAAAAGTGCCTATACGATCGATTACGCGGATCTGTACCGGAAAGGATACCGGGGCGTGATTTTTGATATCGATAATACGCTTGTTCCGCACGGTGCGCCGGCAACGAAGGAGGCGGCTGCGTTCTTTGCGTCTCTTCGGGAGACTGGTTTTTCCACCTGTCTGCTTTCCAACAATCAGAAACCGCGTGTGGCTCCGTTTGCCGATGCGGTCGGTTCTATCTATATCGAAAATGCGCACAAGCCTTCGGTGAAAAACTACCAGGAGGCATGCCGGAGAATGGGGATCAAAGAGGAGCAGGCGGTCTTTGTCGGGGATCAGCTTTTCACCGATGTGTACGGTGCAAAACGGACCGGACTTTACAATATTCTGACCGAGCCGATCAATCCGAAAGAGGAAATTCAGATCGTTCTGAAACGGTATCTGGAGCACATTGTACTGTTCTTTTATGAGCGTGATCTGGCCCGCGGCAGGATTACGAAAAAAAACAGTTGAAAAATCGGGAAAAATATTATATTATAAGATAAGCCTATGGTGCGCATTTGGCGCATCGTACTATGTTAAGGAGGAAAAATCAGAATGATTTCAGCAGGAGATTTTAGAAACGGCGTTACCCTCGAGATCGATGGTCAGGTCGTTCAGATTCTTGAATTTCAGCATGTAAAACCTGGTAAAGGAGCTGCATTCGTAAGAACAAAATTAAAAAATGTCATCAACGGTGGTGTGGTAGAGCGTACCTTCCGTCCGACTGAGAAATTCCCGCAGGCTCGTATCGAGCGTGTAGACATGCAGTATCTGTACAGCGATGGTGATTTATTCTACTTCATGAACGTAGAAAACTATGAGCAGATCGCTCTGAACGAAGAGACCATCGGAGATGCTCTGAAATTTGTAAAAGAAAACGAAATGGTTAAAGTATGTTCCTACAACGGAAATGTATTCGCAATCGAACCGCCTCTGTTTGTAGAGCTTGAGATCACCGAGACTGAGCCAGGCTTCAAGGGAGATACCGCACAGGGTGCTTCCAAACCGGCTACCGTTGAGACTGGTGCTACCGTAAGCGTTCCGCTGTTCGTAAACCAGGGAGACAAAATCAAAATTGATACCAGAACAGGTGAATATCTGTCCCGTGTATAAGTAAGACTGTTCCCGCCGTTGTCCGTCACAACTTTCTTTGTGGCGGACACGGTTTTCTAAATAAATAGAATATTCGTCTGAAAAATGGCTGATAAAGGCTGTCGGAAGCAGCCCGGGCCCGTTTTTCTCATCGTTCGAAGTTCCGCGAACCAACGAATCTCTGGCATATACAGATCTGTACAGAGGTTTTTAAGTTGTGTTTTCCGGAGCTTTTTTTGTTCCGTAAAGCAAAAATACAAAAAGCAATCAAACAGGAAAGGTGGGAAAAAATGGACTATCAGATGTTCAAAGAGCAGCTTGCCGCGCTGCTGAAAAGAAAAGCCGGCGATGATTTTGAGGTGAAGGTAGAATCGGTGCAGAAGCTGAACGGTATCGAAAAAGAGGCGTTTGTCATCAGCAGAAAGAAGGACTGGATTGCACCGACGATCTACGTGGAGCTTCTGTATGAATGCTGTCTGCAGGGCGTGCCGCTTTCTCAGATTGCAGAAAAGGTACTGGAGCAGTACCGGAAAGTGGAAGCGGAGGCGAGAAGACCGGAGAAAGCTGCCTTTTTTACCAACTGGAAAAATGCTGCGCCGCAGATCTACTGCGAGCTCATTCATGCGGAGAAAAACCGTACGCTGCTCTCCGAAGTTCCGCACAGAAAATTTCTCGATCTCGCGGTCGTGTACTATTACCAGATGCGGGGAAACCGCGTGCGGATGCGACAATTCTGATCCACGAGACGCACCGGGAGCTGTGGGGAATTTCGGCGGAGGAGCTGGATGCCCGTGCCTGGGAGAACACCTGCGGGATCTGCCGGTGCGCACAGACAGCCTTATGGTGTATTTGAAAGAGGAGTACGGAGTAACGTTTCCCCGGTTCGAGCTTGGTCCGCTGGCGGAACAGTTTTACCTGGTCAGCAACCGCAGAGGAAAGCTGGGTGCAATCTGCATGTGCTATCCCGGCGTGCTGGAGAGTCTTTCGCAGCGCTTTGAGGCAAGTCTTTATGTGATTCCGAGCAGTATCCACGAGTGCATGGTGATTCCGGATTATGATGTGTTCCCGGAGGAGTGTCTTTCCGACATGGTACGGGACGTGAATGAAAAGACGGTCAAGCCGCAGGAGATTCTGTCTGATCACGTTTATTATTACCACCGGGAAAGCGGGGAACTGACGCTGTGTGAGGAAGAAACGTAAGCTGTGTGGCAGAATAGTCTGCGAATAATTTAAGAAAAAAATGGGCGGCTGGGTGGGAAAAATACTTTACAATTGCAGGAGTCTGTGGTAAACTATCATAGTGTGGTTGAGAAAACAGATCACATCAGCGTCTGTAGCTCAGGGGATAGAGCAACGGTTTCCGGTACCGTGTGTCGGGGGTTCGAATCCCTCCAGACGCGTTTTTTGCTACATGGCATGCTGCGGCGGGCAGGACCGGCGCAGGACAAGGAAAGCCCCTGCTTCGGTGTGAAGTAGAGGTTTTTTTGTTTACTGAGCATATCAATAACTGATCCGGCGGATCAGTTTTGATGAAGGAGGAAAATATGGCAAAACCAATGACAACAAAAGATAAAATCCGGGAATGGATTTCCGATAATCTGCGCTACATGCTTCTGATCGGAGCAATTCTCCTGATTGTGGCAGCGGTTCTTCTCATCGTTCATCTGGTGTCACCAAAAAACGATGGAAAATCGAGCGGCGGAACCGTAACAAGCAGCAGCACCGGAAACAATGTGCCGGATAAAAAGACACAGGTAAAAGCAGACAGCAAAGCAGATTCTGAGGACAGCACAGGCATTTCATCGGACGTTTCGGATTCCGCGAATGATTCCAGTGCAGATGCTTCCAGTACCGATACCGCCAGCGCGCCGGATGCAGAGGCTGAGCCGACAAGTGAGCCGGAAGCGGCAGACGATACCGGTAATACAGAGAATACCGATAATACGGCTGTCTCCTTTGCCGCGGACAATGTCCCGGAAGTAAGCACCGTGCTGGAGCAGTATTACACCGCGCTCGGTGCAAGGGATATCAACGGTCTTTTTGCAGTAACAGATAATCTGACCGCGGAGGAGCAGGCGCAGATTGAGGCAGAAAGCGATGTGGAGTCATACGGAGATGTAAAGGCCTACACGATCAGCGGTCCAAATGACGGAACGTACATCGCGTTTGTCAGCAGCAGATGCAAATATCTGGGAATCAACCAGACCCTGCCGATGCTTTCGGAGTATTATCTCTACACGACAGAAGACGGCAGCCTGAAAATCATGGATGATACCGACAGCGATGCGGCCGTAACCGAGGCTATGAAAGCGGCGCTCGAAAACGAAGAAGTCAAAAATCTGATCGAACAGGTTCAGAACGATTATCAGAATGCACTCGATGCAGATGCTTCCCTGAGAGCATATGTAGAGAGCATTCAGTAGGAACAATAGAATAATACAAAACAAAAAAAGCAGTTTCTGGTTTTTATGAAACTGCTTTTTTGGAAGGATAAAACCATGCGCTTAAACAAATACTTAAGTGATGCGGGCGTCTGCTCGCGGCGGGAGGCGGACCGTCTGACAGAAGCGGGCGAGATTACTATAAACGGAAAACGCGCGGAAACCGGCATGCAGGTGGAGTCTGGCGACGTTGTTGTCGTGAAAGGCAAAACCGTTGTCCCGGAGGAGAAAAAAGTCTATCTCGCCTTCAACAAACCGCGCGGCATCGTCTGTACTGCGGAAAAACGGGAGAAAAACAACGTCATCGATTATCTGTCCTACCCGGTGCGGATTTACCCGGTGGGAAGACTCGATAAAGATTCCGAAGGCCTCCTTCTGATGACGAACGACGGTGCGATCGTAAATGGTATCATGCGTGCCAGAAACCGCCATGAAAAAGAATACCAGGTCGAGGTAAACAAAGAGATTACACCGGAATTTCTGAAAAAAATGGCATCCGGCGTGCCGATTCTCGATACCGTGACGCGCCCGTGCGGATCCGGAAAACGGGAGAGCGCAGCTTTACGATTATTCTGACGCAAGGGCTGAACCGTCAGATCCGGCGGATGTGCGAAGCATTAGGATATCGTGTCACAAAGCTGAAACGTGTGCGGATCATGAATATTCACTTGAAAGACCTGAAAACAGGGGAGTACCGCCCTTTAACGGAAAAAGAATTAGCAGAACTGAAAAAGCAGATCGGGGAGGAAAAGCGATGAACGAGACAGAACGGATGAAGGAACTGGTCAAAAAGCTGAACGAAGCGGCAAAAGCCTATTACCAGGAAGACCGGGAGATCATGAGCAACCTGGAGTACGACACGCTGTATGACGAACTGCAGGTATTAGAGGAAAAAACAGGCGTAACACTCGCCGGAAGCCCGACCACAAAAGTCGGCTACGAGGCGATGGACGAACTGCCGAAAGAAGCGCACGAGTCGCCGATGCTTTCCCTTGATAAAACGAAAGATGTGGAAGTGCTCCGCAGCTTCATCGGGGATCACAAAACGCTGCTATCCTGGAAGATGGACGGTCTGACCGTCGTTCTGACGTACCGCGGCGGTACCCTCGCAAAGGCCGTCACCCGTGGAAACGGCGTGATCGGAGAGGTTGTCACGAACAATGCAAAAGTGTTTGAAAATATTCCCTTAAAAATCCCGTACCAGGGAGAGCTGGTTCTGCGAGGCGAGGCGATCATCCGCTATTCCGATTTTGAGAAGATCAACGAGGAGATTGAGGATGTCGATGCGAAATACAAGAATCCGAGGAACCTCTGCAGCGGTTCTGTGCGCCAGCTGAACAATGAGATTACGGCAAAACGCCACGTTCATTTTATGGCATTTGCGCTTGTGAGCGCTCCGGAACAGGATTTCGAAAATTCCAGAATCCGTCAGATGGAGTGGCTGAAAGAGCAGGGCTTCGAGGTGGTGGAATACAAGGCTGTCACCAAAGATAACCTCGACGAGGCGATGCAATATTTCTCCACGAAAATCGAGACAAACGATTTCCCGTCCGATGGCCTTGTCGCGTTGTATGACGATATCGCCTACGGAGAATCACTTGGCACAACCGCGAAATTCCCGCGGAACGCTTTCGCCTTCAAATGGGCGGATGAACAGAAGGAGACCACTCTGCTTGAAATTGAGTGGAGCCCGTCGAGAACCGGTCTCATCAATCCGGTTGCGGTTTTTGAGCCGGTCGAGCTGGAAGGAACTTCGGTTTCCCGCGCAAGCGTCCACAACATCAGTATCATGCGTTCGCTGGATCTCGGTGTGGGTGATAAAATCCTTGTCTACAAAGCAAACATGATCATTCCACAGATCTCAGAGAATCTGACGAGAAGCGGCGTGCGCGATATTCCGGAAACGTGTCCTGCCTGCGGCGGTGCCACCCGGATTCAGATGATGAATAATGTCGAGACCCTCTACTGTACGAATCCGGAGTGCCCGGCAAAATTCATGAAGGCATTCACCCTGTTTGTAAGCCGCGACGCGATGAACATCGACGCATGTCGGAGGCAACGCTCGAAAAATTCGTGGGCCACGCTTCATCCGTGAGTTTGCCGATATTTTCCGTCTCGACGCTACCGCGACGAGATTGTGGAGATGGACGGTTTCGGTGAAAAATCATACCAGAATCTGATCGACAGCATCGAGCGCGCGAAAAACACAACGCTGCCCCGTCTGATTTTCGGACTTGGCATCTTAAATATCGGTCTTGCAAACGCGAGAATGATCTGCAAAGCCTTCGATTTCGATCTCGACCGGATCCGGAATGCATCGGCGGAGGATTTCGCGCAGATCGACGGTGTCGGAGAAGTGATTGCAAAAAGCATCGTGGATTACTTTGCGGATGAGGAAAATAAAGAACGCCTTGAGCGCCTTCTGTCGTATCTGACGATTGAGAAGCCGCAGGCAAGCCAGGAAGAACAGAAATTAGCCGGTCTTACCTTCGTCATCACCGGAAGTGTGGAACATTTCCCGAACCGGAATGCATTAAAGGCAAGAATCGAGGAGCTCGGCGGAAAAGCCACCGGAAGTGTAACGGGAAAGACGAGCTATCTGATCAACAATGACACGACATCCAGTTCCTCCAAAAACCGGAAAGCACGCGAACTCGGCGTGCCGGTGATCTCAGAAGAGGAATTTCTGAAGATGACAGAAGAATAACGAAATATCTGCAAAGGCGGTTTGCATCCCGCGCGGGAATCTGCTATAATCGGAAACAGACGCAGAAATCCTGCCGGAAAAAGCAAACCGCCTGTCTGCGCAGAAAAAAGCGCGGCAGATCAAGAAGAATAGAAACGAGGAAAAAGAATATGCCGGTTAAAGTTCAGGCAGATTTACCTGTAAAAGAAATACTCGAAAGCGAAAATATATTCGTCATGGACGAGACAAGAGCGGTTCATCAGACATCCGTCCGCTGAAGATTATGATCCTGAATCTGATGCCGCTCAAAGAAGATACCGAGCTGCAGCTTCTGCGCTCCCTTTCCAACACCTCCCTGCAGGTTGATGTCACCTTTCTGATGGTGGCAAGCCACGAGGCGAAAAATACATCGACCAGCCATCTGAACACGTTCTATGTGAAATTTGAGAATGTGCGGAAAAATTATTACGACGGTATGATCATCACGTGCACCGGTCGAGCAGATGGAATTTGAAGAAGTTGACTACTGGGATGAACTGACAAAGATCATGGACTGGACGAACACACACGTTACCTCCACGATGTTCCTCTGCTGGGGAGCCCAGGCGAGTCTGTATCATTTCTACGGACTGAAGAAACGGATGCTTCCGGAGAAGAAATTCGGGCTGTTCTGGCACAAAGTCAACAACCGCAAGATCCCGCTTGTGCGAGGCTTCGATGACGAGTTTTTGGCACCGCATTCCCGCCACACAGAAGTACCGATCGACGATATCCGTGCCTGCAAAGATGTCACGATTCTCGCAGAGTCCGACGAAGCCGGATTCTATCTTGGCATGGCGGAAGAGGGAAGAAAGATTTTTGTGATGGGTCATCCGGAGTACGACCGTATGACGCTCGACGGCGAGTACCACCGCGATAAAGACAAAGGACTCCCGATTGAGATTCCGAAGAACTATTATAAAAACGACGATCCAAATACAAAACCAGTGCTTTTATGGCGGTCACATGCGAACAATCTGTACACGAACTGGCTGAACTACTATGTATACCAGGTGACCCCGTATAATCTTGACGGAACTCCGGATTTTTCGGGAAAATAAGAGAGAAAAAGCCCCCCGCACCGGGCGCACACCGGCTGCGGGGGGTTGCTGTAAAAATCTGCTATAAAAAACGGAAAGCTTTCGGGCTTACCGTTTGAAATCAAATAATGTTTTCAGCGGAATTTCGAGTGCTTCCGCAATATCCATCAGCTTGTTTAGAGACAGAGAGGTATGACTGTTTGGCGCTTCGATGTTGCTCATATGTGTACGGCTGATCTGGACAGCTTCGGCAAGCTCACTTTGCGTTAATCCGCGTGCTCTGCGATAAAAAGCATGGTAAGACCGAGGAGGCGCATCTCCTCCGTATGACGTTCTCCCATTGCTACGGCTCCTTTCTGAACAGAGTGATACAAAGACTTATATAATATTTATCTTAAACGATTAAATACTAAAAAGAAACAACTTAAAATTTTTATAATGCACATGTAAATTGTGCAAAATATAGAAATTATCCATCAGAATAATAGGAAAACAGGAAAAAGAGTTTTTTTGACAAATGAGAGGTTTTTGTGTATGCTGTAGAAAGCACCAACAAATAAAATCGGAGGTTTTTGCATATGAAAGAGTCGATCCATACCATTCCGCTGACGGATGCATTCAAGGCGGAAGATGAGTGCCCGTTCTGCTATCTGGAGCGGGAAGCAGAGCAGCATGCGATTTCGTTTGCGCTCGGTTCCGGCGCATCCTACATGGAGGACGATGTGCGTGCGGAAACAGACGCGATGGGATTTTGCCGCCACCACTATAAAATGATGTACGATTACGGAAACCGTCTCGGAAGCGGTCTGATTTTATCCACCCATCTGAAAAAACTGAACCAGGAGCTTGCCGCACAGATGGATCTGTTTGCACCGGGAA
>ENA-OQAS01001189-OQAS01001189.1-human-gut-metagenome-genome-assembly--contig:-NODE-1189-length-12571-cov-1.786162_pt1 | contig 12571 bp, 14 predicted proteins | sample MGYA00242733_ERZ504523 | MGnify/ENA primary metagenome ERZ504523 (study PRJEB26092, sample SAMD00036239) | human gut metagenome | host: Homo sapiens | study: EMG produced TPA metagenomics assembly of... | reverse complement strand
GCCATTTTTCCGGCTCAAAATATAACGGTAGAGCTTTACAAGGACGGCAATCTTATTTTCTAGCGAAAAAGACAAAAATGGAGAATTATTCGCTGCAACCCCCGGAAAACGCACCGAGATCACTTCAAGTACTCCGGAGAAGTTTCGGCTAATATTACAATTGCTGACTGGGCAACCGTTATCCAACATATAACAATGAATTAAGATACCCTCAATTTTTATATGCTTTGGCGCACGTCACGAGATTAGAGAATTTCGGGCGTGCGCTGTTTTTCTCTCAAAAACCGCATTCTCCGTGATAGGAATACCCATGATATTGACACGAACACCGTCTTAACTTTATTTAAACACTAACGAAAACCCGCTTCATCACAAGGTTCACTCCACCTGTTGATAGTTTTACGCACTAAGCTGATATAAATACCGATCAAATAAAGATACAACCTATGAATATTATGAATATATTCGCAACAGACATTAGGGTAAGCATATAAAAATCACAGCAGGGTCACTACATAAACAAGGGTAACTAGATTTAAATTTTATATGCTAAACGCACGCTTCAGATGATTTCCGAGGCGTGCGTTATCTATATGATAGAAATACATTCTCCTATTGAGACAAATACCATCACTCAAAACATTTAGACATACATATCTTTGTATTTATAAATCAAGCAAAGCAATTTGCGAAATTTTACCCTATGACCCTGCTTACATATATAATTACCCTTAAATTATGATGTAGGCAAACCTAATTAACATAACCGCGAGGTTACATAATTATTTTGCCTGAACAATCAAGATCGTTTACGAGAAAGATTGTTCAGGTTTTTTTTTATCCTCCCAAAAGACCATCTGATAGCAAAAGAAAAAAGGACATAAAAAGGAGATCGAAAAATCGACCTCCTTTTCTAGGTAGCGAGACCGGGATTGAACCGGGGACCTCATGATTATGAATCATGCGCTCTAACCAGCTGAGCTATCTCGCCATCATTTATTGTCACTGTTTCTCTTATTGACGGTGCAAAAGTAGGGGTTATTTTGAATTACACAACATTTTCAATAAAAAATTCGCTTAATTTTTAAGGTCTCCACCTAACAGTTAGTTATTAGATACTTTTTTCATCATTAAAATTAGTCGTTTTCAAATCTTTTACGTATCTTGCGGCAAATATAAGGATAAGAACAATGAAGAAAGAGAAGTTTCATATCGAATACATTTTCGATAAAGTTTCACGACGAAGCCTGTGGAATCACCTAACCACCGCTTTGGGACTTTCCGCTTGGTTCGCCGACGAGGTCATTATAAATGATAATCTCTATACCTTTAAATGGAGTAAAGAGGCCCAAGAGGCAACAGTGATCGACTCCAAGCCGGAGAACTTATCCGTTACCGCTGGGTAGACGAGGAAGATGAGAACGCTTATTTCGAATTTATAATCCACACGATCGAATTAACAGGTTCTACGGCACTTGAGATTACGGATTTCTCCGAACCCGGGGAGAAAAAAGATTCCATTAATTTATGGGACTCGCAAGTGGAAGATTTGAAGCGAACGCTTGGTATTTAGAGTAGTTTTACAGAAATCTGTGGGGTGTTATCGTTTTTTACACTACTTTTGCCACTTCAACCAGATTTAGGCAATGTTGAGAATAAAACGATTATATACATTTATGCTGCAGACATTCCTGCCGTTGTTTCTTATGACATTCGGTATTTGTCTGTTTATTGTATTGATGCAATTTCTTTGGCGATACATCGAGATATGGTGGGAAAAGGCCTTGGTATCCCTGTATTAGCGGAGATGTTTATGTATGCGGCCTTGTTTCTTGTCCCGATGGCACTTCCCTTGGCTATTCTATTAGCTCATTAATGACTTTTGGAAATTTAGGGGAACGTCTGGAATTACTGGCCATGAAGTCTGCCGGGGTATCATTGATACATATCATGCGTCCTTTGATCGTAACGCTCCTATTCGTGAGCGTGGGCGCCTTTTTCTTCCAAAACAACGTAATGCCCGTTGTCCAAGTCAAGCTATATACATTATTATATTCCATGCGCCAGAAATCACCGGAATTGGATATTCCGGAAGGTTCATTCTACAAAGATATTCCCGGATTCAACGTATATGTGAAGAAAAAGGACCCGAAGGACGGTTTATTAAAAGACGTGATGATCTATGATTATTCGGAAGGATTCAATAACGCCCGTGTAATCGTAGCGGACTCCGGACGGCTAAAGACATCCGCCGATAAATTATTCCTTGTCCTATCTTTATTTAACGGAGAATCTTTCGAGAACGTAGGTAAAAGCCAAGCCAACACGACGCAAGCGAGAACCGCCGTCCCCTATCGACGAGAATCATTCAGCAGCAAAGATATCTTGATTGAATTCGACGCGAATTTCAACCGTACCGACGAATCTTTCATGCAGAACCAATATATGGGAAAAAACTTGAAGGATTTACAAACCTCTATCGATTCGATGGGCGTACGCTTGGATAGCATCAAGGACGTGAACGCAAAAAGCATTTACGATCCTCATACGTAAAAACACTAAAAGTCCTTACGGGCTAAAAAGAGAGTGAAGCCGAGGGCAACCAGACGAGCAGCAGGAAAAATTGCCGGTAATCACTCCTACCATCCAGTTGGATTTCGACAGTCTTTACCTAGCGCAAGCAGCGAGTAGCCAAGCCGCCTTATTAGGTCGGGCCAAATCCTCGATCGAGAATATCAAGACCGACTATTATTCCGCGCGGCCACGGTTGCGACGAGGCCTATAAGGTACGCCGCCACTTGACGGAATGGCATAAGAAATTCACGGTATCGTTCGCTTGCATCATGTTCTTCTTTATCGGAGCGCCCTTAGGAGCCATCATCGTAAAGGAGGGTTGGGCGTGCCGGTCGTTATCTCGGTAATCTTGTTTATCTTCTATTATATTATAGATAATATGGCTTCAAGATGGCACGCGACGGCGTTTGGGACGCATGGGAAGGTATGTGGCTTAGCTCCGTGGTCCTAACACCTATGGGTATATTCCTAACCTATAAAGCGGTAAAAGATTCTGTTATCTTGAATGCCGACACTTACGTGAATGCCTTGAAGAACTTAATAGGTAAGCGTGAAGGGCGAAAAGTGGAACGGAAAGAGGTGATCATATACACCCCCGATTATGAGGCCACCCTCCCCCAACTGGAGAAATTGGTGGAAGAAGTACGACTTATCTGACAAACCATAAACGTTGGATCAATTATCTGACATTTTGGAAACAAGGAGGAAAAGATAACACAGCGGAACTGTTAGCTCAAGACACGGAAAATATCGTGGAGGAATTAAGTAATTCCGACAGAATTTGCTCTTGAATAAATTGATGGACTACCCGGTCATCGGAGGTTACAATAATAAGCTAAGCAAGCATATAAACGGGAAACTTGCTTTGGCTATCGGTATTTTCTTCCCACTGGGATTGCCGATCTACCTATTGGCTACGTACCAACGTAAATTGCTACGGCATGATATCGTTATGGTACAAAAGACCAGTAAGGAGCTGATCAATATGATATATTCATTACATTTGCTAAAAAAATAACTCGGATATAAATAATCAATAAATATGAGCGAGATTCAATTAAACACCATCGAAGAAGCTATCGAGGATTTCCGTGAAGGAAAGTTCTTAATCGTTGTAGACGACGAGGACCGGGAGAATGAAGGAGACTTTATCATCGCGGCCGAGAAAGTAACCCCGGAAAAAATCAACTTCATGTTGAAAAACGGACGAGGTGTATTATGCGCCCCGATCACGGAAGAACGTTGCCAAGAGTTGGAGCTGGATATGCAAGTTGCCAATAACACCTCTTTACTAGGAACTCCTTTCACGATAACAGTAGATAAATTAGGAGGGAAATGTACGACCGGCGTTTCCATGTACGACCGTGCGGAAACGATCTTGGCGCTGGCTGATCCAAGACCAAGCCATCCGATCTGGGACGTCCCGGACATATCAATCCGCTCCGTGCCCGCTCCCCGTGGCGTACTTCGGCCGTGCGGGTCATACAGAGGCTGCCGTGGATTTGGCCCGGTTAGCCGGTTTATATCCCGCCGGAGCCTTGATCGAGATCATCAACGAGGATGGAACCATGGCACGTCTGCCGCAATTAATTGAGGTAGCCAAGAAATTCGATATCAAGATTATTTGCATCAAGGACCTGATCGCTTATCGCCTCCGGACCGAATCGATCGTAGAGAACGGCGTAGAGGTAGATCTCCCTACCGAGTACGGACATTTCCGTCTCATTCCTTTCCGCCAGAAAAGCAATGGATTAGAACATATCGCTTTGATAAAGGTAAATTCGAAAAAGACGAGCCTATCTTAGTACGCGTGCACTCATCTTGCGCTACAGGTGATATCTTCGGTTCCATGCGTTGCGAGTGCGGAGAGCAACTGCACGAGGCTATGCGCCGCATCGACCAAGAAGGTAAAGGGGTTATCGTTTACCTGAACCAAGAAGGACGAGGCATCGGATTGATGGAGAAGATGAAAGCATACAAGCTCCAAGAGGATGGTTTGGATACGGTGGACGCGAACTTGCATTTAGGCCATCAAGCGGATGAGCGAGATTATGGTGTCGGAGCACAGATCTTACGTCATATCGGCGTAACGAAAATGCGCCTGATGAGCAATAATCCGGTAAAACGCGTAGGTCTGGAAGCATACGGACTTGAGGTAGTAGAGAACGTTCCTATCGAGGTGAAACCAAATCCATACAACGAATTCTACATGAAAACGAAGAAAGAACGTATGGGGCATGTGCTGCATAACATTAAATAGTTATCAGAACGTTGCAAGAATTCCGATTATTGATTACTTTTGTCGCATAATAATAAAACAACCTATACAAAAAGCAATGTCATGACACAAGTCTCAGATCGTTTAGCGAGTTTATCGCCTTCAGCAACATTGGCGATGTCACAAAAGAGCGGTGAGTTGAAAGCTCAAGGTATCGATGTTATCAACTTAAGTGTGGGAGAACCCGATTTCAATACTCCCGACTTCATTAAAGAAGCCGCGAAGAAGGCGATTGACGATAATTTCTCACGTTATTCTCCCGTAGCGGGTTATCCGCATTACGTAATGCTATCGTTGCCAAATTGAAGAACGAGAATGGACTGGAATATACAGCAGGCCAGATCTCTTGTGCAAACGGTGCCAAACAATCCGTTTGTAACACGGTCATGGTATTGGTAAATCCGGGGGACGAGGTTATCATCCCTGCCCCTTTCTGGGTAAGCTATCCGGAGATGGTGAAGTTAGCGGAAGGAACTCCCGTTATCGTTCCGGCTGGTATCGAGCAAGATTTCAAGATCACTCCAGCTCAGCTGGAAGCCGCTATTACGCCTAAGACAAAAGCGTTAATCCTTTGCTCCCCCTCCAACCCGACGGGTTCTGTTTACAGCGCCGAGGAATTGGCAGGTTTAGCGGAAGTATTGAAAAAACATCCGGATATCATCGTTATAGCGGATGAGATCTACGAACATATTAACTATATTGGTAAACACAACAGCATCGCTTCTATCGAAGGAATGAAAGACCGTACGGTTATCGTAAACGGCGTTTCCAAAGCGTATGCGATGACTGGCTGGCGTATCGGTTTCATCGCCGGACCGGAATGGATCGTGAAAGCGGTTAATAAATTACAAGGACAATATACCTCTGGCCCTTGCTCCGTATCTCAAAAAGCGGCGGAAGCGGCTTATACAGGCTCACAAGAACCCGTTGAGGAAATGCGTAAGGCCTTCGAACGTCGTCGTGACTTAATCGTTAATTTAGCGAAAGAAGTTCCGGGCTTCGAGGTGAATAAGCCGGAAGGCGCCTTTCTACTTATTCCCCAAATGTAGTTATTATTACGGCAAGACAGATGGAACCCGTGTAATCAACAACGCTGATGACTTAGCTATGTATCTCTTAGAAGTAGCGCACGTAGCTTGCGTAGGTGGTACCTCTTTCGGGGCACCCGAGTGTATCCGCATGAGTTACGCTACCAGCGATGAGAATATCGCAGAGGCGATCAAACGTATTAAGGATGCGTTGGCCGCATTGAAATAAGAAAAAATTAAACAGATATACTTACTTGGCAAAGTAAGATATACTGCATTGGACAAGTAAGTATATCTTCTATGGGCAAGTAAGCTATACTTCATAAAAAAGGCGATACATTGGGTTGTATCGCCTTTTTCTTTATATCAAATATGTTACCGCAATTACTCAGCACGCAAAGTGAAACGTTTGAACGCCAAGATTTGTAACTCAGGATCGATCTCCTTCATTGTCTCTCTTACAGTCTTCTTGCCATCCATAATGTCTTCTTGGTTCAACAAGCAAACCTCTTTCAAGAACTTGCCCAGACGACCCTTAGCGATATTCTCGATCATCTGTTGAGGCAAGTTAGCAGCCTTCTCAGCAGAAACAGTAGCGATGATTTCTTTAGCCTTAGCTACATCCTCTGCCGTAATCCAGCCCTTATCCATGTTACTTTCCATGTGAGCCTCGCTGTCTACATGTGAAGGATTGATACCAGCCTTCTTCAATGCAGCCTCTACAGCCTTCTGTACCTGCTCAGCCTTCGTCTTCTCGATAGCAACCTGGATCTCTTTCTCTTTTACAGACTCAGGAACACCAGCCTCATCGATAGCGATCGGGTTCATAGCGGCGATCTGCATAACAATATTGTGAGCGGCTTCCTCAGACTCCTTGTTGAAAGCGGCGATCGTACAAAGTTGGTTCTTACCCATATGGTTGTATACAGTAGTTTAAGCACCTTCAACTACGCAGTAGCCATCCAACTCCATTTTCTCGCCAGTGATACCACTACGATCCGTAACAGCTTCTTGGATAGTACCTTGCCCATAGGCAAAGCTTTCACCTCGTCCAAAGTACGGCATTTGTTAGCCACGCAGCGTCCAAGATAGCTTGAGTCAAAGCCACGAAGTCCTCATTCTTAGCCACGAAGTCCGTTTCGCACTTCAAAGCGATGATAGCGGCGAACTCGCCATCCTTCTTAGCCAACACACAACCTCGGCAGCCTCACGATCAGGACGTTTAGCGGCGATAGCCTGTCCTTTTTTACGGATAATTTCCATTGCTTTCTCGATGTCACCGTCAGACTCTGTCAAAGCCTTCTTACAGTCCATCATACCAGCTCCACTCATTTTGCGCAGCTTGGTAATATCAGCCATTGTTACAGCCATAATCTTATTTCCTTTATCTTTAAAATGTTTATACTTTCAAAAATTGACAATGGACAGTTGCCAATTGACAAATCCTGTCAAAAGCCAACTGCCCATTGTATTTGTATTCTAATTGTCAATTGTCAACGTCAATTGTCAATCGAATTATTCTTCGTCTTTTGCGAACTTACCGGCAACGTTAGCGTTCAACGCATCGTCGTCTTCTTTCTTCGTACGTTCTTTCTTAACAGCAGCTTTTGCCTTACGCTCTCTTTTCGGAGCTTCCTCAGCAGCCTCTGCGTCAATTTTCTCAGCCTTACGCTCTTGCAAGCCTTCGTTCATAGCCTCGCAGATAGCGCCCAAGATAACCTCTACAGACTTTGTAGCGTCATCGTTAGCCGGGATAACGTAGTCGATATTGTTCGGATTAGAGTTCGTATCAACCATACCGAATACAGGGATACCCAAACGGTTAGCCTCGCGAACAGCGATATGCTCTTTCATCACGTCTACAACGAACAACGCTGACGGAAGACGAGTAAGGTCTACGATAGAACCTAAAGTCTTCTCCAACTTAGCGCGTTGGCGAGTGATTTGAAGTTTTTCTCTCTTAGAAAGATTATCAAATGTACCATCTTTTGTCATCTTATCGATAGTAGCCATCTTCTTGATAGCTTTACGGATCGTCGGGAAGTTGGTCAACATACCACCCGGCCAGCGCTCGATAACGTAAGGCATACCTACGGAAGCAGCCTTATCAGCGACAACTTGTTTAGCTTGTTTTTTGGTAGCCACGAAAAGAACTTTCTTGCCTTGTTTAGCCAAGTTCTTCATAACTTCAGCGGCTTCGTCTACTTTAGCAACTGTTTTATAAAGGTCAATGATATGAATACCATTGCGCTCCATGAAGATATAAGGAGCCATAGCGGGATTCCACTTTCTTTTTAAGTGTCCGAAGTGTACACCAGCCTCTAATAATTGATCAAAATTTACTCTTGACATTGTTTTTTTCTTAAATCGTTTACTTTCTTTGTTTAATTTCAACCATCAGGTAGTCTTTCCGCATGTCCACATGTAAAAAGAATCCCGATAATTTAGATACTAAACGCTTCGCTTACTTGTAAGGGACTCACAAATAACATTAACGTTTACTGAACTGGAATCTCTTACGAGCTTTCGGACGACCCGGTTTCTTACGCTCAACAGCACGAGGATCGCGAGTTACGAATCCTTCCGCTCTCAAGACAGCCTTATCTTCCGGATTAATCTTTATCAACGCACGAGAGATAGCCAAACGGGCAGCCTCAGACTGACCTTTGAAACCACCACCGTCAAGGTTGATCTTAATATCATATTGCTCAGCGACGTTCAACTTTGCTAACGGCTGCTTTACGATAAACTGAAGGATTGAAGAAGGAAAGTATTTTTCCAGCTCACGTTTGTTGATCGTGATCTTTCCCGTACCTTCGCTAACGAATACGCGAGCGACTGCCGCTTTACGTCTTCCTATTGCATTTACTACTTCCATCGTGATTATTTATATGAGTTTATATCGATTAACTTAGGTTGTTGAGCCTCGTGCTTGTGCTCAGTTCCCTCATAAACGTACATGTTGTTCAACAACTTTGCACCCAGACGGTTCTTAGGCAACATACCTTTTACTACTTTACGGAACAGACGGTCACCACCTTTCTTCAAAAGATCAGCCGGAGTATACTCGATCTGTCCACCGGGATATCCGGTATATCTCAAATAAATACGATCGTTCCACTTGTTACCAGTCAGAACGACTTTGTCTGCATTGATGATGATTACATTATCACCACAGTCAACGTGCGGAGTGAAATTGGGTTTGTACTTACCGCGCAAAAGCTTCGCTACTTTAGCGCAAAGGCGACCTAACGTCTGGCCTTCAGCATCAACAATGACCCACTCTTTGTTTACAGTTGCCTTGTTTGCAGAAATGGTCTTAAAACTTAAAGTATCCACTGCTTAAAAATTAAATTAATTAATAACTCAAAAAACTAGCCTTACCAACATTGTCACAACGGACACATGATGCAACAACGTGCTAAGAACTAAACTCTTAGTACAATTTGATAATAATCGGCTTGCAAAGGTACGGGTTTTATCCGAAATACCAAACAAATCTAATTATTTTTCAAGTTATTATGAAGATACTCATCACTTACGGAAGTAATACCCCAAAGAGAATGTCACGTTATTTTGATAAACGGAAGTCTCGCCGTCACGCTTCAAGGCACGGCGGTCTATCATGCCGCATAGGAGCTTACGGAAAAGAAAAAGTTACTATATTCTACCGATAGGCCGACGTTCATGCCAAAATCGCAAGGTTTCAAATCCTTCTCCTCGGATACGCCGAAATGGAGATCCGGATTGGTCTCTCGGCTCTTCATCTTGCCAAACAAGGACCAATCAAAGGTAGGACCGGCGAATACGGACAGATGAACGTCCGTGAAGGTAAACGTATAAGCCACATTCACGGGAATCTGCAAAGAGTAATACCAACATTTATTATGAAGCGCCATCCCATGTATATCCTGATTCGAATAATAAGCGCCACCTTGGTTTACGAACGCCACCTCAGGACGAAGCGACCATTTTTATTCTTACTCAAAGGAATATCCGCCAAACCCGCTATGCTGAAACCGAAGCGGCTCCCGCCTCATACGTATCCTCCACTTTCTGGATCAACGAAGAATAAGCGCCTCCGGCACGTACGCCGAAAGAAACCTGAGCCATCGCCGGTAAAATCATCATCACGGCAATCAACAACAATCCGATCTTTCTCATAAACTTCCTCATTTGCTTTTCCTTCTAATAGCAAGCAAAGATATACATTTTTCAATAACATCTACATTTATCCTACTGAAACATACAGGAAAGCTACATAAAAAGAACAACTCATGAAAGGGCCGCTCAAAAGTTAGCCCCGATCGCAGAAACGACCGAGGCTATTTTTTTCCCACCTTCCCTCCTCACGGAGCAACGGTGGATGAACTTAATTTATTACTTTAGTATTAATATTAATCCATTCCCGCCTATTCGCCCTCACGGGGTACTTGAATCACTACAACTCCCGCAGGAATGATTTTCGATTTATGTTATTTATCGTCATTATTCTTATTTAACGACTGCCTTAACAGCTTCCTCGCCTTCTACAGACACCACAACGATACCTGCCGGAGCAGCGATCGTAGCGTTATCGGAAGTAAGAACCGTGTTAGCGATAGACTTGCCAAGAACGTTCGTTACAGAAACCATCTTGCCAGCCGCACCTTGGATCTCGATCGTACCGTTGCCTACGATAACCTTGATGCCTTCGGCAGCATCAGCGATAGACTCATTGGAAGTAGGATCACCAGCAGCGATAGTGAAACGCATAGCGTTTTTCTTGTTACCGCTCCAAGACAATTTATCGTTGACACCATATAAATAAGAACCCTTATCAGCTACAGAACGGATACGATAAGCGTTCTCGTCGTCCTCACACTGGATGATCTGAACCTTGAAGTTGTCCAAGCCTCCTAATACACCCTCATCATCAGCCTCTTTAGCCACGGCAACCTTGTTACCTTTAACGATCGTAGTCAAAGTATCCTTACTTTCCCAAAGAGTGGCCGGCTTGAAGACAGCCTTCGTGTCATCCTCGTTCCATTGATACTTTCTGTCGTATGTACCGTCTGCCACATAGTAGTTTACAGAGTCTTTCGGATTGAATAAGAACAGTCTGTTACCATCCTCAACCGTACCTTTGTTAGAGATATAGAAAGAAGGAACTACCGCATCCTTATCTGTTACCTGTAAGTAGAAAGAATATTGATTCTCGTTTACAACGATACCATCACGATCCTCGTTCATGGAGATATAGTTGTTCATCTCGCTTATCAGGGAAATATGTCCTTCCTCAGCGGGATAGCTGATTTCCGGAGCCTCAACAATCAAGTAAGTATTCAATAACCAATCTTGTTGACCACTCGGAGTTGTAGCGATAGGCCATGCATAAACAGAAGACGGAGTAGTATATTGACATTCGTCGATAGAAGCCTTATAAGTAGCGTCTACTACAGACGTCGTATTCGCATTTAAAATAGAAGCGATATTTGAGCTTGTGCTTGTCACCTTAATCAAATAAACAGAACCATCAGCAGCTTGCTTAATCACAAAACGTGTAGTGTTATTTTCGTCAACTAATTCCTCTTGGGCAGACACGTTAGAACTTCCTGCCGGGAAGTATTCCTCGGTTTCAATGCCATCATTGATATACTGCAATCGATAAACATAGGCATAAGCTTATCACCTCTAGCTTGTACAGTCACACGTCCATCCTTGTTATAAACAAAGCTACGCTCGATGATCGTACGTTTGTTATCCTCTTTCACCAATTGCCATTGAGCGGCGCCAGATACCTCATTTGCGAACTTATCATTCTTATTCAATATATACTCTGAAGTTGCTAAAGGCAATTATTTTCGGTAGCTGCCACATACCACTTATTAGAAGTCTCGTTGTTATCACGAGCAAAAGCCATCGTCACCAAAGTCTCATTGTCCACGTTCAAGAAACCAGCGTATGGATCAACTTCTGCCGGAGTCAATTCCACGATTAGCTGTTGCATATCAGCATCATCGCCCTCTGCCTCACGATATGTGTTCTCATTTACGTAGATAGCGGTAACTGTTTTGTTATCTGTAGCCAATTCGTAAACATTCTCGCCTAAATCAGTTTTCGGGAACAAGCTAGCTTGGAAATACTCGCCGGTCTCACGGTTCGTGAATGTCACTTTATATGTATCGTCTACACTGGAAATAGCCCATTGATAAGCCGGAGTTTCCAATTGAGAAAGAACCTTAGCTTTCGCAACAAATTGGAACGAACCTCTCTTAACAGCATTCGTCAAATACTTTCCATATACGCTCTTGATGTCTTTCTTATCGACACCCTTACCATCTAAGACACGGATTGTATAAGCAGAAACCTTCGCCTCTGTATTCAACAACTCAATACCGCTCTTCATCCCGGCAGCACCTTGCTTGAATATAAAGTAGTTAATTGGGTTATTGCTAGCATCCGTCAAAGTAGAAGTAGTGGCCAAATAGTAGTTGTCATTGTGCTTCAAGATATGCAACTTCACCTTGGCATCTGCTTGATCCGCTTTGCTCGCTTGTTTGCGGTAACGGAATCGATCCACGTTCAACTCATACGGATAGCCCTCGGAATAACTCTTCTGTACACGGAAGTTAGCGTTGTTTATGGAGATCTCATCGCCAGCGGCTTTCCAGTTGGAAGAAGTTCCTTGATACAAATTCAACTCGCTGAT
>ENA-OQAS01001188-OQAS01001188.1-human-gut-metagenome-genome-assembly--contig:-NODE-1188-length-12594-cov-2.830833_pt1 | contig 12594 bp, 10 predicted proteins | sample MGYA00242733_ERZ504523 | MGnify/ENA primary metagenome ERZ504523 (study PRJEB26092, sample SAMD00036239) | human gut metagenome | host: Homo sapiens | study: EMG produced TPA metagenomics assembly of... | reverse complement strand
TAAACAGAAATATCTTTCCGAATCTGTTCTACGGTAATCCCCAACAGTTTTTCTACACTTCGGACTGGATCATAATCTGACCCGATACGTTTTTGCATCCAACATTAAGAATACATCATCTACATTCATTGACAACTTTTGAAACATCTCATCCCTGTACAAGATCTCTGTGTCTTTTTTCTTCAGTCTTACACTGTTTTTTCGTAAAATAAATCCAATAAGGACTGCTGTAATACAAAGCACGACTGCACCCACAAGAAGCATCGTACTAAGTTGCAAAGTGTTCATACTGGCATTGACGATATCTGCCTGGACAAGTCCCAGAAATACCCAGTCCTGAATGCCTGATTTTTCATAAACAAGATAATAATCCTTTTCATCCAGATTTAGTAACATCGCACCTGTATGTCCCTCTTTAAATTTCTTCGAAATTTCAAGGATCTCTTTTTCGGAGATATCTGTATGTTCTCTCAAAATGCCAAAAAAGTTATACACGTTTCCCCATGACTCTAAAGAATGATCGATCACAACACGACCATCTGGATGAAGAACATAACTCTTTGCTTTTCCATTAAACGCAGAGATATCGAGTACATTTACTATATCAGCGTTTTCATAGGCAATAGCAATTGCATCATATTTAAATCCCTGATAACTTCCATGAGCCTCGGGCTGGCAAAAACAAGCATCTGGGATTTTCCGGGAACTGCTGCATTGGTTATGATATCATTGCCTTTTTGAATCTCATCTTCAATATTTTCCTGTAATCCAAGATACCTGTTTCACCTGTTGTCATCTTATAGTTACCGTCAGCTGATAGAAAATAAAAATATAAAAATCCCGCATCTTTCTGCGCTTTATCTATATAATCACGAATTTTGCTTTCACTTGGAGCATCTTGCAGATACTTACTCCACATATGAAGATACGTCAGATTCTTATTTGAGAGTTCCCTTAACATATTATCCGACTGATGGAAAACTTCTGTTAGATGAGAAACACTTCCTCATATACAGTTTTCGATACAAATCCAAAATATTGAGAAACAGCCAAAACGATTCCAAGAAAGAATGCAAGAAAAGCAATGACCTTGAGTCGTTTTCTCATGATAGGTTTCTCTTTGTTCATATTATGATTCTTAACATCCATTCTTCTCACCTCAGAGTCATATAGTCTTCAGGCTTTGCGAGAACGGCATCACCCTTCAAAACACATTTTGTCCAGGTATCTTTCACCTCTCCATCAAATACAATGTTTTTACCCGCTGGATACGATTCCATATGTTGTGGTGTCGCAAGACAGGTTACAGTAAAAGTATCCTTATCCTGACTGATTTTCCATTCTTTGTAACTTTACTTAATGTATAACCATCATCCGTTTCCTTAATCTCTACAGAAATACCACTGACCACAGGCAGAGAACCTCTGTTAAATGGATTGAATCCTCCCTGATAGCCTTCTACAAAATTTCTGACCGTCTTTTTCAGCTCCGCTCCGCTCATCTTCCGCTTGTAAGCTGAAAGACCATTTGGCATGATCATATTACCAGCCATTTTTTCCGTATATCCTGCCTTCCGTACACTTCCTGTAAAGCTGTTTCCTGTTGCGATCAAGACATCCGTACCATAGATGTCACGCAAAGTATGTGCCATAACAGAGTATGCTTCATTCCCACCATTGGTATGAAAACGATTGGAATAAGCTTTCTTTGAATCTAACACAATCTTCTCAGAAGCAGATTTCTCTTTCAGGAGCTTTGCATTAAATGACCGGTAAGCCTCTTTGGCATCGTATTTTCCTGAAATCATCTTAGAGACTACATCTTGGGATACACTGAAAAAGTCATTGGATGCGATTCGGATATACATATGATTTTCTTCGATCACAGGTCTGACATCTTTGAGATATTCTGTAAGATGTGTATCTACATCCTGACTATAGCTTAATATATCCTGACCATCATAAACAATCCGGTTCTGTGCATCTTCTGACAGCATTACATTCAACACTTTCATTGCTTTCTGCCGGCGTGTTTCATCCTTTGTCAGGTTACGGTTCAGTGCCACCTGAAAATATGGTGTCGTCATCATCCATTTTTCGCCATTTTGTTGAAAGAATGGAAGAAATGTTGTATCAATGCCCTGATTCTGAAATATTTTTACACCAGAAGAGCTGCCAAAGTACATAGCAAGCTTACCACTTTTATACATCTCCATCACTTTATCATAATCCATATTCAGATCATCTTTGCTCAACCCTGTATCCTGAATGAATTGCTCCATACGTTCAAAAGCCTCCGGCCAGACTTTACTGTCCAAACCCTCTCTCTTTGTATTATCAGGGTTACTATAAACAGTACGCCATTTACGTCCAGCCGCTGTAGACAGCTCTGATGCAGATAGTCCCTGCAGTGTTTCCATGCAAGTATAATCATAAAAATAATCTGCCGTAAATCCACGGATCCCTACCTTATTGAATGCCTGGCAGGCAAAAACAAAACTTTTGTAATCTGTTGGCAGAGGAATATGATACTTTTTGAAAAGGTCTTTGTTAACTACAAACCCATGCGCATCCGCACACACTGGAAGCCAGTTTACACTGCCATCCTGATTCATAAAATTGTTGAGGTATGTATTATAAACAGCACCTGCTGCATTGGTTGTGGAAAGATCCATCAGGCTGTCTTTCAGTGGGTTTGCATCATGCAGTGAAAAACGACAGCAGGTTATGATATCTGGCAATCCGCCATTTTCCTTAAGGAACCGATAGAAATCCAGATCATTATTGCCTACTACAAATTCAATATTAATGTCTGGAAGCTGTTTCTGAATATATGGTGCATATTTTTCATATAGCTTTGTGCTCCATAAATATACTGTGATCGTATCTTTCTCTTCATTTTTTGCGCTCTTCTTTCCACATCCTGACATAAGTGATATGATGGTCACCATCACCAAAAGTACAGAAATAACTCTATTCCATTTTCTCTTTTTCATTACGAATCCTCCTCTTTGTTTTCCACGAATTCACTGATCACTTTTACTAATAATTTTGCATCTATAGGTTTCGCGATATGTTCATTCATTCCCGATTCTTTTGACTTTAATCTGTCCTCGGTGAACGCATTTGCCGTCATTGCTATGATCGGAACCGTTTTTGCATCATCTCTGTCCAGTGTGCGGATCATCTTTGCTGCTTCATAACCGTTCATGACTGGCATCATAATATCCATTAAGATTACATCAAATTCATCTGATCTGCTTTTTTGGAATATCTCAACAGCTTCCTGACCATTCCATGCTTTCGTCACAGATGCACCTTCATTCTGAATCACAAATTCTGCAATTTCCATATTCAGCTCATTATCTTCCACCAGAAGGATCTTCAGATCTTTTATAGATTTTTCTGATATAGTTTCCTGTTCTTCACGTCGATCAGCATCCTGATCTATTTTAAATGGAATCTTGATCACAAAAGTTGTGCCTTTTTCTTTCTCACTTTCAAACGTGATCGTTCCTCCCATTTTTTCGATCAGTTTTTTTGTGATCGGCATTCCAAGCCCTGTTCCAGAAAATTTTGTACGACTTCCAGTATGCTCCTGTGCAAACGGTTCAAAAAGGCGTTTCTGGAAATCCTTTGTCATACCAATTCCTGTATCCCGGCAGATAAATTCAATCGTCACTCTTCCATCCTGCTCCGATGTAAATTCCTGACAGCTGATGTAGATATATCCGTTTTCTTTATTATATTTTACCGCATTTGACAAAATATTCATCATGATCCGTTTTACATACCCGGGACTTCCGATCAGATTCCAGTGTGTGACTTCTTTTTTCTCCCATACGACCCGGATATTTTGTTCTGCAGCTATTTGTTCGATCACAACAAATACTTCCTTGGAAATATTGCTCAGATTAAATGAAATTTCTTCCAGAACTACTTCGTCCGATTCCAGCTTACTCATATCCAAAACTTCATTGACCAATTCCAGTAACAGATGAGATGTTTCTTTGATCTTTGCCCTGCATTCTGTCTGTTTCTCCATATCATCTGCATAATGCTCTGCCACATCGATCATACCACAGATTCCATTGATCGGTGTCCGGATATCATGGCTCATCCTCTGAAGAAACTCAGTTTTCGCCTCGTTCGCTGCCTCTGCTTTTTTTGCCGATTTCAGAAGTTCTGCTTTATATTTCTCATCTTTTTCCTGTTCCTGTTTCTGATGTGCCAGATTGGTTGTATATATCCAGAACCATAAAAAACTAAGAATGATAAGATAAAGGAATACAACACCTGTTACACTGAGTGGCAGATTACTGAATACCTCTTTATCTGGTAAATACATGTAGATATAATAATCCCTTTGTTTCAGCATGATACCATAGCATCCAGTTCCTTTATTCTTCAGATGAAAGATATGCCGACTATCTGTATGCTTCTTCATTTTCTGAATAATCTCATTGTCTGCGACATCCTGTGCCAATAATTTCTCATCGTTACTGGCAATAATCTTCCCTTTGTCTGCAACGATGATCGTCCCGTCTTTCTCAGTATTGTACCCCTTTAAAAGACTCTGGATCGTCAAAGTATAATTTCTGATAAATCTCGGAGATGTGTAATAGTAAACTGCAACGATCCTGGGGCATCTTTTCTAGCGCAGGCTGCGATATCGATACGTGATCCATCTCCTCTGGCAATCCGTTCTGAATAAGATCTTTCTTTATATCCTGTGTAATCCATGATGATGTCTTTTTGCAGATAATCAATCATCTCATCCATCAAACCTTCATCCATACTGTATTCACAGACTTTCTTTCCTTCTTCATCCAATACAAGAATACCATCCACCCAGAGTGACTGCAGATTCTCTTTCAGAAACTTTCGGTCTAACTGCTTTCTATTCTTTACTTCCATATCAATATTTATACTCATCTGTCTGGCACTTTCGATCGCACGAAGGAGACTTTTTGATTCTGAAGATTCATTATAATGAGTATAGGTTGAGCACTGTACTTTGACATAGTTTACAATCTCCACCATTCTTTTCTCAGCTTCGTTTTCCGTATGAAAAAAACAAAAAATTGCAGTGACAAACATACAGATGCCAAGCAAACCAACAACTATCCAGAATCGTTTTGCTTTTTCTCTTCCATTAATATCCAAGATCATCCACCTCCAAATATTTCTCTGGATCATCCATATATTTTTTTATGATCTTCAGGGAGGTACCATCCTTGTGCATTTCTTCCAGCCTCTGATTCATCTGTTCGCAGATCCCTCTGTCATCATTCTTTGCAAAAGCAGCTCCTATCCCGACGACCATCAATGGTTCCTTCAGAATGCGGAAGCTTGTATCATAATCTTTCATATACTGGACGATGGATTCCTCATGCGCAGCCACAGCATCCACATACCCTTTCCCCAGAAATGTATAGATCAATTCCATGTGTCCAAGACTGATCAGATTGCCAAGTTTGGGAATTCTCTTATCCGTCCGCTTCAGAAAGATACCTTCTGGTTTGCTTGTAGACTGGACTGCAAGGTTCTTTCCTTTCAGATCACTCAGTTTATGAATGTCACTGTTCTCATTTACAGCAACCACCTGGCGGCTTGCTATGTATGGTCCGGCCCAACGATAATCGTTAAGTCGTCCTTCCATGGAAAAACATCCCATGATACAATCAATTTTTCCACTTTCTACCAGCTCTTTTTTCTTTTCCCAATTGATCTGAACGATCTCCGTCCTATACCCCATTCTTCTAAATGCTTCCGTCGCCAGTTCAACATCTATACCTGTCGGGATACCATCCTCATTCAGGAAATTATAAGGCGGATAATTGTCACTTCCAATTTTTATAACAGGTTTTTTTGTTGTGTCAGACACTTTATCTGCCTTATCACATCCTGCCAAAGTTGCCATTAACATAGAAAATATCAATACAACAGTAAAAATTTTTCTTTTTTTCATCTTATAACCTCATTTTTATATCTCATCCTTATGAAATAAAACAGCACTGCCAAACAGACAGTGCCTATCATTTTCTACAACCGGCTGCCATTTTACAGGCCCTTTAGCTTTGCGTCACAGACTTTCGTCTGTTTTGCTTAGAATCTTTCTTTAATTATACCATGATAATGTCAGTATCAAAAGTAAAAAATATAAATCTAGCTCCAATAATCCGTCTCGTATTCCAATCCAATATTCCTAGCCTTAAACACTGGATTCTCTCCATTTTCTTCTGCTTTTCATAATCCTCCAATGCTTTCAGTGCTGTATTTGACAAAATCAAGATCACTGGAATATTGATCAGTGCCATAACTCCCATCAAAACATCTGAAATATTCCAAAGCATAGAAACTTCCATTCCTGCACCAATGAACACAACCAGTGCAGATACTATACGAAATCCTTTCATGAATGTCTTTGATGGCTGTCCTTTGTGGATATAATTTAACAAGTTATCACAATAAAAACAATTCCCAAGAAGTGTTGTAAATGCAAACAATACCATCGCTACTGTGATAAAGAGTGGTCCGAAGTTTCCTAAGGATTCATGCAGTGCTGCCTGTACCCATGGTGCCCCCTGTAATTCTTGCGCAGGGGCGATTCCTGATGACAAACACATCATGGCTGTTGCTGTGCATAAAAGCAGGGTATCAATGAATACGGATAACATCTGTACTAAGCCCTGTTTGATTGGATGACTTACTTGTGCGGATGCAGAAGCATTTGGTGCTGATCCAATACCTGCTTCATTGGAGTACAGACCTCTTCTGATTCCCTGCATCATAGCTGATCCTGCAAATGCACCAAAAATTGCTTTGAAATCAAATGCTTCGCTGATGATCTTTGAAAATACAACTGGCAGATATGCACGGTTGATGATCATAACGATCACAGAGATCAGAATATATGCAACCCCCATAGCTGGCACTAATGTAGATGTTACTTTTACAATTCTTGATCCCCCGCCTAAGAGACACCATCCTGTGATCACTGCAAGAATTCCTCCGATGATCCATGGCGTCCATTTTACATCATAAAATGAGAATCCTGAAAATGTAGATTGTAAATTATAAGATGCGAGCATATTAAATCCAAATGCATACGTTGCGATCATGGAAATACAGAATATGATCGCTAATGGTCTGCAGTGAAGTGCTGCTTCAATGTAATATGCCGGTCCTCCGTAACATTCTCCATCTTTTCCTTTTCTCTTATAAATCTGTGCCAGCGTACTTTCGATCAGTGCGGATGCACTTCCGATGATCGCAATGATCCACATCCAGAATACAGAGCCAAATCCTCCAATGCAGATAGCTGACGATACTCCAATGATATTTCCTGTTCCAACTCGTGATGCGGTAGATACCATTAATGCCTGAAACGATGATACTCCATTTTCATCTTCTGGCTTTTCTACAACGGCTTTGCAGGCATCTTTAAATAATCTCATCTGTGGCAGTTTTGTACGGATCGTAAAATAGATTCCCGCTCCGATCAACAGTATTACTAGCAATTTACTGTACATAAAAGTACTGATGCTGTCAATGATGATTCCTAACATAAATTCTCTCCTTGTACGATATTCTCGTATAATAATCTGGATCAATAGTTACAATTTTTATTGCAGCTACTTTAATTCAACAGAAAAATAGACAGTCCCTGCCTGAGGGACTGCCCATTCATTTTAAAAGTATGCGATTTTACTGTCTGCGTCGTTTTTGTATCTTATGATATAATCGCGATTTTCAGAATTCTGATAAATGATGAATATCCCGTTTTCCTGCCGTCTGTCGGCAGAAAAGTCCGTTGAACCTTCTTCGTATGGCTTCAGAAGCTTTCGCTGCTGGTTTAAAAACCTATCTGTTATTATAATAACTCATTCGTATTGATTACGCAATTACAATTATCACTTGGCCATGATTTTCTGAGTGCCCATAGGAGATCAGAAAGTTGGCAAACCAGCCAGCTGGTACAGCGAGCCAGACAAATGCAATACCAAAACGTGGTGCAAAAGTCAAAGCAACGGACAAGCGGATCGCAAGATTTACCATATTAGCAACAAGAAATGGCCGCATGATTCCAAGACCGCGAAGGACTCCATCTGTTGCCATCTTGATTCCCATGAAGGTGAAGAAATAACCGAGCCATCTCATATAATTTCCAGACACCTGATATGCTAAAGCAGTTCCATCTTTCCCAAGAAACAGTGAAGAGATCTGGGTGTGCAATGATTCGATGATCATGAAAGCAAGGATTGCGAAACATATATCTAACACCAATGCAGCATGGTATCCCTTTTTGATACGTTCGATCTTCTTTGCACCAAGATTCTGAGAAACATACGGCGAAACTGCATTACCAATGGATACAAATATCAATGAAAAAACATTTTCTACTCTCATCGTTGCAGAATAACCTGCGAGTGCCTGTGTACCGAATGGATTCACAACTGCCTGTACGATCATCATGCCAATTGACACTGTGGACTGCTGAAGAACTGACGGTACAGCAATTTGAAGCATAGAATGTAACTCCTGTCTGTCAAACCAGTCAAAGCGACTTTCATATCGACGCATCCGGCACAAGAAGATCAAAAGTGACAACACTGCGGAAATCCCCTGTGCAATGAGAGTTGCGAGGGCTGCACCGAACACACCGAGTCCAAGTCCAGCTACCATCCAAAGATCCATCAATATATTTAACATCGATGAGAATATTAAAAGAGCCAACGGTATTTTCGATTCACCGATCGAAGTAAACATTGTTGAAAGAATATTATACATAAACAAAAATGGAAATCCCACAAAATAAACTCTTAGATACAATACCGCTTCATTCAGTATATCAGCAGGTGTTTGTAATACACTCATCATCAAATGAGAAAAACAAAAACCAAAGACACCCAAAAATATACTTAAGACCAGAAAACTGATCAATGATGTTGACACGATCGTTTTCATTTTGCCATAATCTCTAGCTCCAAAATAACGGCTGACAAGCACACCCGCACCTACACCAGCACCCAATGCTATACAAATGAAGACATTCGTAAGGGCAGCACAGGCACCAACAGCTGCAAGTGCAGAAGAGCCTACAAACTGACCGACTATGATTGAATCAGCCATATTATACACTTGTTGAAAGAAGCTGCCAAGGATCATGGGCATTGCAAAAACAGTCAGCGCTTTAAGGGGCGCATCTGTAATCAAATATTCATCTTTTGACATTATCATATTCCTCCATAAGTTTCTTTTTGTTATCTAAAAACACTAACGATCAACTCAAAATGCTTTCGATTCGTTTTTATAAAACCATCTTTTTGTAATTTTGATATCTCCGTAGACATTGCTGCACGATCAATACAAAGATAATCTGCCAATTGCTGTCGGTCAAAAGGAATGTCAAAAGACAACGATGACTGTCTGATAGATTCTGCTGACAAATAAGACAACAGTTTATCTCTTGTCGTTCGCTTGCCGACATGTGTGATCTTGTCGTTCAGGATCAGTATCTTATTGGCCAAGACACTGACCAGATTACGAATTAACTTCTGATGATGTTCACATGCAGTTGGACAGGAAACCAGAAGTCTCTGAACATTTAAAAAAATGATCTCACAATCCTCATCTGCTGCCACGCTGACATTCAAAACAGCTCCCGGACTTGCTGCATATGGCTCGCCAAAAAAATCACCGGCATGGCATTTTGACAGAATATTCCGGTGTCCCCACAGATCTTCCTGCATAACAAGAACGCAACCCGACACCACAAGTCCCATAACTTCGGTAGAGTCCCCAGCTCTGAAAATATAAGAACCCCGTTTTCTGTAAATTGTCGTTGCATTTACGCAATGTAATATCGATAGTATCTCATTATCCGTAAGGCCTTTAAAAAAAGGACTGTTTTTTAAAATAGGCAAATATTTTTTCAAAATGATCCCTCCTGTTGGAAATCAAACATACATGTTGCAATTATTATACTATATTTTTTACAGAAACCCAAGTTGTATACTATTGACAGAGGATGGAAATGATAAAAAAGATCTTAGAATAAAAGGAGAATATAGTAATGGATAAGAATATGTTTTGTTTTCAGTGTGAACAGACGATCGGATGCAGTGGATGTACAGGAAATTCTGGTGTCTGTGGAAAAACGGCAGATACAGCAAAATTACAGGATGAACTGACAGGTGCGTTGATCGGTCTGGCAAGAGCTGTTGACAGCACAACAAATGTTTCCAAAAAAACTAGTCAAGTCATAATTGAAGGACTGTTTACTACAGTTACAAATGTCAATTTTGATAATGCTTCAATTGAAAATATGATACAAAAAGTCAGAGCAGAAAAAGAAAGACTGGCTCCTGATTGCAGCAAATGTCAGTCTCCGTGTGGTAAAACAGATGAATATGATATGCAGCAACTATGGAATGCAGATGAAGATACCCGATCTCTGAAGTCTCTCATTCTCTTTGGCATTCGCGGAATGGCTGCATACGCCTATCATGCAGCTGTTCTGGGTCATGAAGATGATGAAGTGAATCTGTTCTTCTGCGAAGCATTATTTAAGATCGGTTATGAAGAGAACACAGAAACACTGCTTTCTACAGTTCTCAAAGTAGGAGAAATCAATTTGAAGTGTATGGCACTTCTTGACAAGGCAAATACTGAAACCTATGGAACACCAGAACCGACAGAAGTTACACTTACCGTAGAAAAAGGACCATTTATTGTAGTAACCGGTCATGATCTGAAGGATCTGCAGCTTTTACTTGAACAGACAAGCGGAAAAGGATCAACATCTATACTCATGGTGAAATGCTCCCAGCCCATGCCTATCCATTCTTAAAGAAATTTCCTCATCTAAAAGGAATTTCGGAACCGCATGGCAGAATCAACAGAAAGAATTTGATCATCTTCCCGCTCCGATCCTTTACACTACCAACTGCCTGATGCCTCCAAAAAACAGCTATGCTGACAGAGTGTTTACAACAGAAGTTGTTGCTTTCCCAGGCACTGTTCATATCGATGAGAAAAAAGATTTACACCAGTTATTGAAAAAGCACTGGAACTAGGTGGTTACAAAGAAGATCAAATCCTCACAGGTATCAACGGTGGTACGAAAGTAACAACTGGTTTTGGTCATGCAGCCATCCTGTCCCATGCAGATACTGTAATAAAAGCTGTAAAATCAGGCGATATCAGCCATTTCTTCCTGGTTGCCGGCTGTGATGGTGCTAAGCCAGGTCGAAATTATTATACAGAATTTGTAAAACAGACACCTTCTGACAGTGTGATCCTCACTCTTGCATGTGGGAAATTCCGTTTCAATGATCTCGATCTGGGAGAAATCGGTGGCCTGCCACGACTGATGGATATTGGCCAGTGCAACGATGCTTATGGTGCAATCCAGGTTGCTGTCGCACTTGCGGATGCATTTGAATGCTCTGTTAATGAGCTTCCGCTTTCCTTCGTTCTTTCCTGGTATGAACAGAAAGCCGTCTGCATCCTGTTAACACTTTTGCATCTGGGTATCAAAAACATCCGTCTTGGTCCTTCTCTTCCAGCGTTCTTATCACCTAACATTCTGAACTTTCTGGTAGAAAATTATGGCATTGGACCTATTACTACCCCGGAAGAGGATATTAAGACACTGATGAATCATCTGTTGGCATAAAGTAAACAGTAATTCCAATTCGAAGGTACAATATTTCTAATATGATGGAGGACATTGGTCTCGAAAAAACAGTTTCTCCCCGCTCCAATATTGGAACAGGGAGAAATTAATATTTCTGTTTTGCATTGTGTTTCCTGTAATCTACAGCTTTTGAATAAATTTAGCAACACCTGAACCTTGAAATTCGGGACTGCTCATAAGCATGGAATATATCATTTTCAACTAAGTGGGTTCTGAACAGTTACGCTTTCTCATAATATTTCGATAAGTTCTCAGATAACATGCTATCCTTAATAATGAACTGTCCTACATCTGATAGACCCACTTCCGGTTCTACATATGCGTCTTCAGCATCTGCATTCATATCTTGCTCCTTCCTGTTATCTCTTGTTGTTTCTTGATGCTTCAAGTATAATGAAATTCATAAAGGAAATAGACGTACAGCATGTGGACTTACCCACCCGATAATCCTCATGTTTTGCGATATACAGGGAGGTTATTCTCATGGGAAACAATCTACGAGAGAAAATAAGACAATTTATCAGATTTGCCGGGAAGAAGCCGGTCTCACCAGATCAGAAGCCAGCGAAAAAATGACTGCTGTTTCTGATTCTAAAATTGAAAAGTTTGAATATGAAATGCAGGAACCCACACCTTACGATATCATCCAGATGGCTGATGCTTACAAGCGCCCGGATCTCTGCAATTATTACTGCTCTCATAAATGCGAAATCGGTCATCGTTATGTCCCGGAGGTCGAAGTTTCTGACTTATCCAATATAATCCTGGAAACCATTGCCAGTCTGAATGAGATTAATCCTCTTACCACACGTCTGATCCAGATTGCCCGTGACGGTAAGATCAGCGATGATGAGATCAAGGATTTTGCTTTTATCAGTAACAAACTGGATG
>ENA-OQAS01001187-OQAS01001187.1-human-gut-metagenome-genome-assembly--contig:-NODE-1187-length-12598-cov-1.821666_pt1 | contig 12598 bp, 16 predicted proteins | sample MGYA00242733_ERZ504523 | MGnify/ENA primary metagenome ERZ504523 (study PRJEB26092, sample SAMD00036239) | human gut metagenome | host: Homo sapiens | study: EMG produced TPA metagenomics assembly of... | reverse complement strand
AAACAATTTACAGAAAGGAGCTATTTATGAACATCGGACAGAAGTAAGGGAGCTCCGTATTGCGAAAAATCTTACCCAGGAAGAACTTGCAGACCGGAGTGAGCTTTCGAAGGGATTCATTTCCCAGCTGGAACGGGATCTTACTTCTCCTTCTATCGCCACACTGGTTGATATTCTGCAGTGTCTCGGCACCAATCTGAATGAATTTTTCAGCGATGACGAGGAAGAACAGGTTGTCTTCGGTGATGAGGATTATTTTGAAAAAAGGATACTGATCTGAAGAATACGATTGAATGGATCATTCCGAATGCCCAGCGCAATATGATGGAACCGATCCGTCTTACCCTGGCTCCGGGCGGTGCAACCTACCCGGATCTTCCACACGAAGGTGAGGAATTCGGATACGTGCTTCAGGGTTCCGTCAAAATCCACGTAGGCAATAAGGTCTACAAAGCTAAAAAGGGAGAATCCTTTTATTTTACTCCCCGCGCAAAGCATTATATAGAAGCATCGTCTTCTTCCGGGGCACGCCTGATCTGGGTCAGCACTCCCCCAAGTTTTTAAGTACACAGGAGGATTATACATATGCCAAACAAACTGATTGACATTGTTGGTGTTTCCAAATCATATGGAGACAATCTGGTTCTGGACGATCTGAACCTTTATATCAGAGAAAATGAATTTCTCACACTTTTAGGACCTAGCGGCTGCGGAAAGACAACGCTTCTGCGTATCCTCGGCGGATTCGAAAATCCGGACTCCGGAAAAGTAATTTTCGATGGAAAGGACATTACATCCCTTGCACCGAATAAACGGCAGCTCAACACTGTTTTCCAGAAATATGCGCTTTTCACCCATATGACCATTGCTGAAAATATTGCTTTTGGTCTGAAGATCAAAGGGAAATCAAAATCTTACATCGATGATAAGATTCATTATGCATTAAAACTGGTCAATCTGGAAGGTTACCAGAACCGTTATCCGGATTCTTTAAGTGGTGGTCAGCAGCAGCGTATCGCCATCGCCCGCGCCATTGTAAATGAACCAAAAGTTCTTCTTCTGGATGAACCTCTCGGCGCCTGGATTTAAAGCTCCGCCAGGACATGCAGTATGAACTGATCCGTTTAAAAAATGAGCTGGGAATTACATTTATCTACGTTACCCACGATCAGGAAGAAGCCCTCACCATGTCTGACACGATTGTTGTCATGAATCAGGGATACATCCAGCAGATCGGTACACCGGAAGATATCTACAACGAGCCGGAAAATGCTTTCGTAGCCGACTTCATTGGCGATAGCAACATTTTCAATGCCATCATGGTACGCGATAAGCTGGTCAATATTGTCGGTGCCGAATTCCCGTGTGTGGATACCGGATTCGGAACCAACAAACCGGTCGATGCGGTCATTCGTCCGGAGGACATCGATCTTGTAAAACCAGAAGAAGGCACATTAAAGGGTGTCGTTACCCATCTGATTTTCAAAGGAGTCCACTATGAAATGGAAGTCCTTGCCAACAACTATGAATGGCTGGTACACAGCACCGATATGTTCCCGGTTGGCACTGAGGTTGGAATCCATGTTGACCCGTTTGATATTCAGATCATGAAAAACCGGAATCTGAAGATGAGGAGGCTGTAGGAATTGAAGAATAGCAAACGTCTCCTGCAGGGCCATACCTTTTCTGGGCAGTTTCTTTCATTATCATCCTCTGATCATGATCTTCTATTATGGTCTGACTGACAATGACGGAAAATTCACCTGGATGAACCTTGCCAAAATCACAACACCTGAGAATTTAAAGGCTCTGGGGCTTGCACTTCTGCTTGCATTTGTCAGCACAGTGATCTGCCTGATCCTTGCCTATCCTCTGGCAATGATCCTCGTCGGAAGAAATGTAAACCAGTCCAGCTTCGTAGTACTTGTTTTCATCCTTCCGATGTGGATGAACTTTCTGCTCAGAACTCTTGCATGGCAGAACCTCCTGGAGAAAAACGGTGTCATCAACTCCGTTCTCCATTTCTTCGGGCTGCCTTCATGGAACATTATCAACACACCGACAGCGATCATCCTCGGTATGGTCTACAACTTCCTGCCGTTCATGGTGCTGCCGATTTACAATGTACTTGTAAAGATTGACAAAGATGTTATTTCCGCAGCCAGAGATCTCGGTGCCGGAAATATCCAGACATTTACCAAGATCATCCTTCCGCTTAGTGTTCCGGGTATCATCAGTGGAATCACTATGGTATTTGTACCTGCACTTACAACCTTCGTCATTTCCAACCTCCTCGGTGGAAGCAAGATCCTTCTGATTGGAAATGTCATCGAACAGGAATTCCAGCAGGGAAGCAACTGGCATGTAGGAAGTGGACTTTCACTTGTCCTGATGATCTTCATCATTGCAAGTATGGCTCTGATCGCCAAATACGATAAAGACGGGGAGGGCACAGCATTCTAATGAAAAAGAAACTACAGAATTTATATTTACTGCTGATCGTGATCTTCCTCTATGCTCCGATCATGACACTGATGGTTCTGTCCTTTAACAGTTCCAGAACCCGTGCCAAATGGGGCGGATTTACCGGAAAATGGTATGTATCCCTTTTCCAGGATGAAGCGATCATGAGCACCTTATACAACACCCTGATCATCGCACTTCTTTCTGCGCTGATCGCAACTGTGATCGGAACTTTGGCTTCCCTTGGAATCCAGAGTATGAACCGCAAGTTTCGTACCTTTATGCTGGGTGTCACCAACATTCCGATGCTGAACGCAGACATTGTGACTGGTGTATCTATGATGCTGCTGTTCATCGCATTCCGTATGACCATGGGATTTGCGACAATCCTGATCGCACATATTACCTTTAATATCCCATACGTTATTTTAAGCGTCATGCCAAAACTAAAGCAGACCAACCGACGGACCTATGAAGCCGCACTGGATCTGGGTGCTTCCCCGATCTACGCTTTTTTCAAAGTCGTATTTCCGGATATCCTTCCAGGAATCTTTCCGGTTTCCTGCTTGCATTTACCATGTCGTTGGATGATTTTGTGATCACCCACTTACCAAAGGACCCGGAATCGATACCCTGTCCACCAAAATTTACAGTGAAGTACGAAAAGGAATCCGTCCGGAAATTTACGCACTCTCAACGATCATGTTTGTAACGGTGCTCTTCCTTCTCTTCCTGGTCAACTTAAAGCCGGAAAAAGAAGTTCACGAAAAAGACGGCACGATCCGCAAGCCATCCCGTGCACGCCACACGATGCGTCTCGTCGTAACACGTGTCGTACCGGCACTGCTCGTGATCGTTATTACAGCCGGAGGATTTTTCTACAATTCAAAGACAAAGATTTCCGGCTCCGAAAAGGTAATTGTCTACAACTGGGGCGAATATCTGGACCCGGATGTCCTGGATATCTTTGAAGAAGAAACCGGTATCCAGGTAGTTTATGAAGAATACGAAACCAATGAGATCATGTACGAAGGTGCAGTCCGGCGCCATTTCCTACGATGTGTCTGCCCTTCTGACTATATGATCCAGCGTATGATCGAGAATGATCTCCTCGCCGAGATCAACTGGGACAATGTTTCAAATATCAAAAACATCGGACAAACTTACATGAATCAGCCAAGGCATTTGACCCGGAAAATAAATACTCTGTTCCTTATTGCTGGGGAACTGTCGGGATCCTTTACAACAAAACCATGGTAAACGAACCAATTGATTCCTGGTCTGTTCTCTGGGATCCAAAGTACAAGGACAGCATTCTGATGCAGGACAGCGTCCGCGATGCATTCGGTGTTACCTTAAAATATCTTGGATATTCCCTGAACTCAACCGACCTGGACGAGCTGAACGAAGCGAAGAATCTTCTGATCAAACAGAAACCACTGGTTCAGGCATACGTCGTTGACCAGGTGCGTGACAAGATGATCGGAAATGAAGCAGCCATCGGTGTTATTTACTCCGGTGAAGCCATTTACACACAGAAAGAAAATCCAAACCTGGAATACGTGATCCCGAAAGAAGGATCCAATATCTGGATCGACTCCTGGGTAATTCCGAAGAATGCAGAGCATAAGGAAAATGCAGAAAAGTTCATCAACTTTCTCTGCCGTCCGGACATCGCACTGAAGAACTTTGAGTACATCACCTACTCGACTCCAAATGAAGCAGCACGGGAACTGATTGAAGACGAGTCCATCCGCAACAGCAAGATTGCATTCCCGGATGCAAGCGAGCTCTCCGGATGTGAGACTTCAAATTCCTTGGAGATAAAAACGATGCTGTCTACAACGAATTATGGCGGGAAGTGAAATCAAAGTAATGTGGGAAAGAATTCTGAATTATACAATAACCGAACAGAAAACTTCCAATATCCATGAGTTTTTAAAAGCTCATGGATATTCGTCTTCTCTGATCCGGGCAATCAAAGAAGATCCGGAAGGAATCCGTCTGAACGGGGAACCGGTACTGGCGCGCACTCTTCTTACTCCCGGCGACCAGCTTGCCATCCGGATTACCGAAACAAAATTCTCCGAAAATATTGTTCCGTCAGATCTGCCTCTTTCGATCGTATATGAAGATCCGGACCTGCTGGTCATCAATAAACCTGCCGGAATGCCAATTCACCCTTCCCAGGGAAATTATGACAACACACTTGCCAATGCCTGTGCATGGTATTTCAAAGAGAAAGGCGAGCCTTTTGTCTACCGCTGCATTAATCGGCTTGACCGGGACACCACCGGTCTTCTGATCATTGCCCGGCATCTTTACAGTGCCTCTCTCCTCTCTGCCATGATGGCACGCCGGGAAATCCACCGGGAATATCTGGCACTTGCACGGGAATCGTCCCGGAAGACGGAATCATCACTGCTCCAATTGCAAGAAAAGAGGGTTCTACCATCGAGCGCATGGTCGATTTTAAACATGGTGAATATGCCTGCACCCATTACCGCAGGCTTTCCATCACAAATACAGATCCGGTCTACTCTCTGGTTGCCTTAAAGCTGGATACCGGACGCACTCATCAGATCCGGGTGCATATGAATTACATCGGTCATCCGCTTCCGGGAGATTTTCTCTATAATCCGGATTACAGCCATATCAGCCGTCAGGCACTGCACTCACATCATCTGCGTTTCCGGCATCCAATCACAGGAGAAGAAATGCATTTCACAGCGCCTGTGCCTGAAGATATGTTACTCTGATAAATATATTTAAGTGATCCCCTTCCCCGGCACATAATACTCTTTTTATGGAAGAATTTTCCATATGTATTTTCCGGTCAAACAGAAGAAGAGCTTCTGAGAGAACAAAGATATTCATTCTCCCAGAAGCTCTTCTTCTGTTTATTTCTTATTTCTGACGATGAATCACACTAAAAAACAGCGGAACGGATTCAAACTGCCTCTATAATCTATATCGCTCTCTTACCATGTGACCAGCTTCAACATTTTACAAATCAAAACATCCGCCTCCAATAAATTCCCTCAAAATCGAATTCTGCGGAACATACTCACTTCCGATCCCCACAAAATAATCCAGGAATTTGAGCAGTCTCTTCGCTTCCTGATATTCGGCGCAGTCCTTCTCAATTCCGAACAGGATCGGTTCTGCATAAGCTTTCAGAACTGCCAGCTCATAAAGAAGAGCTGAATTGAACATCACATCCGCGTCTTCCTGATACGGGAAAATATTGTTCTCTTCCCCTCTTCGCACCGACTGCCACATAGCGATCGTCTGCTTTGCCGAAGTACCTCTGGTTCTTGCATCACGCACCATCCGGCGGATCAGACGTCCATCTGTTGATGCGATCCGGTTATGCTCATCGATATTCAGCTGGGTCAGTGCACTGATATAGATCTTGAATTTATTTTCTTTTGGCAGATCATGGGTCAACGCATCATTCAGACAATGAATACCTTCGATCACCAGAATATCCTGCTCACCAAGCTGCATATAATGTCCGTTATATTCCCGTTTTCCGGTCTTGAAATTGAACGTCGGAAGCTCAATCCGTTCTCCTGCAAGCAGCTTTTTCAGATCGTGATTAAAAAGTTCCACATCCAGTGCTTCCAAACACTCATAATTCGGCTTTCCTTCTGCGTCCAGCGGTGTATCCACACGGTTCTTAAAGTAATCATCCACCGAAATCGGATGCGGGACAGACCGCTTACCCGGAGCTGGATGGAAAGCCGTCTGGAAAATGTAGTCTTTCCTGACGAAGAAGGACCGGCAATCAAGACAAACTTTTCTGCGGATTTCCTGCAATCTGCTCTGCAATCTGCGCAATCTTCTTCTCCTGCATTGCCTCCTGTACCAGAAGCAGTTCCTTTGGATTGGCGTTGCCGCCTGTCACATAATCATTCAGTGCCCCCACCGTCTCTATTCCAAGCATATCACCGCCACGCGTAGATTCCTTCAGCACATGGAACAGCTTATTCTGAGGCTGAAACGGAGGTATCTTTTCCGGTTCAGCTGCCTCCGGCATCTGCACTACAAATCCCTCATCATATAAATATAATTTAAAATATTTCAGATAGCCAGTTGATGGAACCATATAGCCGTAATAGTAGTCCTCAAATTCATTGATACTGTAAATATTGACTGTAGACACTCTGCGATACCGGAACAAACGCTCTTTATCCTTCATACCGTACTTGCGGAACATTTCAACCGCTTCATCGGTATGAACCGATCTCTTCCGGATTGAAAGATCCATATCTGCCATTTCATGCATCCGTTCTTCAATCCTTGCAAGCAGTTCCTGATCCAGCTTCTGATCTCCTTTTATTGTACAATAATACCCTTTATCTACAGAAAAATGGATTCTCACCTGTTCTATCTTATCGTGTCCGATTGTATCATATACTGCCTTCACCAGCAGAAAACTTACACCACGGCGATAGGTAAGATTTCCAATTGTCTCGCCTGTCGTCACAAAATGGAGCGCACAGTCCTTTTTCAGCTTCTTTCCAAGCTCCTGAAGCTTTCCATTTACATATACAAGAACAATATCATGTGGATATCTTTCCTGATATTCCCCGGCAATCTGCAGATATGTGGTTCCTGCCGGAAAACTTCTCTCTTCCCCGTCAATCTGTACTTTGTACATCTGCTGTTCCATATTTACCGCCTTCTTTCTGCCTTACGGCGCTTTGACAAATCTGTCTGTTTTCTCCCCGCTCCCAAACACCTTACGTCAAAACCCAGAATGGCTGCCGGATCTTTGCTGTCCGGATCTCTGCCTCTGGAAATTTCTCCCGGCAAAAATGTTCCATATCTGCAATAAAGATATGCTCCACGCCATAGTGTCCGGCATCAATTACTGCCATTTTTTGTGCAACCGCATCAATCCCCTCATGGTGATCAATGTCACCTGTCACCAGTACATCCACACCTTTTTCCAAAGATACGGAAATTGCGCTCTTCCCGGAACCCGGAAAAACACCAAGGCGATGTACCTGCATATCCGGCTCTCCAAAAATTTTTACATTCGGAAGATCAAATGCTTTTTTTACCATTTCCGCACAGGATTTTAAATCCATCGGCTGTGCCAGATCAGCAACTCTTCCGATTCCAACCGGAACTTCGCCGGATTCTGAATGCATGCTTCCCGTCACTTCCAGAACCTCCGGTTCACTCAGTTCAAGTACCTTCCCAGCAAGCTCTGCCATTCCCATTACATCATAATTGGTATGCATCGCATAGTAAGAAATGTCATCCCGGATCAACTTCAGTACTCTTCTGCCAATAAAATCCTCATCATTGATCTTTTTCATTGCTTTAAAGATCATCGGATGATGTGTGATCAGCATATCTGCGCCCCAGTCTGCTGCTTCTTCGATCACTTCATCCGTCGCATCCAGTGCAAGATAGATCCGCTTTACTTCTTTATCGCTTTCTTCCGACCTGCAGTCTACATTATCCCACTCCATAGCATAGTGCTTTGGAAAACGTGCTTCTATTTCTTTTATAATTTCTCTGCAAATCATCCTTTTCCTCCTAAAAATACCGGTCAAGCAGGTCTTCTGCTCTCTTTATCATATGCAGAACCTCTGCACTTCTCTCCTTCGTGCGTTCACTCTCCTGCACCCGAAGCTTTTCATACACGCCCTGATTCACAGACAGTTCCTTTTTCAGATATTCTCCCATCACCGGGTGACCCTTCTCTAATAAATATTTTCCATATTCAAGCTCTTCTTCTGCTGCCGGAACACCTTCCACATAAAGACCTTTCTGCTCTGTCGGGATCACCTTCATCATCGGATAGTATTTGCCATCCTCTTCCACCATGTCCTCTGCAACGATACGAAATCTATGTTCTTCCAGATAACGGCGGACTTTCGCAAGCTCTGACTGCGGCTGCAGGACCAGTTCCTTTAAGCTTCTGGTTTTTTCCGGATCCTCATTCAAAATGTGTATGACAAGACCGCCGCCCATTCCGGCGGCGATCATTGTGTCAGCTTCTTCCATTTTCAAATTCACCAGACCATCAGAAAGACGGGTAACGATCTTCCCATCCAGTCCATGTTCAAGGATATGTGTATCCGCTCTCTCTAATGGTCCTTTGTTAATATCCATGGCAATTGCGGATGGAACCAACCCGTTCTGTGTCAGATAGATTGGGATGTAAGCGTGATCTGTTCCCACATCCGCAAGACGCATTCCCGGTGTGACAAGATCCGCCACTGCCTGTAATCTTTTTGATAATTCAGCCATCTTCTTAATCCAAATAATCTCTTAATTTTCTGCTGCGGCTTGGATGACGAAGCTTGCGGAGTGCTTTTGCTTCAATCTGACGGATACGCTCACGGGTGACATCGAACTCTTTTCCGACCTCTTCCAGTGTACGTGCTCTTCCATCACTCATACCAAAACGCAGGCGGAGAACCTTCTGCTCTCTCTCTGTCAGTGTACTTAAAACTTCATCCAGCTGTTCTTTCAGAAGTGTCTGCGCTGCTGCTTCTGCCGGAACAGGTACATTGTCATCCTGGATAAAGTCGCCCAGGTGGCTGTCCTCTTCCTCACCGATCGGAGTCTCAAGAGAAACCGGTTCCTGGGAAATCTTTAAGATTTCACGCACACGGTCTACCGGCATGTCCAACTCTGCAGCGATCTCTTCCGGCGTAGGTTCACGTCCAAGCTCCTGCAGTAACTGTCTGGATACACGGATCAGTTTGTTGATCGTCTCTACCATATGAACCGGTATACGGATGGTTCTCGCCTGGTCAGCAATCGCACGTGTGATTGCCTGACGGATCCACCATGTTGCATAGGTACTGAACTTAAATCCCTTCTGATAATCAAACTTCTCTACCGCTTTGATAAGTCCAAGGTTTCCTTCCTGTATAAGATCCAGAAATAGCATACCACGTCCCACGTAACGCTTTGCAATGCTGACTACCAGTCGCAGGTTGGCTTCTGCAAGCGCTTTTTCGCTTCTTCATCACCATCTGCCATTCTCTTTGCCAGCTCAATCTCTTCTTCTGCTGAAAGAAGCGGAACCTTACCGATCTCCTTCAGATACATACGAACCGGATCTTCGATGCTGATTCCGTCCGGAACAGACAGGTCGATCTTCTCCATATCCACTTCGTCTTCATCCGAAAGCATGATCTCCAGATCATCATCATCCACATTGGAGTCATCATTCATCTGAAGCACATCGATCCCATTGGCCTCCAGGTACTCAAATACCTTGTCCATCTGTGTCGGTTCCAGCTCCATATCCCGGAATGCATCATTGATTTCCTGAATTTCAAGAATGTTCTTCTTTTTCTTCGCAAGGGCAACCAGATTTTTTAATTTCTCCTGAAACTTTACTACGTTCTCTTCCATGTAGTGTCCTTCCTCTCATCGCTTGTTTATATTCTATCCCTAATTAATGGAAATATGCAGTTTATGAAGGTCCTGCACTGCCTTCTTCGCATTCATAAGCCTTTGCAGCCCCTGAATGTCTGTCGGATCCAGATTCCGGGTTGCGGTTTCGATACTGTACTCCTTTACCCGTAGAATCGTCTCCTTGATCGCTTTTTCCTGCTCTCCCGCAGTCGTCAGCTCTTTGATTCTCGTATTGAAAGTGCTGCCACCGCGCGGTGTTCCTCTTCCTCTGTAAAATAATTCATGATCTGCGCAGGATTCAGTTCTCCTTTTGCATGCTGTTCATACAGAAGTTCAGCAACTTTCCGGTACAGCTCCACCGTAAAATCCTCCGGCGTAACATAACGGCTTACCTGATCAAACAGCTCTTCCCTGTCAATCAGCCAGGTAAGCAGAATCTTCTGTGACCGGATATGACCATCCTCTTTTGGCGTTTCTGGCGGATCTCTGTCTCGGCTTTGTGGCCGGAGCTGCCATTCCGCTCTGGACTGCTACCTTGACAACCAGCTTCTTAAGTTCTTCGTAGCCGACGTGATAAGTCTTTGCCACCGCTTCTATGTAATTGTCACGTTCAATTTCTTCTTCAAAACGTGCCAGCCTTCTCGCCGCCTCTCTGAGGAATTCCGTCTTTCCTTCCGGTGCATTCAGGTCATAACCTTTTTCCAGCATCTCAAGACCGAACATAAAGCTGTTCCTTGCTTTCCTGATCCGCTCTTCAAATGCCTCAGCTCCAAGATTCTTGATGAATTCATCCGGATCCTTGTACGGTTCCATCCGGATCACGCGGGTCTCACACCGGCCTCCCGAAGGATCGGAGCTGCCCGAAGTGCCGCTTTAGTTCCGGCTTCATCACTGTCATAGGTCAGATAGACTTCATTCACATACCGTTTGATCAATGCTGCATGTCCTGCTGTAAGTGCAGTTCCAAGTGATGCAACTGCATTGGTAAATCCCGCCTGATGGAGCGAAATTACATCCATATAGCCTTCACATACAATAAAATACGGCTTTCTTGATGTTCTCGCCCGGTGAAGTCCGTACAGATTCCGGCTCTTATCAAAGATCAGAGTCTCCGGTGAGTTCAGGTACTTTGGCTTCCCGTCACCCATCACACGCCCGCCGAATCCGATCACACGGTTATTCACATCCATAATCGGAAACATGACACGGTTCCAGAATTTGTCGTAAACTCCGTGCTTTTCATCGACATTTACCAGACCGGCTTTGATGATCATCTCTTCACTATAACCCTTCATCTTCAGGTATCGAAACAGATCATCACTGTATTTGCTGGAATATCCAAGTCCAAATGCGGTGATCGTCTCCTGGCTCAACTGACGGTTCTGCAGGTATTCTCTTGCCTGCCTTCCGCCCTCCGTCTTCAGCTGCGCATAATAATACTTGGCCGCCAGCTTGTTCATCTCAAGCAGCGCACTTCTCGTATCTGCTCTTTCTTTCGCTTCTTTTGAATATTCCTCTTGCGGAAGCTCCACGCCGGCACGCTGTGCCAGAAACTTGAGTGCTTCTACAAAAAGAATAATTCTCATACTCCATAATGAAGGTAAATACATTTCCTCCCGCTCCGCAGCCAAAGCAGTAATACATCTGCTTATCCCTGCTCACAGAAAAAGAAGGAGATTTCTCACTGTGAAACGGACAAAGTCCAAAATACGAACTTCCCTGCTTCTTCAGCTTCACATATCCGGAAATCACATCTACGATATCATTTTTCGATCTTACTTCTTCTATAATCTCATCTGAATAATACATTATGTCCTACACCTTCCTGGCAGGGTTCGCGCACCTTGCGCAACCCCTACATAATATATATTCGACAAAACTTTTTTATTTCCTTTAAAATTTCCAAGATTGTGGAATAAATTTCTTCAAACTTTTTACGGCAAATTATCCGTCATTCCTGCTATGTAATCACACACTGCGATCTCCGGCATTTCCCCCTTCTGCAGCTGTTTCAGATACTGCTCCGGCATCTTTTCCATGTGCGTTTCATAATAAGAATACAGATCTTCGACCATTCGGATTGCTTTGTCCTCTTCGCCCTTTGCAAGTGGATTCTCATAAACATGGGTAAACATATATGCCCGCAGCTCCATCAATGCTTCACGGACTTCCTCTGACATGCAGATCTTCGGTTTGTCCATGCTGTTTACGATCGCATCATGGGTAAGTGTGTTCAAACGCTCTCTTTTACTGTTGCCCAGAACTTTTCGCAGCTCTTTGGGCAGTTCCTCTTCATTCATGATCCCCGCCCTTACTGCGTCATCAATATCATGGTTCACATAAGCAATCTTATCAGACAGTCTGACGATCTGCCCTTCCAGTGTCGCAGGCATTCCCGCACTTTTGTGGTTGCGGATTCCATCGATTACTTCCCAGGTCAGGTTCAGTCCCTCCCCCTGTTTCTCCAACACCTCTACTACACGGACACTTTGTTCATTGTGTTTAAATCCACACGGACACACATTGTTCAGAGCTCTCTCTCCTGCATGTCCAAACGGTGTATGCCCCAGATCCATGCCCCAGTGCAACTTGCCTCCACCAGATCTTCGTTCAGCCTGAGCGCCTTTCCGATCGTCCGGGCGTCTGCGATACTTCCAGCGTATGCGTTAGCCGTGTCCTGTAATGGTCTCCGATTGGCAGGAGAAACACCTGCGTTCTTCTGCTTCATGCGCCGGAATGC
>ENA-OQAS01001185-OQAS01001185.1-human-gut-metagenome-genome-assembly--contig:-NODE-1185-length-12609-cov-4.104390_pt1 | contig 12609 bp, 9 predicted proteins | sample MGYA00242733_ERZ504523 | MGnify/ENA primary metagenome ERZ504523 (study PRJEB26092, sample SAMD00036239) | human gut metagenome | host: Homo sapiens | study: EMG produced TPA metagenomics assembly of... | reverse complement strand
ATATTCCTGTCACGGAGGCAGCACTTCAGTCTGGTTTCTCCAGTCTTTCCACCTTTCTTCGCGTCTTCCGTTCTGTCAAACAATGTACGCCTACGGAATTCCGCGATATGTATATTCATCCGGAAAAGCAGCAGAAAAATCCCTAATTCCTGCTGCTGCAGGTAAACCATGCAAAGTCTGCATGGTTTTTGCTTTCCATTCCATTAGAAGAAGCATACATGCCGATGGTACATCCGACAAAACCACCTGCCTCTTCTGTTGTGTACGGAAGAAGACTGATTTCCTCTGCCGCACATTCCCAGCCATTTTCTGACGCAATCCATACTTTTGCCGTCTGATCATGGCATTGCAGGCGTATTTTCAGCAGTTGTTCCGTCTCTCCTGGCAGTAAAACTTCTGCTGCTTTCGTTTCTGTTCCTTTGATACACGTTACAACACGAAAAACTTTCTGTTCCTGCTTTTTTGCGATTTCCATCCTCAGATGATTCTCATAATTCTGGTAAAGAACCAGACCTGCCGTTTCCTTCTCGTTTTCCGGCACAAAGAAAACTCCTGTTTCCGCTTCAAAGCGATAGCTTTTCTGCCGTAATCCAAGATAGGAGCAATAGGCTGCTTCTGCAATACTTCTTTTCGGGGATACAACCGCAGCATTCCCTCTTTTTCTTTCAGCGAATAAATGGTTTCATCACACCCGCCAATTCCAATCAGTCTCTGATCCAACTCTTTATCCCAGAAATGAATCTGATCACATTTTGTAACTTCCTGTGCAAAGCGATATTCTTCCATTGGGATTTCCACCTGCTCTTCCAGATGTCCCACTCCAGGCGCAATGACCGGCCATCCATTTTCCCATATCACTTTAGCAAGAAATGTCTCTCTGCCCATACTGCTGTGTTTTCTGCACGGCCGTGAAGCAAGCATTACTACATACCAGTTTCCATGTCCATCATCTACAAGATCTCCATGGCCTGCATAAATCACCGGATAATCCATTCCCAGATTGCGATGTGTAAAAATGGGGTTCCTCGGGCATCCTTCAAACCACTGAAACAGTTTTCTGCTTCTGGCAACTGAGATACTGTGTTCCGGACCTGTACCGCCCTCTGCATGCATCAGGTAATAATATTCTCCGATTTTGTAAATATGCGGCCCTTCCGCCAGATGCAGTCTTTTACCGCACCTTTCCAGATTGTCATGCTTTCTCCTGTCAGTTTCATGGTGTTCAGATCAAGTTCCTGTACCCAGATTTCCCAGTCCCCATTATATCGCACACCTTCCGGGTTTGGTCTTGTTCCGCAGTAATAGCATTTTCCATCCTCATCAAAAAACAGGCTTGGATCAATTCCTGCTGCTTCTTCACCAAGATAATACGGATCTGACCAGGGACCCTCCGGCTTTTTCGCTGTAACAATAAAATTTCCGCCGTAGCTTACGTTTGTTGTTATCATATAAAATAATCCTTCATGATAACGAATCGTCGGTGCAAAAATACCTCTTGAGATTTCACTTCCCTCTACTGGAAGCTGCTCCTTCCGGTTCAGAATATTTCCGATCTGTTCCCAGTGTGCCAGATCTCTGCTGTGAAAAATCGGAACTCCCGGGGCATAAACAAAACTTGAATTTACAATATAGTAATCATCCCCCGCCCTGCAAATCGACGGATCCGGATAAAAACCGGATAAAATTGGATTATTTGCCGTTACCATAACTTCTCCTTTACTGTACATACCCGAATCCAAGAATCGTAAACTGTTTATTCCTGTCTTCCTCTGGTATTGTAATTCTCACGATATGTTTCTTACTCTCTTCCTCCTGGAAAAGAATGACCGCATTGCAATGCAGCCAGTTATTGATATGCGGATCCGCTGTCATACAGTATCCTCCATCTACGGAAATCTCTGCTTTTCCCGTATAAATTTCACCGGAATCTTTAAAAACAAGAAGCAGACTTCTGCAGGTTATCGTCATTTCGAAATAGTTTTTATCGGAATTGGTGCCATCATACATCCAGTTATACGGGAACTGCGGCACAGGTGTAAGTTCTGCGTCCATTTCGACGCTCTGCAGTTCCCTGTCCACGGCTGTAAATCCACCTTCATCAATTTCGGCTCCTCTGTATCTGTCTTTTCGATCCAGCAGACGAACTGTTTCAAAACTCTTTCCGATTGCGGGTGGCTCGCTCATGCATTCTTTCAGTCGTTCTTCCGCCTTCATCTGTCTTTCCAGTGTTTCACCCCCACATTGATTCCTGAGATCGCATTGTTCAAACAAATACTGCAGACAGTCCGCCATAATCGTGTGCCCCATATTGTTTGGATGAAACATATCATAAAAGAACTGATTTTTTGTCAGAACCCGTCCCTGTCCTTTTGGCATCTGAAACTGCGGGCTTACGGCATCCCGTATACTGACCATCGGAAGATCATAGCAGTATCCCACCGGTTTCAGGCGTTCCTGAAGATTCCAGTCATTTGCAAAAACAGAAAACAGAAGCACTACAGCAGGCTTCCAGGGAAGATTCAGCACTTTACGTACAAGGCTTTCATAGCAGTCCCCCTTTGTTTCATCCCCTTCATCATTAACAGCAAATTCGATCACTACAAGATCCGGCTGTTCCTCTCCGCGCAGAACATCTCTGTCAAAGCGGATCATCCCCAACTCAGAAGGGGTGCCTCCCACTCCTGCTTTTATCAATCTGACATTATCCTGTGCTGCAAAGCGCTTCTGAAATAATTGGCAGGACTGATAGGCGTAACATTTTGTATGGATCGGAATTGCTCCCGCCCCCTGCGTGATAGATCCGCCGATATATGCAAGCGTAACTTCTTTTCCGTCTCTGGCTTTTTCAATTACTCTCTGTATCCGGCAGGTATTTCCGAAATTCATCAGAGATCTTTGTATCATTTCCCTGTATTCTTCCGAACGAATATCTATTTTTTCTTCTGCGGTTTCTTTCGGTGCATCATATCCATCATTCAAATAAAGTCTTACACTTGCTTTTCCCAGCAATTCCGGTGTCTGAAAGATAAATTTTATCTGCCCCGGAATATCATCATCTTCTGTCCATGTATAATCGGACAGATCTATTTTTCTCTCCATTCCATCTCCGGGCAGTTTGGTTTTCAGATTCGTTCCCCCTCCATAGAGATCCTTTTTTCCATACATCTGAAACACAAATTCAACAGACTCTCTGGGATCATCCAGTTCCACAGAGATTCCGATGCTGTGTACCAGTTTTCGAAATCCTTCTACGTTCTCCAGTAAAGCCAGTTCCTCCTGATCTGTGATATTTCCGGCAATCTGTGCACTGTTGATCAGTCTTCCGTCACTCTCATACACGAACTGGATTCCGGTTCCATCTTCCTGTTTTGATCCAAAAATTTCTTTGTCCTTTAAAATATAAAAATAGGGTCTCATTTTTTCCGGATCTCTTGGCGCCTTCGGTCCTTCCATCCTTATTATTCCTCCTGCTTTTCCTGTGTTAACTCAAGATAACTCCATTGTAACAGAACTCCCGGTGCTGTACACCGGGAGAAACTATAGGAAACCTTCCTGCAAAATATATGATTTTATTAACGATAGATCCGGTAATTTCCTGACAAAGCAAGCATTGCAAAAAGATACAGAAAATTATCATAATACCGTCTCTCGCCTGTCCGAAGCGGTGTATTCCAGAAACGTCTTACACATTCCTCTGCATACGGTCCGTCTGCGGCAAGTGAGGCCTGTGCATTTACCGCAATAATTGCCGTCGGATGAAGTGCTTTTTCTTCCAGCCTGGTGCCGTCAGTCAGAAATACCCCATCCCAGTGTTCCGCCTGTTCTTCACAGTAAAATTGCTGCAGCTTATTGGCATTTTCCGTCTGCCAGGGATCCGCGTCAAACCAGAGATGATCCATTCCGATATTGGCAATCGTACGATATGCATCGCTGTAGTACCAGTCATGACGGCCGAAAATCTCCTGATGCTGTGCATGCGGTGTTCCGTCATAATCTGCATATTCCGCAGATAATCCAGTTCGGAAGTGACATGCCGTGTGAAGATATTTTCGCTTGCGTCCGCTGCCTTTTTCCAGAATTCATGATCGCAGGGATCTGCCCACAACGCAAACAGCTCATAAAAGTGCGGCAGATGATAGGATGGATCACTGAACTCAAAAGAGGTAACAAATTTGATCAGATGATTTTCCGGATTCCACATCGGCTCTCCCGGATGCCCTGGCTCTCCCTTATGAACACATTCCCGTAAAATCGCTCTTGCCTCGCTGCTGTAATTGAAAATGCCTTCTCCATCTCCCCATCTCTTTGAAGCAAAAAAGAGCGCCATTGCAAAATATTCTTCTCCGTCCGGCGCCGGTCCGTCCGCGTTTCTTGTACCATCGACAGCACACGACCAGACAAAATAATTCTTCCCCGGACCATCCTCGATATACATATACGTCCGTACCCATTTCCATAAACGGTCAAATTCCTGTTTCCGGTTCATCTGGACGCACACCATCATTCCATATGACATGCCCTCCGTTCTGACATCATGATTTCCGGTGTCCTCCATGTATCCCATGTCCGCACCTGCTTCATGATAGAAACGCTCTTCTTCACTTCCATAAAAGATTGTTTCAAATGTTTCTTTCACTCTTTTTTCAATTTCCTCTTCGGAATATCCACACTCTTTAAAAATATTGCGGTATACTCCTGTTTCATATGCTCCTGCCATATTTTATTTTTCCTCCTGTCTGCCGTGATACGTTTCTGCCGGTCCAAGATAACTTTCTTCCGGCTTTTCCCCCATCGGATAAATCACGATTTTTTCGAGAACGAAGCCGGGTGTCACATGATAGACCCGAAGTGTATTGAACCCTGCTCTGCATTTTATCGAAACTGTTTGTCTTCGAATCTGACTCAGAACACCTTCTGCCATTTCTCTGCCTGATCACCGACCTGATAATCTTTCTCCACTGCGTTTACGGTTTCTGTCATCTCTTCATTTATCCTGACCGCATAAAGAAGTTGATTCTCTCTGGTAACCGGATTGGATGGCTGCATATAGAATTCTGCTTCATATGTTCCGCTTTCTTCCAAAACAAATTGATACTCCAGATACGGCGCATCCTGTCCCGGAACTGTGCAGGCATCGGATGGAAATGCCTTCATCGCTGAATTCGTCTTTCCATATCCCTGCAGATTTTCAAATTTTACCTGTCTGTCTTTGTAATTTCCAGGAACAGAATTTACATAATGTGCCGCTTCGATGCTGAGATACCCCATTGTATCCACAAATACATTTTTCTTATCCTGTAGATTTCCTGTATAAACCGGCACTGTAATCTCACATTTTCCTTCCGGTGTTGCAATCTCGAGCGAATCCTGAATAGTATCCTGGTTCGTTTCCGGTAATCTCTGTTTTATCAAGGTAAGATTCAGCCGCACTTTCTTCTGGCTCACGCCATCCAGCCATCCTTCCATCGGCTCCACAGACAGCCAGCCCGGTTTTTTCAGAACTTTGTACTCTGCCTTTAAATCACTCCGGTATATAGGGTGACGGATGCTCTGGTACAGTCCGGATTTAAGAAATCCTTTAATTTCATCGTGTTATCCAGCCACGGGCTTCCTTCCGCATGCTGCGCCGTGCCGTCTGCTGCCACAAGGATGGATCTTTTCTTTAATGGTATGACCCGCATAACGACTGGATTCCTGCATTCATCTTCATTCCAGTGTGTAAATCCAATATGCTGTGACATTCCCATTCCATACCATCTTCCCTGATCCATCTGATGATACATTTCCACAGCTTTTCGATCCTGTTCCATGCATCTTTCCACTTCATCCCCATAATCATTGGCACAGACCGCACCAAGATTAGCATAATAATGATTCCAGCCTGCAAGAATCTGCATCTTCACAAGATTCATTGTCCCAAATGCCGGATAATATACAAGCGCGATAAATGCGGACAGATTCTGCGGATTCGTTTTTTCAATTGTTTCATATACGTCCTGCAGTTTTTTCAAAAGCTGCTCTTCTTCTTCGAAGATCCTGCTGCTTTCCTTTTCCTGCACCGGATGATACGTCTCCGGGTTCAGTGCTTCCGGCCTTCTTCTGTGGATGATTTTTGTGTACTGCTCTAAAATGTCTGCAATAGTGTCCTGTGTCTCTTCTTCCACAGAACCGAATTGCTGTCTCACCCACTTTCTGGTGTACTCCTGCGTGCAGTTAAGCGCCCTGCTTCCCCAGCGATCAAAGTCATACGCCATGTCCAGAAAAAAGCTCAGTGGAAATTCCTGTGTGGCGATGTCTCCGACATTTACCATCCAGAGTTCCCGCACACCAAAATCGTATGCCATACTCATCTGCTCCCAGATTTTCGGCAGATAAGAACTGTTGATCCACTCATAGGAAACCGGCCATCCGTGGTAGTCCAGATGATAATACATACCATAGCCGCCCGCATGTTTTCGCATCTCTTCTGTTGGAAGTGTCCGGAGATTTCCATAGTTATCATCACAGAGCATCAGAATCACATCCTCTAACTCCTCTGCTCCCATTAGTCCCTTTGTTTTTTCATTTCCATAGAAAAATTCTTCTACTTCTTTGTATAAGGCTATCATGCGCGGAACCTTGGTCAGATCAGGATTTACACGTTCCTGAATCAGTTTTTTCTGCGTTTTCAGTACATCCCGCAGCAACTGAATATTATCTTCCAGTGTTGCATTCTTTCCCATGATCGCAGTATCCGCTTCTCCACGCATGCCGACGGTGATTACATTTTCAAACTTTCCGCTTCTTTTCAGTCCATCTTCCCAGAATTTTGTAATTCCCTCTCTGTTTGTTCTGAAATTCCAGGCATCTCCGTAAACAGAATTCTTACCTCTGAGATATTTGTATTCTTCCCCCTGCCTTAAGCACGGCTCATGATGTGACATTCCCATAATAATTCCGTATTCATCTGCAAGCTCCGCATTTAAGAGGTCCGGTCCATCATCTGCAAATCTTGCGCTCCACATAGCCGGCCAGAGATAATTTCCTTTTAATCTGAGTAAAAGTTCAAATACATGATCATAAGCTTTTGCATTAAAGCCGCCAAAATTATGATTGCACCAGTTTCCAAATGCCGGCCATTCATCATTAATAAAAAATCCCCGGTATCTGACGGATGGCTCTTTGCTGATACAGGCCATGTCTTCCCTCAGTTCTATCTTTTCCTGCTTTGGCGGCATCAGTCCGCACCAGTCGACAAACGGTGAGACTCCCAGCATTTCCGATAAATGAAAAAGGCCATAAATCGTTCCTCTTTTGTCGCTCCCGGCAATTACAAGAAGGTTCGATTTTGTCCTGTTTTTTATTTCAGGAAAAATCCATGCATAGCATTCTCTCTTTTGTTCCAGCTCTTTTAATTCCGCACTCCCGGCTTCTTCCAGCTTTTTCAGGAAGCTGCTTTTTCCTTTCGTCGCGGCAATGATCGTCCAGTCCTCCCCGCTGCTTTCCAGTGTTTCCGGTATCTCTTTTTCTACCAGAATCTGCGGTTTCTTTCCCGATACAAGTTCACATCGTGTGCTACCTTTTCCGTAACTCTGATTACGCCCGGAAAGGCACTTTGCTCCAGACAAATTCTCATAGGATTCCCTCCCGTATTTTATAAAAAGCCCCCATCTGTTTACTGGTTATCACCATTGTAAACAAATAGGGGCCTTCGGACTATTTAGTTCTTGTCATTCAATATGCAAAAATTGCTATTCTTTTTGTTCATTCGTTGATCGAGCTCTTTCTGTAAATCCTCAAAATAGCTCTGTGGATCGCATGCGTTGTATGCTTCCATATAGGAATTCCATGTTTCTTCAAAATTCTGTGCCAGAATCACCTGCGGAAGCCACCGGTGTTTTACTTCATCCATCCGTTCCAGTGTCTGTCCTGCCTGTGTATTTGATGTCAGTGAATTGGTATACGAATACATGGGATACCACACTCCCGGCGCATCATTTCTCCCAAGCATATCTACATAGTTTGTTACTCCATACGCCTCAAAACATTCCTGTATATCCCGGGGCTGGCTTTTCCAGAATTCTACCGGTTGATTTTCCGGCGAAAATGCATTGATTCCATCTGACAGCATTCCTTCACTCCTTGGAAAATAGGAATATGTACAAAAATGCGTCTTTTTCAGTTTCCGATCATTTACCCTTACGCCCTGCTCCTCATTCAGATAAAATATTCCGTTTTCGTCTATCGAATAATCCAGATTTTCTTCTCCCCAGAAACGTAATTTCGTAATCTCCGGATCAAGGAGGTTATTTACAAACTGCATTGCCCCTTCCGGGTCTTCACAGGAAATGGTAATAGAAAGTCCTGACGCGGTATCCAGCTCTGCTGATCTTGCCGTATGCCACTGATTCTTTACTTTTTTGTCTATTGTTATCGGAAGTGGCACATAATCACATCCATAACTGCGCAGATTTCCGGAATCATACGCTGTCTGTATGGCATAATAAAACTGCCATCTTTGATCCACCATACCAAGAACAGCACCTGTGGACAGCTTATCCAGATATTCTTCATAAGTATCCAGAAATGTTTCCGGCTGATCATTCCTTTTTTGTATTCTTCATTTAATTTCTGATAGTATCTTTTGGCTGTCGGTGTTGTATTATAGTCAATGACCTGCAGTGTATCTGGATCTACGATGCAGCTCCCATCATTCGGATATCCATCCAGAAATTGAGGAACATTCTCCAGACAAAAGTATCTCCAGTCATCGCATAAAATAGCAAACGGAATATTCGGTGTTCCATTTTCCAGACAGGGATTTGCTTCCTGATACCGTTCCAGAAGATCAAAATATTCATCCACCGTCGTGATTTCCGGATAGTCTGCCCATTTCAAAACTCTTGTCTGAATCCAGAAGCTTCTCCGCTGTGGATTACTTCCGTGTCCTGTCCCTGTGAAACTCCGAATTGTGGAATCCAGTAGATATGTCCGTCTGCCTGCCGAAACAGGTCCACTGTTCCTCTGTCAGATAATTTTTTATATTGGGATAATTGTCCCAGTATTCGTCAATGGGAATCAGTGCTCCTGCATCATATAATTTACTTCGCCGGAAATAAAATCCGGATACTCGCCGGCTGCAATATAAGCATTCAGTGCATTATCCTTTGTCTGTCCTTTCAGCCATGTTTCTTCACAATCGGCTCCGATCTGTTCAGCGATCTTCTTTTTCATATCATTATCCGAAGTGATCTCTTCCCCTGTTGTTGAAAAAAGGCCGTATAATGACGGATCTGATTTCTGCTGTTCTGGCTCTGGTACAGGAGAGCAGCTATTCCAGCTATCATCAGACTCCCTGCCAGTAATAATATTGTTGTTTTTTTCTTCATTCTTTTCCCCTGTCTCATTTCCTCTTTCTATTTGTTATAATAAGCACCTGATATTCTGCAATAATACTTGCTAAAAATAACACCTAGGCCTCTGGCTTAGATATTGTCATTATTGTTTTTATTTTATTGCTTTCTACTTCTTGCACACCAAGGGCAGCCCCATGTTAGCCACTTCAATTAAATAAGCAAGCTAAAACCTGTAATAAAAAGAGCCTGACGCATCAGGCTCTTTCAAGGTGTTGTCCGAAGACGGCCACCGCAATTCATAACTATAATGTACCACACAGGGTGAAATCCTGCAAGAAATTTTAAGAGTTATATGTTTTTCCTTTCAGCAGTTCTGCGCAAGTGCCTCATTGATATCATCGGACAGATTGTTTTCCTCCGGTTTGCCGAAATATGTTTCCATTGCATAGCTTAAGGTATCAAACGCACCGGAAATGACCTACTGGAATGGTACAGACATCGAATATTCTGGATCCAGGAACGCAACGTCTGCCTGTGCAAAAATGATCTTACAGCAGTTGGAAACCAAACCGCCCTGTTTTATTCGTGGATCTTTCTGATATTGCACATTTTAACAAATTCCGGATCAAAATGCTTGACCGCAGTTCCCTGATAGCCAAGATCCAGTGAACTGATTTTCTGCATCTCCTCTTCAGTCAGTGTAAATCCCATATCTGGAAATTCTCTTCGATTCTCGCTTTGTGAACCGATTTCGGAATGACCACAACGCCGCGCTGCACATTCCAGCGCAGAACAACCTGTCCTACGGTCTTTCCGTGTGCGGCAGCGATTTCTTTTACCATCTCGTTGTCAAACGGATTGTGGCGTCCTCCGCCGAGCGGTGCCCATGCCTCCGGCACGATCTGGTACTCTTCCATGACTTTTAATGCAGACTCCTGTGCGAAGTACGGATGCATTTCAATCTGGTTTACCATCGGACGGATCGCTACCGTTTCCAGTTTACGGTATCCTGCCATGAAATCACCTGCAGCTGATGGATAAACATCAGATCGATGTAGTCGGTTCCAAGCAGTTCCAGACTCTTTTCTACGGTTCCTTCTGTCAGATACTGGCTTGCCCAGATTTTGGTGGAGATGAAAATGTCCTCTCTTGCCACACCGGATCTTTTGATTCCGCGTCCGACCGCGCGCTCATTCATGTAAGCCTGTGCAGTGTCGATCATGCGGTATCCGCAGGCTAATGCGTCCACAACCGCCTGCTCTGCCTGATCTGGTGTCATCATAAAGGTTCCGATTCCCACTGCCGGAATCTGCACCTGATTGCTTAATGTAAAGTTCATCATCATAACCTCCCTGTTTTATTTTGATGTGTGATATTTTGTTATTTCCCTGTCTTTGTAGCTTTAGCTTATCACCCGGGAGTTGCTACCGGTCAAGGACTTTTTAAAAAAATTTCTAAAATCTAATCGTTCATTCCTATTTCGTATCGACTGAAATATTTACAAAAACGTCATATCATGAATTCCGTTGTCCATGATATGACGTTTTTCCTCTCAGCATTCGGTTTTCTATCTTTTTATCTTTTCAATCCTGCACTCATGTTCTTTCGTCTTTTTATTGTAGTTAATTCCCACCAGAAGAATATTTCCTGTATATTCCAGAATAGAATCCGGATATTTTTTATCCCAGATCTGCTCTATGGCAGTATCTGTGCTTTTGTTCCACTTAAGTTCTACCAGCAGCGCCGGATAACTTGTTCTGTATTCCGGTTTCGGAAGATAAACAAAATCTGCAAAACCGCGTCCGGTCGGTAGCTCTCTTACGGGTTGGAAATAATACTGCATAGAGCTTAAATATGCTATCGTAAGCACGCTGCTCAGGGAATTTTCATCATTATATTGGATCACCGAACTGTACTCCTGATGAATTCGCTCTATCCCATCTGCTACCGCTTTTTCATCCATATCCAGGGTTGCATCCAGCAAATCTGCGGATTCCTTCTGAAAAGTAATCATTTCATTCCATTTATTGCGTTTCACCGCATTGTTTAATTCATGTCTGATTTCCTCATTTGGAATAAAAACCTGCTCCCTGTCCTGATCGTAAGCCAGATATCCCAAGTGGATCAGATACGTCAGTACATCATCCCGGTTGGCGAAGCTTACGGTATCATTCTGGAAAGATGTCACATCCACATCCACGGCGGCCCCCGACATCATTTCTATAATTGCCGCCCGCAGTCCGTCGAAATTCATGTTAATCAGTGGCACGATTGCTTCATAGCTGCCGGTATTGGACCAGTAGCTTTTATATTTTCCATTCAGCATCAGGCTGACAACGGCTTTTGGATTATATACCTGATACCCTTCCAGAGAATATCCATCATACCATAATTTCACCTGCTCATAGATCTGTCCGTACCTGTCGCATAAATCATGCACTTCCTCTTCTGTAAAGCCAACATACGGTGCCATTCTTCCTGCATCCAGCATGGTAAATTCTTCAAAATTGTTGAGAGCGGACTGTGTCTTTAATTTCTTGATCGGCAGAATTCCTGTCAGATACGCCAATGCAATATATTTTGACGGTTCTGACCCTTTAAACATGCCACGCAGAAAATCAATATACTTTTCCTGTACTTTATGATTCTGTGCCTCATCACGGATCAGTACATCCCATTCATCGATGATGACAACAAATTTGTTTCCGCTGGCAGCCTTGATATAAGACATCGCACCATAAGCAGTTTTTACCGTATCCGGAATCAACTCTCCGTATTTTTCCTTCAGTTCCTGCAGTATTCCATGATTGATATATTCCACAACCTGATCCGCATTCCCGGCGTCCATCATGCACCATTGTACATCAAAATGAATGACATCGTACTGATTCAGATGTTTTTCAAAAGACGAAGCCTTGCAAATCGCATAATCTGCAAACAGTGCTCTGGAATCACAGCCCTTGCTGTAGTATGCTGACAGCATCTCCGCTGTAATCGACTTTCCAAAACGTCTGGGACGGCTGCTGCAGATAAATTTTGATGTCGTACTGATTACTTTATTGGTGTATTCCAGAAGCGGTGTTTTATCTACATAAATTTCCGAATGAATGACTTCCGAAAATGCTTCATTTCCCGGATTTAAAAATCTTCCCATGGCGTCCTCCTGTTCACATTTTTTCTGACTGATACATTCATTATACACGGAAAACGCGGATTGGTAGACTTTATCTTTTAAAAAATGCTGCACCACGGATTCTTTTTCCATGGTACAGCA
>ENA-OQAS01001184-OQAS01001184.1-human-gut-metagenome-genome-assembly--contig:-NODE-1184-length-12617-cov-1.579103_pt1 | contig 12617 bp, 21 predicted proteins | sample MGYA00242733_ERZ504523 | MGnify/ENA primary metagenome ERZ504523 (study PRJEB26092, sample SAMD00036239) | human gut metagenome | host: Homo sapiens | study: EMG produced TPA metagenomics assembly of... | reverse complement strand
GTATGTTGTACTTTCTCATACTTGTCCTTATAAATATCTTCCTCGAGAAGTATTTATGAAAGGTATTAATCCTTTAAAGTAGATTATAGTACAGAATTTTTTTAGATAAATTAGAATTAAGCTTAGATTATAAGAAATGGTATTGTGGACATTTTCATACTGATAAAAAGATAGATTGTATGATATTTATGTTTAATGAAATTGTTGAATTTTAAAAAGCTGCTACAAATGTAACAGCTTTTTTAGATAGGAAATATTTTATTATTGATTATTGAATACTTTAGGTAAATCTTTTGTTTTTTTCCAATCAAGATCTTTTATTTGTTTAAGAAGTGGTTGATAGAATTGTTTTTTATCTTTTGGATAAATAGCATAGTAGTTAACATGAGCCTCTTTATCTGTGATTGGTATTAAAATACGATTATCTTCTTCATTGTCTCTTTGTATTGTAATATTACTTTTAAAATTAGGCAAAGCAGACATCTTTGTAAGTTCATTAAAGACAAAGGGATCATCTTGGAATAACAAATGAGATTTAGGAATCATTTGTTACATACTTCATTCCAAAATCCAATATGTGATAATAAAAGAACACTTTGTCCATCTAAATCAGAAAATGAAATTTCTTTAAATGGTGCTAAAGGATGTGCCGGAGGCACAGATAAGTAAGTGATTCATTTAAGAATTCTTGGCAAATATAGTTTTTATTATCTAAAGGATGTGTTAATACAATTAATGAATAGTCTCCATTTTCTAAACCATTAATGAGTGTTTGCTCATCTTGAATAAGAAAACTTTCAAATTGTGAATTTGTATTTGTTTGAAAAGTATATTCAATTCCCCATAAAGGAGCAGGTGCACAGCTAGCAAAAGATAAATAATTTTGATTATGTTTTGTCAGTTCTTTGATCATTTCTTCTCTACCATCAAGTAACTTTTTCGCAAATTCAACAGCTAGTAAACCATTATCATTTAATTCTATTTTATTTCTCTTACGATTAAATAATGATAAACCTAAATCTTCTTCTAACCGTTGCATAGATCTTGTAAGGCCAGGCTGAGAAATAAGAAGTTCTTCAGCTGCTTTAGAAATCGTTTTATTTTTTGCTATAGCAACAAGATGTTTCAATTGGTTGAATTCAATCATTGTATCACTTCTCCTTTTCCGTATTATAACACAGTATAACTTTTTGTTATAGTGATATTTGTTTTTAGTCATGTACAATAGAATAAATAATGATTAAAATAAATATAAAGGAAAAAGGAGAAAGAAAATGAAAGTATTAATTATTAATGGTAGTCCTCGTCCTCAAGGAAATACAAAGATTGCTTTAGATGAAATGGTTAAGATTTTTGATCAAGAAGGAATTGAAAGTATTAATCAAAATAAAGAATATATGACTTTTAGAGATTTTGCTTCACCTGATGATATTTATTATTCATCTCATTTTTCAAAGGTTAATCAAGATGTAAAGATGACTTCTTTTTCTGATCATAACTTATTATATGGAGAATTTAAGTTTAAATAAAATAGTATAACTGAAAGTTATACTAACATGCATTATTCATATTGTACTTTTTAGTAAAGTAAAACTAAAATATAAATGAAAACAAGGAGGAATGACAATGAAAATATTTGAACTTAATAACAAACAAACAATTCCAGCAGTAGGATTTGGAGTCTTTATGATTCCTAATGATGGACCTACTTATGATGCAACTTTAGCTGCTTTAAAAGCAGGTATCGTCATATTGATACAGCTGCAGGATATATGAATGAAAGTGATGTAGGAAAAGCGATTAAAGATAGTGGGATTGATCGTAAAGAAATCTTTATTACTTCTAAATTATGGTTACAAGATTATGGTTATGAAAATGCTAAGAAAGGTATTGAAACTTCTTTAAAATTATTAGGAGTAGATTATATTGATCTTTATTTATTACATCAACCATATGGTGATATTTAGGAGCTTGGAAAGCTTTAGAAGAAGCTTATCAAGAAGGTAAGATTAAATCTATTGGTATTTCTAATATTACCGTTAATTTATGGAATAATTTAAAATGGTATGACTGTTATGCCAGCTGTAAATCAAGTAGAATTTAATCCATTTGTTCAACAAAAGAATTAAGAAAGTGATGGCTGAAAATAATATTCGTTTAGAAGCTTGGTATCCATTAGGACATGGAAATAAAGAATTATTAGAAAATGAAACAATTGTAAAACTTGCTAAAAATATAATAAAAATGCAGGTCAAATTATTTTAAGATGGATTTATCAAGAAGGAGTTATTTCTTTACCTAAATCAACAAATGAAGAAAGAATGAAAGGAAACATTGATATCTTTGATTTCGAATTAAATGAAGAAGAAATGAAAGCAATGCAAGCCTTAGATACAAATAAACCATCTCATAATCCTGAAGATCCTGCTAATGAAACACGTTTAATGGGATTAAAAATTCACGATTAAAATATAAAAGTCTTATTAATAAACGGTAGTTCAAGAAATAATGGTTGTACATCAGTTGCCTTAAAAGAAGTAGAAAAAAGCTTTAAATGAAGAAGATATAGAAACAGAAACGATCTTTATAGGAAATAAAGCTTTACTAGATTGTTTAGCCTGTCGTCAGTGTAAGAAACTAAAAAAATGCATTATCAATGATGAAGTAAATGAATTTATTGAAAAGGCTAAAAAAGCGGATGCTTTTGTATTTGGTTCACCCGTTTATTTTGCTTATCCAAGTGCACATTTACTTACATTTATGGATCGTGCGTTCTACGCTTATAGAGAAGCTTTTATGTACAAATCAGCAACTGCTGTTTTAAGTGCAAGACGAGCGGGAACAACAACTTCATTTGATGTGATTAATAAGTATTTTACAGTAGCATCAATGCCAGTTATTTCATCAACTTATTGGAATCATGTTTATGATGGACAACCAGATGAGGTATTAGAAGATAAAGAATGTTTGATGACAATATATAACATTGGTAAAAATATGGTATGGATATTAAAGTGTATAGAATTAGGAAAAAGTAATCATGTTGAACATCCTAATAATAAAAAAGTTTCAACAAATTTTATAAAATAAAGAGGTAATAATGGAATATGTAACACTTAATAATGGTTATAAAATCCCTCAACTAGGATTTGGTACCATTCAACAATTTGATAAACAAATTGAAGATAATGTAGCTTTTGCTTTAAATAATGGTTATGAGCTTATTGATACAGCAAACCGTTATGGTAATGAAGTAGAAGTAGGAAAAGGATTAAAATTATCAGGATTAAAAAGAGAAGATTATTTTTTAGAAACAAAAATTAGGACCAACACTTTATGAAAATGATCAAGCAATTGATGATACTTAAAAAGATTAGGCGTTGATTATGTTGATGTGATGATATTACATCATCCTGTAAATAATTATATTTATGCTTATAAAATGTTAGAAAAAGCATATAAAGAAGGAAAAATCAAAGCGATTGGTTTATCTAACTTTAGAGTTGAACAAATTCAAGTAATCTTAGATCAATGTGAAATTCCACCAATGATTATGCAAGTAGAATGTCATCCTTATTATCCAGCAGAACATGTTTATGATTTTTGTAAGGAAAATCATATACAACTTCAATCATGGTATCCTCTAGGACATGGAAATAGTGATATGTTACAAGAACCTGTATTTGTTGAACTTGCTGAAAAATATCATAAATCAACTGTACAAATCATTTTAAGATGGCATATTCAGATGGGATTTGGACTTGTTCCAGGAAGTAAATCAATGGATCATATTAAAGATAATGCGAATATCTTTGATTTTGAATTAACAGATGAAGAAATGAAACAAATTGAAACTATAAATAAACATGAACCTTTCTATCATGTAACAGAAGAATCGTTACATCGTATGGCTACAACAAAATGTAATTTTGAATAAGGAGAATAACAATGGAATACAAAACATTAAATAATGGAGTGAAAATGCCAGTTGTTGGTTTTGGTGTTTTCCAAGTAAAAGATGAAAAAGAATGTAAAAGAGTTATTTTAGATGCAATTGATGCAGGATATCGTTTAATTGATACTGCTCAATCATATGGTAATGAAGAAGCAGTAGGTAAAGCAATTAAAGAAACAAATGTACCTCGTGAAGAATTATTTATTACGACAAAAGTATGGATTTCTAATTATGGTTATGAACAAGCAAAAGCTTCTGTTGAAGAATCTTTAAAGAAAATGCAATTAGATTACTTAGATTTAGTTTTATTACATCAACCATTTAAAGATTATCATGGTGCTTATCGTGCTTTAGTTGATTTATATAAAGAAGGTAAAATTAAAGCCAGCGGTGTTTCTAACTTCTATCCAGATCGTTTGGTTGATTTAGCATTAGATACAGATGTTGTACCTGCTGTTAATCAAGTTGAAGTGAATCCTTTCCATCAACAAGACGCTGCTTTAACATATAACACTAAATATGGTGTTCAATTAGAAGCATGGGCACCTTTTGCTGAAGGCAATGGAATTTTTACAAATGAAACATTAACTGCAATTGGACAAAAATATCAAAAATCAGTAGGACAAGTCATTTTAAGATGGCTTGTTCAAAGAGGAATTGTCCCATTAGCTAAAACAGTAAGAAAAGAAAGAATGCAAGAAAACTTAAATATCTTTGATTTTGAATTAAGTGAAGAAGATATGCAAACAATTGCATCTCTAAATAAAGATACAAGTTCATTCTTTTCACACTATGATCCAGCAACAGTAGAAATGATTTGTGGATTAAAACGTTAATGAAAAAACTATGCATTATAGTATGCCTTATGCTTGTAAGCAGCTGTCTCTATATAAATAAAAAATCAGACATTCAATCTCAAAATACTTAAATAACTACAAATACAAAACGATAATAAGAACTTTTCATTAGATAATGTTCCCCAAAGTCGATATGGTGATATTCATTATAATGCATATATTCCTAAAGCATATGACAAAAGGCAATCATATGCTTTATATATTACGGTATTTATTTTCAAGGTGTAGGAGAAAACTTAAAAACTGAAGAATTTGCTTTTACAAGTCAAAAATATAATAATCACATGATTATTTTAGCGCCACAATTAGAAGATTGAGGAGAATTATCTACCAATAAAACCATTGCTTTAACAAAATATTTCTCAAAACATTATGCCACTAATTCAAAACAAGGTTATATCAGTGGTTATTCTGGTGGCGGAGAAACTCTTTCTTTAGTTTTAACTAAAAGTCCAGAGCTTTATTGTAGAGCATTGATGTGTTCATCGAAATGGGATGGGTATTTTAATAAAGTTGTAGAAAATAAAACACCAATTTATTTTGTTATTGGTGAAGATGATGAGTATTATGGTTCTTCACCTTTTAAAGAGGTTTATCAAGAACTTGTAAATTTTTATAAAAAACAAGGTTTTAAGTGATGAAGAAAATGAAATTATGTTGATTTAGATGTAAAAAATAATGATTATTTTTTAACACAAGGAATTGAAAATCAACATGGACAAGGTGGTCATTTGTTTAGTAATGACCCAAATATTATGGGATGGTTATTTAATTGATAAAAATGATTGTAACCGTTTTAAAACTATGCTATTATACCTAGGAAGTTTTTAGGATAGTGATTGTTTAAGTACAAGCTAAACCTATTTATTGCCACTTTTTTAAGCATGCAATAAATAGGTTTTTATTTTGGAGGGGTGATTATGGAAATAAGTAAGATCTTAAATAACAATGTAGCTGTTGTTATGGAAAATAATGAAGAAAAGATTGTGATGGGAAGAGGAATCTGTTTTAAAAAGAAAACAGGTGATACGGTTGAAGCCAATCAAATTGATAAAGTTTCTATTTAGAAAATCCTGAAGCATCGAAACGATTTAAAGAACTTGTCGTAGATATTTCTTTAGAGTATTTACAAATAGGGGAAGAAATCATGAATGAAGCAAGATTAAGTTTAGGAAAGTCTTTAAATGATGGGATTTATATTTCAATGGTCGATCATATCTATACAGCAGTTGAAAGAGCTAAAGAAAATATTTTAGTGAAGAATGCTTTGTTATGGGATATTCAAAGATTTTATAAAGAAGAATACGCTATTGGTAAAAAATCTTTAGAAATCATTGAAAAGAAAACAGGCGTATTATTACCTAATGATGAAGCAGGATTTATTGCTTTACATATTGTTAATGGACAATTAGATGACGATGTTCATGATATGTATAAAATTACAAAGATCATGCAAGAAATCGAAAACATTGTTCGTTATCACTTCAAAATAGAATTTAATGAAGAAAGTGCTTATTACTATCGCTTTATTACACATTTAAAATTCTTTGCCCAACGTTTACTTGAAGATAAAAAACAAAATCAACAAGAAGATGATTTATTAGATGTTGTACAAACAAAGTATGCTAATGCTTATAAATGTGTAGAAAAATAGCTATGTACATCAAAAACAATATAACTATGAACTTTATGACGAAGAAAAACTTTATCTAACAATACATATTCATCGTGTTGTTTATTTAGGAAATCGTCATTAACTTGGATGGTGACATTAAGTTGGCCAAACCTTCAAATTTCAATACTTGAGAAATATGGAGGAAAATTATGAGTAAGTATGAAAGTTTAGCCAAAGAAATTTTGGCAAATGTTGGTGGAAAAGAAAACATCAACAGTTTAACACATTGTGTTACAAGATTGCGTTTTCGTTTAAAAGACGAATCTAAAGCAAATGATGATGCTTTAAAAAACAATCCTGGTGTTGTGACAGTTATGAAATCTGCTGGACAATATCAAGTCGTTATTGGAAATCATGTACCTTTAGTATACGCAGATGTATGTGAATTAGCAGGTATTTCTAATGACAAACCACAAGAAGAAGTTGCTCCTCAAGGTGCCTTCAATAAGTTAATTGATATTATTTCAGGATGTTTCCAACCTATCTTAGGGCCATTATGTGCTGCTGGGATTATTAAAGGATTAAATGCTTTATTAGTCTTTATTTTAGGAACAAGTTTCAATAATAGTGGAACTTATATGATCTTAAATGCAATTGGTGATTCTATTTTCAACTTTTTACCAATTATTTTAGGATATACAGCAGCTAAAAAATTCAATGTTAATGTTGTTGTAGGGATGATTATTGGAGCTACTTTATGTTATCCAACAATTCAAACAGATACATTATCAGCCGCTGGAAAAGCAATTGGAACATTACAAATGATTGGTGATTATTATACTAAATTTATTGGTATTCCATTTGTATCAGGAAATTATACAAGTACAGTTGTACCAGTTATTTGTATTGTGGCTTTAGCAGCACAAATTCAAAAACTAGCTAAAAAATATGTACCAGAAATGTTACAAAACTTCTTTGTACCATTCTTTGTATTGATTATTTCACTTCCAATTGGATTATTAGTCATTGGACCAGTTGTAAGTTTACTTACAAGTATCTTATCTAATATCTTTGCTGGATTATATGCTTTTTCACCATTAGTAACAGCATTAGTTGTTGGTGCTTTCTGGCAATGTCTTGTTATTTTTGGTTTACATTGGGCATTAGTACCAATGGCCATGGTTAATATTGGAAACTTAGGTTATGATACAATTTTACCAGGTATGTTAGGAACAACATTTGCTGCTACTGGCGTTGTTGCAGCAATGTATTTAAAAATTAAAAGATAAAAAACAAAAAAGCTTTAGCTATCCCAGCTGTTATTTCAGCATTCTGTGGGGTAACTGAACCAGCTATTTATGGTTTCTTATTGCCAGAAAAACACCATTTGTATTCTCTTGTATCGGTGGTGCTGTAGGTGGAGCTATCATGGGGGCTGTTGCTGTTAAACAATATGTTATCGGGGGACTAGGAATCTTTGGTGTAGTAAGTTATATTTCACCTAAAGGTGATGCAACTGGTATGGTTGTTTCATTGATTGCAGGTGCAGTTTCATTAGTTGTTGGTTTTGTTTTAACAATGTTATTCTATAAAAAAGAAGAAACAGTTGTAGAAAATAAAGAAGTTAAAGTAGAAGAAACAGTTTTATCACCAATTAAAGGTGAAGTTAAAGCGATTGAAGAATCAAGCGATGCCGCTTTTGCTTCAGGTGCTTTAGGAAAAGGTGTTGTCATCTTACCTCAAGAAGGTAAAGTTTATGCACCAGTAACTGGAACAGTTACAGTTTTATTCCCAAGTTTACATGCGATTGGAATTACAAGTGATGCCGGTGTTGAATTACTTGTTCATGTAGGTATTAATACTGTTCAACTTAATGGAGAAGGGTATACAGCTCATATTAAACAAGGTGATCGTGTCAACCAAGGTCAATTATTATTAGACTTTGATATGGCTAAAATTCAAGAAGCAGGATATTCTTTAGAAACACCTGTTTTAGTAACAAATTATGCAGATTTAAAAGAAATTAAAAATACAAGTGAATCTTCAGTAAAAGCACAAGAATCTTTAATTGAAGTGAAGTATTAAGAAAGAAGGTATTGGTTATGAATAGACCTTATGTTATCTGTCATATGTTACAATCAATCGATGGAAAGATTGCTGGTGGATTCTTTAGAGAAAAAGAGACAACAAAGCTTGCAAAAATCTATAGTGAAATTTCTACAAATTATGATGGTGATGCTATCATTTATGGAAAAACAACAGCGCTTGAATTATTTTCATTAACACATTTAAATAAATCCTCAAATATTACTTACAATCTTACAGATCATGTTTATCAAAAAGAAAATAAAAAATGGCTTGTTGTTATTGATCTAAAAGGAGAAATTGCATGGGATTCATCTATTTATAAAAATAGAAGATTACAAGATAAAAATCTTATTGTCATACTTTCAGAGGCTATTTCTAATCAATACCTTGAATTATTAAAGAAATTAAATATTTCCTATCTTTTTGCAGGAAAAAAAGAAATATCTTTAAAGGTAGCCTTAGAAAAGCTTTATGATTTATGTTCAATTAAAAAGCTCTTATTACAAGGTGGAGGTATTACTAATAAGTTCTTTATTGAAGAAGACCTCATTGATGAATTAAGTTTAGTTGTTTCACCTGTTGTTTCAGGAGAAAGTAATCAACCTAATCTTTTGAAGATTGCAAAGATTATCTTGGAAATGTTTTGATTTAAAACAAAGTGATTTATTAAATAAATCAGGGTTGTATTTAAAATATATAAGAAAATAGTGGGACTTTGGTTTCACTATTTTTATTTGTATAACATAATTTAAGGCTACTTTTATTGGTGAATTCATAAAATAAAGCAATTTTATATGCCAAGGAGAAGTGCTATTGTTTGATGGAAAAAGACAATAAAATCAAGTATAATAGTTTTTAGAGGAGATGGTTTTATGAAAATAGTACCTACTGGAATAGAAAATTTTAAAGAATTAATTGATAAAGATGCGTGTTATGTAGATAAAACAAATCTTATCGAAAAAGTATTAAAAGAAAAGGTTGTTTTATATACAAGACCTAGAAGATTTGGTAAGACACTGAATATGTCAATGCTTTATTATTTCTTTTCTAATAAGGAAAAAGAAAACGCTTATTTGTTTGATGGATTAAATATCTCTAAAAATAAAGAAGCATTAAAACATCAAAATCAATATCCTGTAATTTTCATATCTTTAAAAGATATTGAAAGAATCAAAAATAGAAAATCAATTAGTAAAATTTTCATACATCATTGCCCGTCTTCTTGATCAATTTGAAGATATATTAGATGACGATATCTTCAATGAAAGAGAAAAAAAGCTATTAAAAAGATATCATTAAATACAAGCTTCAAAAACGAACTATCTGAATCATTATTAACTATATCACTGTGCTTAAGAAAATATTACCATCAAAAAGTCATCATTCTTATTGATGAATACGATGTGCCATTACAAGCAGCCTATCAACATAACTACTATGATGAAATGGTAGAGTTTTTAAGAAATGTCTTTTCATCATCTCTTAAGACTAATGATGCCTTAGAAAAAGGTATCATGACAGGATGTTTAAGAATTTCTAAAGAAAGTATCTTTACAGGGTTAAATAATTTTTCATCATATTCAATCTTAGATAATATAGGTAATGAATTCTTTGGTTTTACAGAAAAAGAAGTCAAACAGTTATTAAAAGATTATGACCTATTTGATTCTTTTGATGAAGTCAAAGAATGGTATGATGGGTATCTATTTGGAAATCTTGAAATCTATAATCCATGGAGTACTTTAAGCTATGTTAAGAATAAAAAAGCAGATTCAAGCTTTGAACCAATTTCCTTTTGGGCAAATACCAGTGGAAATGAGCTTGTTGTAAATTATATACAGACAGGAGATAGAGGATTAAGAAAAGAGTTTGAGTTATTGATGAATGGACAAACAATAGATAAAGTCATCAAACCAGAACTTACTTATCGAGAAATGGATAACATCAATAATATCTATAGTTTCTTACTTCTTACCGGTTATTTAAAAGTCATTGAAAAAACAGGAGATAGCCAGTATAAACTCATTATTCCTAATAGAGAAGTCTATGAAATCTATAAACAATCATTTATGTCTTATTTTAAAGATTATACAAGTGCTAGAAAAAATGAACTTTATCAAGAATTTATAAATGGTGATGCAAGGAAAGTCAATCTCTTGCTTAATGATATTTTGATAAGAAGTATTAGTTATTTCGATAATCAAGAAAGCTTCTATCATGGATTTTTAGTAGGATTATTAAATGATTATGAAGTTGTATCAAATAGAGAAGCAGGTAATGGAAGATTTGATATATGTGTATTGCCTGAAACAATCTTGGATACAGTACTTCTTATTGAATGTAAGCATTCAGCAAGTGAAGATGATTTAATAGAAGATGCAAATGCTGGAGTCAAACAAATCATTGATCAAAAATATCTTGAAGAAAAAAAGATTTAAGAAATATGCTGGTGCTGTAGGATATGGCATATCCTTTTATAAAAAACAATGTTATGTGGTTAAATGTGAATAAAATATTCTTAAAAAGATATATAGTGGGACTTTGGTTCTCATTCATTTAGTATGTATTTTAGTTATGATAGCATGCAAATTTAATTATGTATTTCTTTATGTTTATTGATAAAATATTTATTAAAAAGGTAGATAGGGGGTATTTAATGAAAAAGAATGTAAGGGTGTTATTAACTGTATTGGTTATTATTATTGCAGCAGTAGGAGGATATTTTGTTTATCGTGGACAAGATACTTCTACAACTGAAACAGTAGAAAATGAACCAAGTGAAGAAACAAAAAGTACAACAAATACACAAATAAGTGGGAAAACATTGGTCGTTTATTATTCTGCACAAAATCATACAAAAGATGTTTCTGAAAAGCTTGTTGAAAATTTAAACGCAGATTTTTTGAAATTGAACCTAAAGAAAAGTATAGTGAAGATGATTTAGATTGGACAGATGATAACTCAAGAGTAACAAAAGAACATGAGGATAAATCACTTAGAAATGTAGAATTAAAAACAACTAAAGTAGAAAACTGAGATCAATATGATACAGTGCTTATTGGCTATCCAATATGGTGGGGGATTGCGGCTTGGCCAGTAGATACGTTTGTTAAGACTAATGATTTTTCAGATAAAACAGTGATTCCATTTTGTACATCTGCTTCTTCGGGTTTAGGAGAAAGTGGAACAAGGCTTCAAAAGGAAGCCAAAGGTGGTAATTGGAAATAAGGGCATCGTTTTAGTTCTTCACCAACAGAAGATACAATTAAAGAATGGACCGAAGGTCTACAATAAAAGTTTATGCTTAGGTATAAGCTTTTTTCGTTTTACATAAACTTAACATAAACCATACGTTCTTTTGATTTTAGAAAATGTAGAAAAACACTATGATAGTGGTGTCTTAAGAAAGAGTATCAAAAATAAATAATATCTTAAGAGAAAACAAAGGAAGGTAAATAAAAAATGAAAAAGAAGTATTAAGTGTTTTAATGGTTTTCATGATGTGTCTTGGTTTAGCCGGATGTGGCGGAGGATCAAATAGTGCATCAGATGACATTAGTGGAAAGGTAAGTTTAAACGGATCAACTTCAATGGAAAAATTCGTCAATGCCTTATCAGAAGGAATTAAAGAAAAATATCCAAACTTACAATTAGAAGCACAATTTACAGGATCTGGTGCAGGTCTTGAAGCAGTTGCTTCAAAAACAACAGATATCGGAGATTCATCTCGTGCTTTAACTGATGAAGAAAAAGCAAAGGGATTAGAAGAAAATATTGTTGCTATCGATGGTATTGCAACAATTACAAACAAATCTAATAAAGTAACAAACTTAACAAAAGATCAATTAGCAAAAATCTATACAGGACAAATTACTAACTGGAAAGATTTAGGTGGACAAGATGAAGCAATCGTTGTTATCGGACGTGAAGCTGGTTCAGGAACTCGTGGAGCATTTGAAGAATTATTAGGAATTGAAGATCAATGTCAATATGCTCAAGAATTAAATGAAACTGGTGCTGTTCTTGCTAAAGTTGCTAAAACTTCTGGATCAATCGGTTATGTTTCATTAGATGTATTGGATGATACAGTTTCTCCTCTTCA
>ENA-OQAS01001183-OQAS01001183.1-human-gut-metagenome-genome-assembly--contig:-NODE-1183-length-12621-cov-1.876181_pt1 | contig 12621 bp, 14 predicted proteins | sample MGYA00242733_ERZ504523 | MGnify/ENA primary metagenome ERZ504523 (study PRJEB26092, sample SAMD00036239) | human gut metagenome | host: Homo sapiens | study: EMG produced TPA metagenomics assembly of... | reverse complement strand
GAAGAACAATTTAAACAAATTCAAGATGTTGCTGGAATGGAAACAATTGAAGATTATATATATTATGCGACAATGTCACATTGTAAAACAATGCAAGCAGCATCAAAAATGTTTGGACAATCAGGTGATATTGAAAAACTTATGGCTGATGAAAATGTTCATGTTGGTGTTGTAAACATGCCTATTCAATTATCTAATGTAGAAGATAAAGATGAATTTAGTAGGTATTTAAATGATGTTTTAAATGATGCCGTAAAAGACTTCATGAATCGTAATAATGAACCACTAAATTAAAAAAGCACGTGAGTGCTTTTTAAATATCTTTTACTTTTTGAGAAAACTCATCAAACCAATCAGAATGATAATTTTCAACATAACCTTGATCAGACAATTGAGTCAATTCACTATCAATAGGTAATTGACCAAGTAATGGAAGTTGATAACGATCAGCCACTTCTTGACTATGACTCTTACCAAACATATAAATTTTCTTATCACAATCAGGACATTTAACATAAGACATATTTTCAACGATACCAATAATATCGACATCCATTTTTTTAGCCATATTAACAGCTTTACTTACAATCATCCCTACAAGTTCTTGAGGACTTGTCACAATGATTATACCATCTAATGGAAGTGATTGAAAAACTGTAAGTGGAACATCTCCTGTTCCTGGAGGCATATCAACAAACATATAATCAACATCTCCCCACATTACATCAGACCAGAATTGTTTGATCATTCCTGCAAGTACGGGACCACGCCAAATAACTGGTGTATCATTTGATTCTAATAATAAATTCGTAGACATAATTTTAATTCCTTGACTACTTTCAACAGGTGTGAATTCTTTACCATTAGATAAAACTTGTTTGTTTTCTACGCCAAAAATACGCCCTATAGAAGGTCCTGTAATATCACCATCTAGAATAGCTACTTTATATCCTTCTCTTTGTTTAGCAAGCGCCAATAATGAAGTTACTGAAGACTTTCCAACGCCTCCTTTACCACTTACAACACCAATCACTTTTTTTTTACATGAGAATGTGCATTCATTGGTGCTAAAAAATCTTTTTTTTTGAACATGTACTTTTACATGAATTACAATCATGATTACAATTAGCCATACTACTCTCTCCTTTAACCTCTATACATTATAACCTAAATCAAAAATAAAAAACAATATGATTGACTTTATATTAAAAACTATTAATAATTAAATCTATGGAGGAAATTTATGAAAAATTTAACCACAGGTCATCCTTTAAAACTTATCTTTTTCTTTGCTTTACCTTTAATGTTCGGTAATCTTTTACAACAACTTTATATCATGGTAGATACCATGATTGTAGGGCGTTTTGTAGGTGTTGACGCATTAGCTTCTATTGGTGGAGCAGATTGGATCAACTGGGCTATTTTAGGACTTTTAATGGGTTTTACACAAGGATTTTCAATTCGTGTATCTAATTGTTTAGGGGCTAATGATGAAAAAGGAATGGAAAAATCAATTGCGATGTCCTATCTTTCATGTTTTGTAATAGCAATTTTAGTTATCATTTTTTCACAAATAATTATCGAACCTTTATTAAAACTATTAAATACACCAAGTCATACGATTCAAGGATCTATTACCTATTTAAGAATCATGTCTGGTGGAGCTTTAATTGTGATCTTTTATAACTGTTTTTCAAGTATTTTAAGAGCTATAGGAGATAGTCGTACACCGCTTATTGCAATGGTCATTGCTGCTTGTTTAAACGTTATACTCGATTTATTATTTGTTTGTATCTTTCATCAAGGAATTGCTGGTGCAGCAATAGCAACATTGATTTCACAATTATTTGCAGCTACTTTTTGTTATTTTAAATTAAGAAAAGAATTACCCTTTAAAATTAAAAAAGAAACTTTTCAAATAGATCAAAAACTTATTTATCAACTCATTAAATTAGGTTTACCATTAGCTTTTCAAAACTTGATTATTGCTTTTGGTGGAATTGTTTTACAATCTGTAGTTAATGACTTTGGTTTCTTATTTATTGCTGGTTATACAGCAACAAATAAACTCTATGGAATATTAGAAGTTGTTGCTATATCCTTTGGTTATGCAATTACAACCTTTGTTTCACAAAACTATGGAGCTAAAAAATATCAAAGAATGAAATCCGGTGTTTTTCAAGCAAATATTTTATCTGTTTTTATTTCCATTGTTATTATGATCGTTATTCTATTCTTTGGTAAAAAAGTATTATTACTTTTTATATCTACGACACCAAAACAAACACAAATTGTTTTTAAAATATGCTTATGATTATTTATTTACAATGGCTGTTTGTTTACCAGTTTTATATATGTTATATTCTTATAGAAGTGCTCTTCAAGGGATAGAAAACACGATTATTCCAATGGTATCAGGAATTGTTGAGTTAATTATGAGAGTATCAGCAGCACTTATTTTACCGCATTATATGGGTGTTTATGGAATATATTTAGCAGAGGTTCTTGCTTGGATTGCTGCTGCAATCATGCTTTATATTTTTATCATATAGATTTACATCAATTAGATAAAGGAGTTATGTAATATGGGTTGGTTTATTTTTATGTGGTTTGTCATTTTAATTGTAATGCTTATTCTTTATTTTATCATGATTGCATTTAAGGTAAGTAAGTTATATCATGATATAGAAAAAGACAAATGATGATTTTGAAAATATATCAAAGTTTAAAGAAGGATGATGAAATAATGTTAGGAACATTATATGTTGTTATATCAAGTTCAAAAGAAGAAGATTATCAAAAAGTAAAAGAGGAATTATTAGAAATCTATCCTGATTTTTCAGTATCTCCTTACAAAGAATCACAAATGGAAAAGATGCAGTAGAATTCTTTGCAACATGTCAAATTGATAAAGAAAAAGCTCAAGAAGTTTTAGATCAGTTAAATAATGATTGGGATGGAGAAGTAGATGATTGTATTGCTTATGGATTTAATACAAAAATGTTTGATTCTCTTGTCTATCATTTAAATTTTCAATTATACGATTAAAATGATGCCATGGCATCCATTTTAATTTGTATAAATTCCTGAAACAGTAAGCGTACTAGTACCTACAGGAATAGCTAAATTAGGAATTGTAAGTGTTGTTCCAGTAACATAAGTTGTTGGATCATAGATAATAGGTGTAGGTGAATCAGGTGTTGTTAGAGAAATACTATTAATTGTATATCCTGTTGGGAAAACATCACTAAATGAAACATTTGTTGCAGTTTCATTACCATTATTGATAATTTGGAAAGTATAAACAAGTGTGTCTCCACTATAAATACTAGCTTTATTTGCTGATTTGGTAATATCTAATGATACATAATTTGCAAGTTTTACAGAAGCGCTAGGATTTGGTGTGACAGCAACGATAGGACCAGTGGTTGATCCACCATTGGCTGTAATTGTTTGTGTATTTGTAAGCACATCTGGTCTTGTTGTAGGTGTCGTTGTTTCAAAAATAATAAGCACATTATCATTAGGATTTATTACATTATCAATGGTAAAAATAACTGTATTATTTGTTATTTGTACGTTTACTTCAATCGGTGTACCATTTAAATAACCTTCTACACTATTATCAACATATTGAGTGAGTCCTTTAGCTAAATCATCAACAACTGTTAAATTATAAAGTGAAGCACTTCCTGTATTTTCTACTCTTGTTACATAAGTGATTGTTTGATTAGGGGTATAAGTATCAAGAAGTGCTTCTTTAGTAGCAGTTAAGTCATAGAGACTTAATATTTGAGTTGTTACTGTATTTGAATTAGTTGTCATATTGTTGTAAAGCAAGTGGCTTGATTGGCTATATTGTCCATAAATAACCTCCTTTCATTGTACTATATGAGGAATTAAAAAAGGATGTATGGACAAAGGGCATAGAATAATTATTATTTTGTGATAGAATTTCAAGTAATCTAAGGAATCGAGGAAAACTATGGATAAGAAAAAAAAAAAGGTTATCGGATGATATTGCTGAGATGCTCCTTTCGATGATCGTCGTTGAAAAGAAATATTTACCAGGAGATAAACTTCCTAATGAGATTGAATTATCTAAAGAATTAGGAGTTAGTCGTATTACATTAAGAGAAGCGATACGTATTTTAGTAACACGACATGTTTTAGAAATTAAAAGAGGGAAAGGAACTTTTGTTAGAGAAGATTATGATGTTCAAAGTTATGAAAAGTTCAATATACCTCCAGAAGTTAAAATGGGAGCAGATGATCTCTACGAAATCCGTTTGATTTTTGAACCAGAAATTGCTTATTATGCAACACTTAGAGCAACGGATAAAGAATTGGAAAGAATCAATGCAATCAAAAATGAAATTGAAGACTGTATTACAAATAAAAAAAAGTTATGCAAAACAAGAAATGTTATTTCACTGTTCTATTGCTCAAGCAACGCATAATGAATTTATGTCTAGGTTAGAACCAGTACTTCAAGAATCTATTCAAAAAGGGGTATTTCTTTATGAATATGAACATGTTTCTAATCAAAATATTATTTCAGATAATAAAACGATTATGGAGTTTATGAATGCAAGAAACGCTGAAGGAGCTAAAAGTGCTATGCGTATTCACATCTTGAGGGCAATCAATCAATTAAAGTTAGAAAAGAAATAATTGATGATTGTTAAAAAAATATTTAAAGAGAGCAGACAACGCTATTGACATAAGACAACGTTAGACGTATAATGGGTAACGAAAAAGGAAATCGAGTAATAAAAATAAACGGAGGAAAATAAAAATGGCAAAAATTTTTTATGAATCAGATTGTGACTTATCATTATTAGATGGGAAAACAGTAGCCATCATCGGATATGGTTCACAAGGACATGCACATGCATTAAACTTAAAAGAATCAGGAGTAAAAGTCATCGTAGGATTATATGAAGGATCTAAATCATGGAAAAAAGCTGAAGAACAAGGATTTGAAGTTTATACTTCAGCAGAAGCTGCTAAAAAAGCAGATATTATCATGATCTTAATCAACGATGAATTACAAGCAAAACTTTATAAAGAATCAATTGAACCAAATCTAGAAGAAGGAAACATGCTCATGTTTGCTCATGGATTCAATATTCATTTCAATCAAATCGTACCACCAAAAAATGTTGATGTAACAATGATTGCACCAAAAGCACCAGGACATACAGTAAGAAGTGAATATCAAGCAGGAAAAGGAACACCATGTCTAGTAGCCGTAGAACAAGACTACACAGGAAAAGCACAAGATATCGCATTAGCATACTCACTAGCAATTGGAGGAGCAAGAGCAGGTGTACTAGAAACAACATTCAGAACAGAAACAGAAACAGACTTATTTGGAGAACAAGCAGTCTTATGTGGTGGAGTATGTGCATTAATGCAAGCTGGTTTCGAAACATTAGTAGAAGCAGGATATGATCCAAGAAATGCCTACTTTGAATGTATCCATGAAATGAAATTAATCGTAGACTTAATCTATCAATCAGGATTTGAAGGAATGAGATATTCAATTTCAAATACAGCAGAATATGGAGATTATATTACAGGACCAAAGATCATCACAGAAGATACAAAGAAAGCAATGAAACAAATCTTAAAAGATATCCAAGATGGAACATTCGCAAAAGACTTCTTATTAGACATGTCAGCAGCTGGAGGACAAGCACATTTCAAAGCAATGAGAAAATTAGCTGCAGAACATGAATCAGAAAAAGTCGGAAAAGAAATTAGAAAACTTTATTCTTGGTCTGATGAAGATAAATTAATTAATAACTAATCAACACACTTTAGTGTGTTGTCATTGGAAGTCGTGACTTTCTAATGACAACCTACTAAGGTTAAAAATGAAGGGGGAATTTAAAAAATGGCAATGACAATGACACAAAAGATCTTAGCAAAACATGCGGGATTAGATCATGTTGAAGCGGGACAATTAATTGAAGCAAAATTGGATGTTGTAATGGCAAATGATATTACAGGGCCAATGGCATTACCAATTTTTGATAAAATGGCAGATAAAGTCTTTGATAAAGATAAAGTGGTTTTAGTGCCAGATCACTTTACACCAAATAAAGATATTAAATCTGCAGAAAACTCAAAAGCAATTTTGGATTTTACAAACAAACAATGTTTAACACATCGTATGGAACAAGGTAAATGTGGCGTAGAACATGCTATCTTACCAGAAAAAGGAATCGTTGTGGCTGGTGAATGTATTATTGGGGCAGACAGTCATACATGTACTTATGGGGCATTAGGAGCTTTTTCTACAGGTGTAGGAACAACAGATATCGCTACTGGAATGGCAACTGGTGAATTATGGTTTAAAGTACCAAGTGCTATTAAATTTGTGATTACTGGTAAACCAAGTGAATATGTTAGTGGGAAAGATGTTATTTTACATATTATTGATAAAATTGGTGTTGATGGGGCTTTATATAAATCAATGGAATTTGTGGGGGACGGTATTCAATATTTAACAATGGATGATCGTTTTACAATTTGTAATATGGCCATTGAAGCAGGAGCTAAAAATGGTATTTTCCCTGTTGATGATCAAACAATTGCTTATATTGAAAAACATTCTAAAAAGCCTTATGAAGTCTTCGAAGCAGATGAAGATGCTGAATATGAACAAGTGATTGATATTAACTTAAGTGAAGTTAGACCAACAGTAGCATTTCCTCATTTACCAGGAAATGGTCATACAATTGATGAAATTGAAGAAATGGATAAAATCTATATTGATCAAGTTGTTATTGGATCATGTACAAATGGACGTTTATCTGATTTAGAAAAGGCAGCTGCTATCTTAAAAAGGTAAAAAAGTAGCAAATAATGTACGTGTAATGGTTGTACAGCAACACAAAAATCTTCTTACAATGTATCCAAAAGGCTTAGCTGAAATCTTTGTAGAAGCTGGATGTGCTTTTAATACACCAAGTTGTGGACCATGTATGGGTGGTCATATGGGTGTTATGGCTAAAGGTGAAAAATGTGTTTCTACAACAAACCGTAACTTCGTAGGACGTATGGGAGATACAGAAGCACTTATTTATTTAGCTTCTCCACAAGTTGCTGCAGCGAGTGCGATTGCTGGATATATCGCAAATCCTGAAAGGTAGGTAAAGAATAATGAAAATTTATAAATATAAAGATAATGTAGATACTGATGTAATTATTCCTGCACGTTATTTAAATTCATTTGATGCAAAAGAACTTGCAAGTCATGCAATGGCAGATATTGATCCTACTTTTGCTACAACTGTAGAAAAAGGAGATATTATTGTTGCAGGTCAAAACTTTGGTTGTGGTTCTTCGAGAGAACATGCACCTCTTTGTTTAAAAACTGCAGGTGTTAAATGTGTTATTGCGAAAAGCTTTGCACGTATTTTCTATCGTAATTCAATTAATATTGGATTCCCAATTATGGAATGCGAGGAAGCAGCTGATAAAATTGAAGTTGGTGATGAAGTAGAAGTTGATTTTTCTACAGGTGTTATCACTAATAAAACAAAAAATGAAACTTACCAAAGTCAACCATTCCCAGAATTCTTACAAAAGATGATTGATGCTGATGGTTTAGTAAATTATGTAAATTCTAAAAAATAGGGGATTAGAAATGGAAAAGAATATTGCGGTTATTAAAGGTGATGGAATCGGACCTGAAATCGTAACAGAAGCGATGAAGTTTTAGATGCTGTTGCTAAAAAATATAATCATAAATTTAATTATACAGAAATCTTAATGGGTGGTTGTTCAATTGATGCTTATGGTGTACCATTAAGTGATGAAGCTTTAAAAATTGCTAAAAAAAAAAAGTGATAGTGTTTTATTAGGGGCTATTGGTGGAAATACGACAACTTCACCATGGTATAAATTAGAGCCATCATTAAGACCAGAAGCAGGTTTATTAAAAATTAGAAAAGAATTAGGATTATTCGCAAATTTACGTCCTGCTTATTTATATGATGAATTAAAAGGGGCTTGTCCACTTAAAGAAGAATTAACTGAAGGTGGATTTGATATGATGATCATGCGTGAACTTACAGGTGGTCTTTATTTCGGTGAACGTTCTACTGAAAAAGAAGGAGATCAAATGGTTGCTCATGATTCTATGAGTTATAGTGAAGTTGAAATTCGTCGTATTGCTAAACGTGGATTTGATATTGCGATGAAAAGAAATAAAAGGTAACAAGCGTGGATAAAGCAAATGTTTTAGATACTTCTCGTTTATGGCGTAAAGTTGTTGAAGAAGTTGCTAAAGAATACCCTGAAGTTACTTTAGAACATATGTTAGTAGATAACTGTGCAATGCAACTTGTAAGAGATCCAAAACAATTTGATGTTATTTTAACTGAAAATATGTTTGGTGATATTTTATCAGATGAAGCAAGTATGGTTACTGGTTCTATTGGAATGTTATCAAGTGCTTCTTTAAGAGAAGATAGTTTTGGTATGTATGAACCAAGTCATGGTAGTGCACCAGATATTGCTGGACAAAATATTGCTAATCCAATTGCAACTATTTTATCAGCAGCAATGATGCTTCGTTATTCTTTTGATTTAGATCAAGAAGCAAAAGATGTGGAAGATGCTATTGAAAAAGTATTAAAAGAAGGATATCGTACAACAGATATCATGTCTGAAGGTAAAACATTAGTAGGTACTCGTGAAATGGGAGACCTTATTGTAAGTCATTTATAGGAGGATATAGGGATGAAAAGTGATTTTGTAAAAAAAGGAACTGAAAGAGCTCCTCATCGATCATTATTTAATGCCGCTGGATATACAGATGAAGAATTAGAAAGACCATTAATTGGTGTTGTCAATTCTTTCAATGAAATTGTTCCAGGGCATATGAACTTAGATAAAATTTGTGAAGCTGTAAAAAAAGGAATCTATCTTGCTGGTGGAGTACCCGTAGAAATTCCAGCAATTGCTGTATGTGATGGTATTGCCATGAACCATACAGGTATGAAATATTCACTTGTTACACGTGAATTAATTGCTGATAGTACAGAAGCCATGGCTGAAGCACATCAATTTGATGGTTTAGTTATGATTCCTAACTGTGATAAAAACGTACCAGGATTATTAATGGCTGCTGCCAGAGTCAATGTTCCAACAATCTTTGTTTCTGGTGGACCAATGTTAGCTGGTCGTAAAATGGATGGTAAAAGAACATGTTTATCTTCATTATTTGAAGCTGTAGGACAATTCAATGCAGGGAATATGACAGAAGATAAACTTCATGAATTTGAACAAAAAGCTTGTCCAACTTGCGGTTCATGTTCAGGTATGTATACAGCAAACTCAATGAACTGCTTAACTGAAGTTTTAGGTATGGCACTTCGTGGAAACGGAACTATTCCAGCTGTTTATTCAGAAAGAATTAGACTTGCTAAACATGCCGGTATGCAAATTGTTGAATTAATTAAAAAAGATATTCGTCCTCGTGATATTATGACTGAAAAAGCTTTTACCAATGCTTTAACAATGGATATGGCACTTGGATGTTCTACTAACTCAATGCTTCATTTACCAGCTATTGCTCATGAAGCAGGAGTTGAATTAAATCTTGAAATTGCTAATGAAATTTCTAAGAAAACACCTAACTTATGTCACTTAGCTCCTGCTGGTGATACATTTATGGAAGATTTAAATGAAGCTGGTGGTATTTATGCAGTTATGAATGAAATTAATAAATTAGGTTTGTTATCTACTGATTTATTAACAGTAACTGGAAAAACTGTTGCTGAAAATATTGAAGGATGTGTTAACTTAGATCCTGAAATTATTCGTCCAGTTGAAAATCCATATTCACCTTATGGTGGTATTGCAGTATTAAAAGGAAATATTTGTCCAATGGTGCGGTTGTAAAACAATCAGCAGTTGCTAAAGAAATGATGGTTCATACAGGACCAGCTCGTGTGTTTGATTGTGAAGATGATGCCATTGTTGCTATTCGTGAAGGTAAAATTGTTAAAGGTGATGTTGTTGTTATTCGTTATGAAGGACCTAAAGGTGGACCTGGAATGCGTGAAATGTTATCACCAACTTCAGAAATCGCAGGTATGGGCTTAGATAAAGATGTTGCTTTAATTACAGATGGTCGTTTCTCTGGAGCTACTCGTGGAGCTTCAATTGGGCACGTAGCACCTGAAGCTGCTTTAGGTGGACCAATTGCTTTCATTGAAGAAGGAGATATTATTGATATTGATATTACAAATCATTCAATGAATGTACGTGTTAGTGATGAAGAAATGTCTGCAAGAAAAGCTAAATGGCAACCAAGAGAACCTCGTATTAAAAAAGGTTACTTAGTAAGATATGCTTCTTTAGTAACATCTGCAGATAAAGGTGCTGTATTACAAGCACCAGAAGAAAAAAAATAAAAGGAGGAAAAACAAAATGATGTTAACTGGTTCAGAAATTATATGTGAATGTTTAATTGAACAAGGTGTCGATACAGTGTTTGGTTATCCGGGAGGAACTATTCTTAACGTCTATGATGCACTTTATCGTTATCAAGATAAAATTAATCATGTTTTGACTTCTCATGAACAAGGTGCTTCTCATGCCGCTGATGGTTATGCAAGAGCAACAGGAAAAGTTGGTGTTTGTATGGCTACTTCAGGACCAGGGGCAACAAACCTTGTTACTGGAATTGCGACGGCTTATATGGATTCAACACCACTTGTTGCTATTACTGCAAATGTTGGTGTTGAAATCTTAGGGCGTGACAGTTTCCAAGAAATTGATATTACTGGTGTGACAATGCCAATTACAAAACATAATTTTATCGTTAAAGATATTAAAGATTTAGTGCCTACAATTCGTAAAGCATTCTATATTGCAAAAGAAGGTAGACCAGGACCTGTCTTAGTAGACGTTACTAAAAACGTTACTGCAGAAAAGATGGAATTTGAACCACTTCAACCAAAAGCTATTGAACCTAAAACAGAAACATATACAGTTGAAGATTTAGATAAAGCAATTGAAATGATCAAAGAAAGTGAAAAACCATTTATTTTTGCTGGTGGTGGTGTTATTTCATCTGGTGCAAGTCAAGAATTAAAAGAATTTGCTGAAAAAATTGATGCACCTGTTTGTGAAACTTTAATGGGTAAAGGGGCTTTTGATAATACAAGACCTCGTTATACAGGAATGCTTGGAATGCATGGAACAAAAGCAAGTAACTTTGGGGTGAGTCAATGTGATTTATTAATTACAATTGGGGCACGTTTCTCTGATCGTGTACTGGTAATACAAAAACATTTGCTTCTAATGCTAAAATTATTCATATTGATGTAGATGCTGCTGAAATTAATAAAAATATTCAAGTTGATTTAGGTATTATTGGAGATGCTAAATGTATTTTAAGTGAATTAAATAATAAACTTGAAAGACAAAATCATCCACAATGGTTAAAACAAATTCGAGATTTAAAAGATCGTTATCCATTAACTTATGATGAATCAACACTTACAGGACCTTATGTGATTGAACAAATTGATTATTTAACTGATAGTAATGCAATTATTTGTACAGATGTAGGTCAACATCAAATGTGGGCTGCACAATATTATCATTATCGTAGACCTCGTCAATTAATTACATCTGGTGGAGCTGGAACAATGGGATTTGGTTTAGGTGCCGCTATTGGTGCTAAGTATGGAAATCCTGATTTCCCAGTATTTAATATTGCTGGTGATGGATGTTTCAGAATGAATATGAATGAACTTGCGACAGCAAGTCGTTACAATGTGCCTATTATTCAAGTTGTTATCAACAATAAGGTATTAGGAATGGTAAGACAATGGCAAACATTATTCTATGGTAAACGTTATAGTAATACAATTTTAGATGATAAAGTTGATTTCTGTAAAGTTGCTGAAGGATTAGGATGTAAAGCAATTCGTGTTTCTACTAAAGAAGAAGTTGCTCCGGCTATTAAAGAAGCTTTAGATACAAATGGACCTGTTTTAATTGAAGTAATGATTGGTAAAGATGATAAAGTTTTCCCAATGGTTGCTCCAGGTGGTGCTATTTCTAAAGCATTTGATGAATCTGATTTAAAAAATAAATAATTTATGAAAGATCAAATAGAAATATTTGGTCTTTTTTTATGAAATACTTGACCTTCTAGCTACTCTAAAGTGTATGTTTCAAGTAGAAAGAAGGGAAATAAGATGAAAAAGTTAGTGAAATTAATCATGGTTCTTGTTTTAGTGATGGTGAGTGGATGTACAACACAAAAGAAAGAAGAAAATGCAAGAGTAATAGATACAAGTATATTTCTTTACAAAGTATCTAATCAAAAAGGAGAATATTCATATTTATTTGGAACTTGTCATCCAGGCAGATATCCTATTAAAAGTTTGGATAAGGTAACAGAAAAGGCATTAGATGAAAGTGATTCGATTTATTTAGAATGTGATATGAATCCATCACCACAAAAAACAGAAGAATATGCTAAATATAACACGTACAATTCAATCGTGACTTAGGCCTCGAAGATAAATATGAAATCTTATGAAACAATAACAAAAGTTGAAAGGAAAACCCGGTTAATGCACT
>ENA-OQAS01001182-OQAS01001182.1-human-gut-metagenome-genome-assembly--contig:-NODE-1182-length-12622-cov-3.086835_pt1 | contig 12622 bp, 13 predicted proteins | sample MGYA00242733_ERZ504523 | MGnify/ENA primary metagenome ERZ504523 (study PRJEB26092, sample SAMD00036239) | human gut metagenome | host: Homo sapiens | study: EMG produced TPA metagenomics assembly of... | reverse complement strand
GCTTTTTCACTTCCGGCTCATCATCATAATCTGTTTCATTGATTTCTTCTTCCAGAGCCTCAGGTTCTGACTTTGCGATCTGCTTCGGCATATGTTTGATCTCGCCAAGCTCCTTATCTGAGATCACAACTGTTTTTGCTTCGTTATCCACAGACGTCAGCGTTACGAAATCTCCCTGTGGATCGATCAGAGAATGCTTCAGATCTGCGATCACATCCTCCATATTCTGATAACGGCGATCCACGCTTTTCTGTGTACATTTCAGAATGATCTGCTCCAGACTGTGGGGAAGCTCCGGTGTATAAATACTTGGAGGAACAATCTCTTCCTGAAGATGTTTGATAGCAATAGCTACTGTGGTATCTCCGTCAAAAGGAACCTTCCCTGTAACCATTTCATACATTGTGATACCCAGTGAATAAATATCACTCTTCTCATCACTGTATCCGCCTCTGACCTGTTCCGGTGAACTGTAATGAACAGATCCCATTACATTTGAGCTTATGGTATTGGAAGAAGCGGCTCTTGCAATACCAAAATCTGTTACTTTTACCTTTCCATCCATGGAAATGATAATATTCTGCGGTTTTACATCACGATGTACAATCCCATGGCTGTGTGCAGCTTCCAGTCCCATGGAGACCTGGATTGCAATACTGGTTGCTTCTTTTACAGAAAGCTTTCCCTTTTTGGAAATGTACTCCTTGAGAGTAATTCCCTCAATAAGCTCCATAACAATGTAATAAACTCCGTTATCGTCACCAACATCAAATACATTCACTATATTCGGATGTGTCAGGACTGCTGCAGCCTGAGCCTCACTTTTAAACTTGCGGATAAACGTCGTATCCTCTCTGAATTCCGGCTTAAGAACTTTTACAGCAACAAACCGATTCAGCTTATGGTCTTTTGCCTTGTATACGTCCGCCATTCCGCCGGTACCAATTTTTCCTAATATCTCATAGCGTTCTGCTATGATCGTTCCCGTTTTTAACATGCTTTCACCTCGTCTGCGAATGGTTCTACCAATACAATTGCAATATTATCCTTGCCGCCATTGCGATTTGCTTCTCTTATAAGTATCCTGCCTTTTTCATCCAGATCTGTAGATGTGTCAGAAATGATTTCCCTCAGCTGGCTGTCCTCAACCATGTTGCTGAGCCCGTCCGAACACATCAAAACTACATCTCCGGGTTCCAGTTTCAGATCAAAGAAATCAATATCCACTGTTTTCTCTGCTCCAAGTGCTCTTGTAATGATATTTTTCTTAGGATGCTTCCTTGCCTGTTCAGGGTCAAGTTCTCCCATTCTTACCATCTCCTGCACCAGTGAGTGATCCCTTGTTATCTGCTGAATCTTCTCTCCGATCACATAAAGTCTGCTGTCACCTACATTTGCCACATAAGCGTAATGTCCTACGATAGTAGCTGCCACTATCGTTGTTCCCATTCCTCTGAGTTTCTCATCCTGCTGTGCCTGGGCAAGAATCTCGGTATTTACACATTCAATGGCATGACGGATTACCTTTACCGGATTAAAATCCGCATCCTGCCGGATTTCCTCCACCATAGATGTAACCGCATGAGAGGATGCATAATCACCTGCATTATGACCACCCATACCATCTGCAACAACAAACAGATTCGGAAGATTTCCAACCGGGTCAGCAGTTGCGAACACATAATCCTGGTTCATCTTCCGCTTTTGCCCGACATCAGTAGCTGAATATATCCTCATGTCACTTCTCGCTTTCTGTTTTTTCCATATAACTTTTTCTTAACTGTCCACAGGCACCATCAATATCACTGCCCATTTCTCTTCTAATAGTAACATTTATTCCACATTTTTCAAGTTTTATTTTGAAATTCTCCACAGCCTGTCTTGTTGAACGCACAAAGGAACGTTCCTTAATAGGGTTTACCGGGATCAGATTTACATGGCAGTTCATATCTCTGATTCTGCCGGAAAGTTCCCTTGCATCCTCATCGCTGTCATTAACTCCTGCTACCAGACTGTATTCAAATGTGATCCTACGCCCGGTTTCTTTAAAATAATAACGGCAGGCTTCCAGAACCTCATCCATGCTGTATTTGTTTGCGATCGGCATCAGTTCCCGTCGCTTCACATCATTAGGTGCGTGAAGGGAAAGTGCAAGTGTCATCTGAAGCTTTTCTTTTGCAAGGTCATAAATCTTCGGAACCAGCCCACAGGTAGATACAGTCAGGTTTCTCTGACTGATATGAAGTCCTCCGTCTTCTGTCAGGATATGTATAAACCTGAGAAGATTTTCATAATTATCAAGAGGTTCCCCCGTTCCCATGACCACAACATTGGAAACTCTTTCTCCTGTCAGAGCCTGTATCCTGTATATCTGATCCAGCATTTCTGACGGGAGAAGACATCTGGTCAGTCCTCCTATGGTAGATGCACAGAATCTGCATCCCATGCGGCATCCCACCTGAGAAGAAATACAGACAGAATTTCCATGTTTATACCGCATGAGAACACTCTCTATCACATTTCCATCACTGAGACGGAACAGATACTTCTGTGTACCATCAATCCGGGATGTCTGTACATCTACCATCTTCAGTGCTGTGACAGGATATTCTTTCAGTTTTTCCCTCAGGCTTTTGGAAAGATTTGTCATCTCATCATAAGAAGTAACAAGGTGTTCATGCAGCCAGCTGTAAATCTGCTTCGCACGAAAAGGCTTATCTCCCAGAGTGGTCATCAGTTTCTTTAATTCGTCGATCGTCATTGACTTAATGTCTGTCATTACTTATTTTCTCCTGAATTTTGCAATAAAGAAGCCATCTGTTTTGTGTACTCCCGGCAGAAGCTGAAGATAACCCAGAGCTGTTGTCTCAGAATGCAGTTCTTCCGGAAGATACGGATCAATACTCTCCAGTTTGAACGGATGATTATTCATAAACCACAACATGTTCTCTTCATTCTCTTCCTTTGCGATAGTACAGGTACTAAATACCAGCACTCCGCCCGGTTTCACATATTCTGCCGCATTGTCAAGGATTGTTCTCTGAAGGATTACAATCTCTTCCTGCTTCTGTGCTGTCACCCTGTATTTGATCTCCGGCTTCTTTCCAATTACTCCATATCCGGAACATGGGACATCTGCCAGAACGACATCTGCCTTGAGTTCTGAATCTACATCAAATACCGTAGCATCCATCACATGAGCCTGCACATTAATGCAGTCTGTTCTGTGAATATTCTCTTCGATCATATCCACTTTGTACTGGCTGATATCGCGTGCATCTACTGTTCCGTAATCTCCCATTTTATCTGCAACATGGAGACTCTTTCCACCAGGTGCTGCGCACATATCTATCACATAATCCCCTTTTTGCGATCTGCAATTTCTGCCACCAGCATGGAGCTTACATCCTGCACCTGGATTTTCCCCTGTATAAATGCATCCAGTGCAAGAATATGGTTATAATTTGAAATTTCATATGCATAGGGAAGATAAGGTGCAGGTTTCACTTCCACTCCCTGATCGACCAAGCTCTCATAAATCTCTTTCTGTGGATATTTATGAGTTCTGCAGCGTACTGTGATCGGTTTCTCAGTGAGAAAATCTGTAAGGATCTTTTCTGTTTTTTCTTCCCCGTAATCCTCAAGCCAACGGTTTACCAGTGTTTCCGGCATAGAATATCTGACAGACAGATATCTGACCGGATTTTCTTCCCTTGAAGGAAGTTTCAGATTTTTCCACTCTCTGGCAATCGTACGAAGAACACCGTTTACAAAAGGTTTCAGGCTGTAAAAGCCTTTTCTCTGTGCCAGCTTCACCGCTTCATTACACACTGCGCTGTCCGGCACACTGTCCATAAACCTGATCTGATAAACTGCACTTCTCAGGATTTCCCTGATCACAGGCTTCATTTTATCTACAGATACTTTTGAATATGAATCAATAATATAATCTATTAAAATACGATATTCCAGTGTTCCTTCGCAGACTCTGGTAATAAAAGCTCTCTCCTGTCTTGGAAGGAACTGATATTTGGAAAGAGCATTGCGGATAGCGATATGGCTGTGTTTTCCCTCTTCCTCGATTTCCAGTAATATCTGCAATATCAGTTCTCTTGTATTTATTCCATTAGTCACGGTCTCTTCCTCCGGCAAGTATGATCAGTCTTAAAAGCTGCAGAATTGATGAAGCAAGTGCTGCAACATAGGTGAGTGCCGCTGCTGTAAGGACTTTTCTTGCACCTTTTACCTCATCAGCTCCAAGCATTCCTGAACTTCCAAGCATTTTCAATGCTCTTGAAGATGCATTAAATTCTACCGGAAGAGTTACAAGCTGAAAAAGAACCGCAAATGTAAACAAAATGATTCCAACAGTCAGCAGTGGACGGATTGAGAAAATCAGTCCTGCCAGAAACAATGGCCAGGAAAGTGTGGAACCGATGTTTGCAACAGGCACAATCGCAGAGCGAAGATTCAATGGCACATAGTTAGTCGCATGCTGAATAGCATGTCCACATTCATGCGCAGCCACCCCGATCGCAGCCACAGATGTTTTATCATATACATCCTGGGAAAGTGCCAGTTTCTTACTTCCCGGATCATAGTGGTCTGTCAGGCTGCCGGATATGGGTACTACCGTAACATCCGTAATTCCCGACATACGAAGAATCCGTCTGGCAGCATCGGCGCCTGTAAGCCCCGATGCACTGCGCACTCTGCTGTAAACAGAAAATGTACTCTTTACCTTTGCAGATGCCAGTAAAGACAGCACCATTCCGATAACGAGCAGTAAATACGTAGGATCAAAATAATAATATCCGTACATCTAATCACTCCTTATGATCTGTAAAAACAATTCCATTTTCAATGTGATATCCCCGGAGAAAGGCTTCTGTTTCCATACGCTTCTTACCTTCCAGCTGTATCTCTGTAAGAATCAGCACTCCTTCTCCACATGCTGTATGGATCCCCTCTTTATCTGCCAGGAAGATTGTTCCCGGAACAGCATCTGTTTTCTCAGTGCTGACTTTACATTTCCACACTTTCAGAGTTTTTCCATTAAGAAATGTATAAGCACTTGGCCATGGATTCAGGCCGCGTACAAGGCGTTCCAGTTCTTCTGCAGATTTTCTGAAATCCATCAGTCCCATCTGTTTGGTGATCATAGCCGCATAAGGTGTAGGACTCTCCTCCGGCTGTTTTTCAAACTCCGCAGTTCCCTGCTCAATAGATGGAAGCGTCTTGATCAGCAGATCCGCACCGGCCTGCGCAAGTTTTCCAAACAGGCTTCCACCTGTTTCTGTCGGAGAGATCGGAATCACTATCTTTGAAATCATATCACCGGTATCAAGACCTTCTCCCATCTGCTGGATCGTTACACCTGATACTTTTTCCCCGTCGATCACAGCCTGCTGGATAGGCGCTGCTCCTCTGTATTTCGGAAGAAGAGACGCATGAATATTGATACATCCAAATTTCGGAAGTTCCAGGATTTCTTTTGGAATAATCTGTCCATATGCAGCAACAACTATGATCTCAGGATTGATTTCTTTCAGAATCTCCAGAAATTCAGGGTTATTTCTCACTTTCTCCGGCTGATATACCGGAATATCGTGCATAACGGCTTCTTCTTTTACAGGTGTTGGCAATAATGTCTTACCTCTCCCTTTTGGTTTGTCAGGCTGAGTCACCACTGCTGCCACCGCATATCCGGCTTCTGTCAGTGCATGTAATGACGGCACTGCGAAATCCGGTGTTCCCATAAATACTATCTTCATTTGATTATCACTCCTCATCCTCATCATAGGAAACCTGATGAAGTTCTCCTTCTACCAGTCTGTATACATATGTCCGTCCAGATGATCGATCTCATGGCAGAAAGCACGCGCAAGAAGACCTTCCCCTTCATATTCTACTTCATTCATATCCTCATCCAGAGCTTTTACCTTTACATAGTTCGGACGTGTTACCTGACCAGCCATTCCAGGTACACTTAAGCATCCTTCATCACCAGTCTGTTCGCCTGATGTTTCAAGGATTTCAGGATTGATCAGCACGATAGGACCCTCTCCTATATCGATCACAACAATACGCTTCAGCATACCTACCTGTGGTGCAGCGAGGCCAACTCCCATTGCATCATACATGGTTTCAAGCATATCCCGATCAGATCATGAATACGTGGTGTCATTTTTTCTACCGGTCTGCTGACCTTTGCAAGTACTTCGTCGCCCTGTAATCTGATTTTTCTAAGTGCCATTTCTTTATTCTCCTCTTCTTTGATTATGATGTTAGAATCAAAAGATATTTTGCCCCTAACCTGATATCTTGATTATTGTTATATCACGATTTCAGAAATTACTGCCTTCCGGTTTTCCCTTCTGCAGCAGATTACTTCAGTAATGAGATTTTGAAAAAATCTGCCATAATTAACTGAAATCAAATTGTATGTATATTTTCCGGAAACCGGAATTTATCTCTATGTATTTCTCCAGCTGGTCTTTGATATGTACCAGCGTTTTATGATCTTTATGTTTTAAATAGATAACCTGTCTGTAAATATCCTTAACTTTTCCAACTGACGCATATGCCGGGCCAATGATATGCAGGTCATTTTCTCTGTATATCCTTTCTATATAAAGTTTCAGATAATACATTGCCTGAACCAGTTTCTCATCTTCCGGACCTGAACCCAGAACTGCCAGCATATGTGCCGCAGGCGGATAATCCAGAAGCATACGGTAACTCATCTCTTCCTCATAGAATGCCTGATAATCCTGCACTGCCGCCGCCTGAATACTGTAATGATCCGGATGATAGGTCTGGATCACTGCCTCTCCCGGTTTTTCCCCCCGTCCTCCCCGGCCGACTGCCTGACAGAGAAGCTGAAAGGTACGTTCCGCACATCGATAATCCTCTGCATTCAGCGAAAGATCCGCTGCTACTATTCCCATGAGTGTGACATCCGGAAAATCATGCCCCTTAACGATCATCTGTGTTCCAATCAGTATATCTGCCTCATGAGCAGCAAAAGCTGCAAGGATCTTTTCATAGCTGCCCTTGGTTCTTGTTGTATCAAAATCCATTCTGAGAGTCCTGACTTCTGGAAAATCTTCCCGCACTACCTTCTCGATCTGCTGTGTTCCTGCCTTAAATCCGCCAATATAAGGCGATCCGCACACCGCATATCCGGGGTTTTCCTGTCTCATATCCACAGTAATGACATAAAAGCCTTTCATTATTATGCTCCGAAAGAGAAACATCACAATGCGGACACTTCATCACATGTCCACAGGACCGGCAGGATACAAAACCTGCGTATCCTCTTCTGTTCAGAAAAAGCATTACCTGTTCTTTTTTCTCAAACCGGCCTTTCATCTTTTGCCGGAGTTCTCTGCTCAGTACAGACCTGTTTCCTGCTTTTAATTCCTCACGCAGGTCTACGATAGAAACCCGGGGCAGAGGTCTGCTTCCATATCTTGTTGTCAGCCTGACCAGACTATATTCCCCATTCATTGCCTTACTGTAGGTTCCACTGATGGAGTAGCTGAACCCATTACCACATTTGCATGTTCTAAAACAGCTCTCCGGATTGCAGTTTCCCTTGCATGATAACGGGGTGTGCTTTCACTTTTATAGCTTGGTTCATGTTCTTCATCAATAATGATCAGTCCCAGACTGGCAAATGGCGTAAACAGCGCAGATCTGGGACCGATCATCACCTGGACTTCTCCCTTTTTCGCACGTTTAAACTGATCATAGCGTTCTCCCTGAGACTGTCTGGAATTGATGACTGATACTTTATCCCCAAATCTGGCATAAAATCTGCGTACCGTCTGATATGTCAGAGCAATCTCCGGGATCAGCACGATTGCTTCTTTTCCCTGAGAAAGCGTCTGCTCGATCAGCTTTATATACACCTGGGTTTTCCCGCTCCCTGTCACTCCCTCGATCAGTACAGGCTTCGGCGATGGGTTTTTCCACTCTCTCTGTATCTGCTTTACTGCCGCTTCCTGTTCATCTGTAAGCGGCATTCGCCTTTCTCCGGAAATATCACCTGTATTCAGTGAAGTTCTCATTATCTCATCATATTCTATGCGGATAATCCCCTGCTCCTGAAATTTCTTTACAACAGCAGAAGTTGTCCCCAGTTCTTTCGCCGCATGTGTATAATCCAGTCTTTTTTTCTCCAGAAGTTCCCTCAGAAGTCTTGTTCTGGCTTTAAACCTTGTTTGTTCAAGTTCTTTCAGCAACTGCGTTCCCGCCTCTTCGGAAATATCCAGGCATATATATTTTTTCTCTTTTGCCTTGATTTTCTCCTGGATAGGAAGTACTGTCCTGAGAGCCTGGATCATGGTGGAACCATAATTTTCTCTCATCCAGGCTGCCAGAGCGATCAGTCTGGATTCCGTAGTCTCTTCTCCACTGCAGATTTCACTGATTTCTTTAATTTTTTCGGGAGCAATTTTCGGTTTATCTGACAATCCGATCACATATCCTTTACGCACCCGGCCGGCATTTCCAAAAGGGATGGCTGCCACCATCCCTGCCTTTATTTTCTTCTCCAGCCTTTCCGGTACACGATATTGAAAACTCCGGTCCAGTTTATCACTGGAAATATCAATTATTATATCAGCATATATCATGAACTTATTCCTGTTTGACCCGCTACCTATTTACCAGCAAGAATATCTGCGATCAGGACACGTTCATCCATAGGATATTTCTTTCCTTTAATTTCCTGATAATCCTCATGTCCCTTACCTGCCAGAACTATAATATCCCCCGGCTCTCCATGATGGATTGCATAGGCGATGGCTTCTTTTCTGTCCGGAATCTCTACATATTTTCCATCGGTTTTTGCCATACCGATCTTGATATCATCGATGATCGCCTGTGGTTCTTCATCACGTGGATTATCAGAGGTAATGATGGTAAGGTCTGCAAGCTTTCCGGAAACCTCTCCCATCTCATAGCGGCGAAGCTCGATCTGTTGCCTCCGCATCCAAACAGACATACCAGTCTGTGGGGATGATATTCTTTCAAAGTGGTCAGAAGACTCTCCAGAGCCATGGCATTATGCGCGTAATCGATCATCAGAGTAAAATCATCGGATACTTTTACCATTTCGATACGGCCTTTTACCTTAGCTACTTTTAAGGCTTTGAGAATGTTCTCTTCCGAAACCTTAAATGACGGCAGATCGCGATTGCTGTCAATGAATTGTAGATGCTGAATTTACCGGGAATATCTATCTCCACATGAAAATCCAGAAGTCCTTTCAGATGGTAGGAAATACCCAGATATCCTTTACCTCCGACCAGCTTTGCATCTTCCGCACGAAGGTCTGCTTCCGGTGAAAATCCATAAGTTTCCAGGCTGCATGTATGACCTTCAATAATCTTCTCGAAATGTTCATCATCTCTGTTTACAATTCCTACCTTGCACTGTTTCAGAAGTAAGGACTTGCATCTGAGATAATCATCAAAATCCTTATGTTCATTTGGTCCGATATGATCCGGCTCAATATTTGTAAAAATACCAAAATCGAAAACAAATCCCTGAGTTCTGTGAAGCATCAGTCCCTGGGAGGAAACTTCCATAACCACACAGTCACAGCCGGCTTCTGCCATCTCATGGAAATATTCCTGAATCACATAAGACTCCGGTGTTGTGTTCTTTGCAGGAATCACTTTGTCACCGATGATCGCTTCAATGGTTCCGATCAGTCCCACTTTATATCCGGCATTTTCCAGAATAGATTTTACCATATACGTAGTGGTTGTTTTTCCTTTTGTTCCTGTGATACCGATTGTTTTCAGTTTCTCTGCGGGATATCCGAAATATGCGGCAGAAATAAACGCCATTGCATATCGTGTATCTTTCACAAGAATGACTGTCACATCTTCCGGTGCTTCCACAGCTTCTTCCACGATCAGAACCTTTGCTCCTTTTGCAACTACATCCGGCACAAATTTATGGCCATCCACCACTGCACCGCGGATACAGATAAAAAGAGAGCCCTCTTCTACTTTCCGGGAATCATAAATCACATTTTTTACTTCCTGGTCTGTACTGCCCTGAAGACATGTATATTCCAGCTTTTCCAGTAAGGATATTAATTTCATTTTAATCCTCCATATCATTTCCTGCCTGCCTGAATTTTATACAGCCTCTGCGGCAATTTCGTTACTGTTCACTCCGTTCACAGTAACGCAATTTCTTTAAAGTCAGGCAGAGGTGTTTTACTAAAGCGTATATTCTATATAAGAATAGCACACCTCCCCTGTCGTTTCAACGTTGTTTCTCTACTTCTGCTGTTTTTTTGTCTTCCTGTAACAGAATGCACTGACTCCGGACATGATTGCAAAAATCCCCAGTACAATATACAAAGCCGTTTCTGTCTCATCTCCTGTACGTGGTTTGGAAGCAGTAGTATAAGCACTTCCGGACTTGAGTCATATCCATAACTCTGGGAAGCCAGAGATGCCGGTTGCGGCGTAACTGTAACAATATTATCAGTTTCCTTTAATTCTACGTTTGCCTTAGATGTCATTGCCTGTGTACCAGTCTCATCAGATGTAACGATTACCTCATTGATCAATTCCTGACTTGCCATATATTGTGGAACAGTCACTGTGGCGTAAAGTGCAAAAGCTCTCCCGGTGCGATCTGCGGAATCAGAGCTGTGTGCCTGTGCTGTTTAATGTTACGCCCTCTTTCCTGACAAAGTTTGCCTGAATACCGGCATTTTGGAATCTTTCTGTACTGAGAACCGAATGAAGTGTCCGCTCACCCGTATTCCTGATGCAGATCTGATATGTGATCGTATCTCCCGGATATGCCTGTGTTCTGTCCGCAGTTTTCTCCACCTCAAAAGTAGCCTTTAATGCAATGACTTCTGTTTCGACTGATTTCTGACATCCAATACTTTCTTCCTTTCCCGGATATTTCGCTTTTACAGTTACTGTATGAATAAGCTCTCCTGCCTGCTCCTCTGTAAGCTGTACTATCATCTGAAGATTTCTGATTTCTCCTGCCTTAAGACCTGAAATAATTCCCTGCATACCATTTGCAATAAATCCCTCTTCCTGTTTCCATTCGGCTTTTATATTATCCTGAGAAAAAACACTGGATATCTCTATATTTTCCAGAGGTAATTCTCCTGTATTCTCTACAGACAATATATAAGTAAGGTTCTGCCCTGCACGTACCTCTTTCGTCTCCTGCTGTAACCGGGCTGTGATCCCTGTTTTTGTCTCCTGTACGGAAAGCAGAGCTGAAGGAGTTTCTGCAACAGTCCGGGTTTCATCCCCTGATTTCATCCAGAAATACGCACCTGTCCCCTCCCAATCTTTGCAAAGCGGTGCATCCTGGCACAGAGGATAATCTGTTTTTACAGAAGAAATATGATATTCTTCACGCAGAGACACCGGCACTTCATGGTAAAGATATCTGTTTCCGCATCTGAAAGTGCAGTCTCACAGGTCAGCTTTGTAATCTGGGTTGTCTCACCTTTCTTATTTTGTATCTGTACGGATTCAGCCTGCAGATCATTCTTTAACGCTTCTGCATTTACCTGAAAATATTCTGAAATATATACAGTCAGAAAATATCTGGTTTTATCTTCCCTGATCTCATTTTGGTTCTCCTGCTCACTCTGTTGTGTCTGTCCGGTTTCTGTGTCAGATCCTTCTGCGTTTTCTTCTGCCTTCCGGTATTCTTCGCTTTCTATATCTTCTATATCTATTACTGCACTCTCTGATTCACACTCTGTATTTTCGGAATCCACGTCATCTGTCGTATTTTCTGCTGCTTCTGTTTCTCTCACTTCTCCATCCCATGTACTATTTTCCATCTGCAACTGTCCGTTCTCCGAAGCAGTATTCTCCTGTTGACTTTTGTACAGTTCTTTCAGACCGCTCACCTCCAGTGTCAGTTCTGCCTGAAATTTCTCTTCATCGATCCACTGTGCACTCTGCTTTAAACCCACAGCAGGAATATATAACTCTGCAGCTTCAAATTCTGCTGCTGATACTGCTCCTGCTCCCAAATCCCGACAGCAGCCGTTATCATGACTGCTTTTTTTAACTGATTCCATATTCTTCTTTTCATTCTCTCATTCTCCTGAATTTTTATTCTATGTCATCTGAGGTACTTCCACTGTCAGAATGATATCGGTACAGTATCTTTCGAGATTATAAGTTCATATCCACAGACATACGCATCTCTCCTCTCTGTTTTGCACAATAAATAAGATTTTCAGAGTTTCTGCTCAGGATTCAAAACCATCTCCCGGACTATCAATAAATAATTGGAAATTTTTGCACCGGACCGGTGCGTGAAAATAAGAATACTGATAACGGCTGTTGCCGATGAATCTACTTTAGCATGTCTATGCTATAAAAACAAGATACCACTTTTTATTTTTCGTATTTGTTTATAATTCTTTTATAAATTTACCGATTGTTTCAGAAATTCGACATACTTTGAACATAATTTTCCCATATAATAGTCTTGGATAGATGAAAACCACTCTCTATCTCCCCCTCAAAAACAAAACAGCTCTCACAGAAATGTGAGAGTCTGTTTGTTTTTGTTACTGTTCACTGATATATCCCGCGAG
>ENA-OQAS01001180-OQAS01001180.1-human-gut-metagenome-genome-assembly--contig:-NODE-1180-length-12631-cov-1.743282_pt1 | contig 12631 bp, 16 predicted proteins | sample MGYA00242733_ERZ504523 | MGnify/ENA primary metagenome ERZ504523 (study PRJEB26092, sample SAMD00036239) | human gut metagenome | host: Homo sapiens | study: EMG produced TPA metagenomics assembly of... | reverse complement strand
CGGAGCAAAATGCGAGCCCTTTGGTGAGCAGAGGATTTTACTCCTTGTTTTGCGGAGCAAAATGCGAGCCTTTGGTGAGCAATTCCCAGCACTCTGGGCACGGATTTTACTCCTTTGTTTTACTACTTTTTATTTCATCCTACTTTATGCTACTTTATCCTACTTAGTGGTATATGTCAACCATTTATCGTATATATAAAAATAGAGTTATTTAATCGAAAACGAAAATGAGGCTGTCTATGAAACCATTAAAAAAATAAAGTAAGCATCACACTTGATTCAGACATCATTGAACAGTTAAAGCTCCTCGCCGAGCAGGACGACCGTTCTTTTTCCCAATATATCAATATGATATTGAAAGAATATCTGACCCAGGCGGACAAAAAGAAAGAAGCGTAAAACATCTCTGTCTTATGCTTCTCCCATCTTAGCCGTATTTCATTTATTTTTGTATGCACCGTGCATACATTTTTCACATTATATAATGTTGAGTTCAAATAGTAAGTTCAATTTTTGACTGTCAAATTAACATTTAAAATAATATTGCTTCTAAGATCGCGCAGATGGCAGCTGCAGCAAAAAGAAATATAAATTCCGCTGCAGCATAACCGATCAGTCTTACGAACCGGTTCTTACTGTTTACAACCGGTATGTTTCTCCGCATTCCCATATAATCACAGACAAAAAATATAAATACGATCTGCGACAGCCAGACCACCAGCCGTTCCAGTGTCAATTTTGACTGCGGGAGCAGTTTTCCATTCGCATCATGCGCTTCTAACGACCACGCAGTAACTGTGACCAACGCATATCCTATGACTGCGACGATCATTTTCCATACTTTTCCTGTCCGAAATCCCGGTATTTTATAAAAAGGGATTTCACCGGCTTGATCTTTTTTACAGCTCTGCGCACAATAAAACTTATTTTTATCACTATCCATACTACTGCAGGGGATTTCCGCTGCATTGCAGATATCCGCCTTAAGTTCATCCACATTCTGATACCGGTCCTCAGGGTTTATCTTAATGCATTTTAACACAATCGTCCTGAATTTTCCTTCGGTCAGCTTTTCCATCGGGAACTCTCTCACAAGCATATAATTAAGCAGCACACCCATCGCATAAATATCGGTTCTCGCATCCGTCTGTCCGAACCCAAACTGTTCCGGTGCCGCATAGCCTTGCGTTCCCATCATAACAGTATCCTTTGACTTGCCAGGCTGGTAGATTCTCGCAATGTCAAAATCGACCAGCTTCACTTCCCCCTCATTGGTCAGAATCACATTCTCTGCTTTCAAGTCTCTGCATATGACTGGCATTTTTGCATGGTGCAAAGGGTAAAGCGCATTGCACAGACAGATTATGATATCAGCAGCGTCTTTCTCCGAAAAATATTTTCTTTTAACATTTCTTCCAGATTTTTCCGCTCAAGTACTCCTCAATCACGATCAGATTCGTATCGGTCTGAATACACTCATAGATCTTTGGTATATACGCATTCGGGTTTTCCTTTAAAAAAAGATAAATCTCCTCCAGGTCCAATGCAACATACTTCGCACACCAATCACACCATTCACTTGGTTTCTTACGATATGTACTTTTTCATTGTCACCCAGTCTGCCAAGATCCACATATTCTGACAAACAGTACTCCTCATCTAACCGCATATAATTTCCCACCATTTTCTTGCATTCATCTTTACAACACGATATTATAAATGTCAGGGCAGTTCATGCGCCCAACCAGCATTTACAATTTGTAGTATAAAAATATTTTATTATTTTTTACAGTACAATTCAAGGAGACTTTATGGATCAGAAAACGACCGGCGAACTGATGCAGCTTCTCTCTTCCGCCAAAAATATTTCCGATTTAAAACAATACACTGACGCACTTGCAGACATGACATCTTCCGTGACCTTTCCGGAATATTTAAATGACTGATGCATGCCCGCGGCGTGACCGCCTCAAAACTGATCTCTGCAGCCCAGATTCAGCGCAATTACGGCTATCAGATCTTAGACGGCAGGCGAAGTCCCTCCCGTGATAAAGTCATTTCTCTCTGCCTTGCACTAAAGCTTGAGCTCCCGGAAACACAGCGTGCTCTCACGCTCACAAAAAACGGACAGCTCTATTCCAAAAACAAACGGGATTCCATCCTCATTTTTGCTTTTGGGAAAAAGCTGTCCGTAATTGACACAAACGTGCTTTTAGAAGAAATGAATGAGCCTGTTTTAAACTGACTTCTGCATCATTCAAAACATCCTGCCCTGTTGTAACATCTTTTCAAAGTGCACTTCTTTCTCATTCTACGTTTTCAAACTCGATCCCGGTGAAATTCCCAAATATCATCAAATTGAGTGGTACCACTTTGCCGGATACTACGAATCCTTCTCGCCAGAGGAGAAAGATGCTGTCGCCGTACGGGCAGTTCCCTTGAATTTAGCTACGTTTTCCCATAGATCGGTGGCCGGATAATATTTCCAAGTGTCGCTACGTAGGCTTCCGCTCTCACCGCAAGTCAGATAAGCGGCTCCATCAATCACGAAGCAACCCCGTTCGTACGTGTGATCGTATAATCATCGTCATAATCCTCGTCCGAGGAATCCGATATATCCCTAAGTTGTCCATGATTCCGTGCTGGGATCGAATTTCCAGAAATCGTCTACATATTCGCCGTTATTTTGTCCGCAACATACATAAGCGATTCCATTTATCACGAAGCTGGTAGCGCCCTGACGCTTTGTCCCGCCGATACTGATCGTTTGCGTCCAGCTATTTGCCACCGGATTAAAGGCATAAAAGTCTTTTAGGTAATTCCCGTCGTATCCGCATCCGATATACGCTTTACCGTTTACCCCGAAGGCCACGGCTCCATATCGGCGAGCCGGGGAAATCCGCTTTCTGTGCCCACGTATTGGTGGTCGGGTTAAATTCCCAGAAGTCGTTCAAGTAATTGGTACCGTCGTATCCGGTTCCAGATATCCCTTTTCATCTACCGCCATAGCTACGGCCGAATTGCGGGCGGTTCCGGGAAAGTCCGCCTTTTGCGTCCAAGTATCTCGTTCCATATCATATTCCCAACAATCCGATAAACGATTTTTTCCGTCGTTTCCGCAAATCAGATATCCTTTGTTACCGATCGTGAAGAGGAGGCGTAATTTCGCGCCAATCCGTCCATGTCAGAGACACGGTACCACTTACCGATCAAATCATCGTCATCGTCATCACTGCAAGCGCTGATGATGACAGGAAGAAAAGCGATCAAGAATACAAGAATCCTTTTGTGTATCATTCTAACTACGTATTTTGTTTTTACGGAAGCAAAAAGAACGAGGGTTTTACGAGACCCACAAATTAAATCGGTAAACATACGGTTTTTATCGGTGAATAAGCCGGATTTATAGGTTAGGGCCTCGAATGGTTTTGAAATCGGTTTCATCTTCAGTATCGGGCCGTTTACAGAGGAAACCGGTGGGTTCATGGGTTTATCTTGCCGGGTTTTGCGCTAAATACGTTCTTTGCCATCGGATTGATAAAAGATTATTTGCTTATTAAATAAGAAGTATGGTTAGAACATTCTTTGCTTTGGGGTGCTTGATGCTCTGTCTGGGACTGTTTTCCTGTTATGACGAGAACGGTACGTATGGCAGCGATCTGGTGGACTCCGCTTTCCGTAACGTTCGTATAGATACCAGCACGGTCGTAGTGACCTCGGTATTGATCGACTCGTTGGAGACATCCGGTAAGAACGTCGCTTTGGTAGGCCGGTACAAACATTCATTATGGGGAGTCGTCTCGTCGCATAGCTTTATCGCTTATGAGAGACCGAGCTATGGGACTGATCCGGACGAGACGGTCGTACTGGACTCGCTAGTCCTGTCTCTCGCTTTCGATGTCGCTTTTGTAGGAGACACGACCCTCCAACAAACCCTCTCGATTTATCAGCTAACGGAGAAGATTGTCTTAAACGATAACGGGTACTTATATAATAATAGCAGTGTCTCTTACGCTCCGGAGCTTTGGCGGTCTGCTCATTTAAACCGAAGCCGAAGGGCGGGGAGAAACTGGAAGTCCGTCTTCCCGATGCGCTAGGGCAAGACCTCTTGTCCCGTTTTCATGCGCAGGATCAAGCGGTGTCCGAGGATCGCTTTGAGGACTATTTCAAGGGGGTGGCGATCGTGCCGGACTTGGCGGGAAGCGAGTCTCTGCTGACTTTCACGGTAGCCGATTCCTCCGCCGCTTTAGTCCTGCATTATCATTTATCCGATGAGCTTTCCACGGAGAAGGAATTATGGTTCTTCCCGAATACGGATACCCAGTTCAATCATATTGACCATGACCGTAGTGGAACGGATATGGCAGGATATCCGATGAAAGGAGTGGAGATACCTTCGGCCGAGCTTGGTAACCGGGGCGTATTATTCGGAGGCTTGGTTGGTATACCCGTCTGGAATTCCCGTATTTGAATAATCTGATGCAACAAGGCACGCAAGTGGAGATTGAGAGCGCTTTACTTAAGATTTATCCCGAGCAAGGCACTTATTCGGATTACAATACCTTGCCGGACAGCCTCTACCTATATATCGCCGATGAGAATAATGTGGTGACGGATGCCGTGACCGATTATCTCGGTTCCGAGGTTCAACGAGGTACGCTATCGGAAGACAATACGTTTAACGAGAACACCTATTATTATTTCGACGTGACTCAATTCATGCAAGAGGAGCTAGGTGCCTTTGGCATGTATAAGCATAATCTTCAGTTGGTTTTTAATAGTGATGATTACACCGGCACGTTCAAGAACTTGACGTTTAACGATCAGGGAGGACGTAACCCGGTCACCCTACAACTCATTTATAAGGTCTATGAAAGTTACTAGATACCTTCTTTACCCTTGCCTCTTGATGGCGGCAACGCATCCGCGCAGAATACGATGACTTCCTCGCCTTACTCGATGTTTGGACTGGGTGAGATGGCTTCCGGTTTATATGGTCAAAATACCTCGATGGCGGGTGTCACTGTCGGCATGCGGGAAGGGATGCTGATGAATATAGAGAATCCTGCCGGATTGACAGCGTTGGATAGTTGTAAGTTGTTCGCTGAGGCATCTGCCTTCGTGAAGAATGAACGATACCGCTCAGACGGGAGCTCTAGCAGCGCATTCACCGGGAATTTCTCCGCTTTCTCATTGGGAGGGCGTATCATGCGACGGTGGTATATGTCCGTCGGGGTAACTCCTTATAGTTTCGTTGGGTATTATTTTAAGTCCTCGCAAGATTGGAAGGATCTCCCGGAACCTTTGTAACCAGTACGTTTTCGGGGACAGGCGGGCTTTCCAAGGCTTTCCTTTCCCAGGGATTTTTATTGACCAAGCATCTATCAGTCGGTATGAATCTTAATTTTATCTTCGGAAATATGACACTGAATGAGATACAAAGTGCGATGACAGTGTCAAGGGAGATGTCCGGCCGCTCTTTTTACGCCGATTTCGGTTTACAATATCATCGTCCGATCGCCCGGGAAACCTTTCTAACGGTCGGCGCCATTTACGGTTATAAGCAACGGATCTCATTGAAAAATACGGTGACGGTGACGGGAAGCAGCACGGAAACCCCCTATAACCAGAAAAGGGTGGCACAATATCTACCTCAATATATAGGCATCGGTAGCTCATTGGCGCATAAAAAATGGACGTATGCGTTGGACTATCTATTCCGGCAATACGGGGTATTGAACTCGAGCGATAGCCGGGTAAAGTTCCGGGATTCGCATGAGCTACGCTTGGGCGTATGCTATATCCCGAATGGATTTAGCTCCAGCAGTTATTGGAAACGGATGTCTTATAAAGCGGGTGTTTCTGTTTCCACGCCTTACCTGCGGTTGAAAGGACAATCCGGCGGGGCGTATCGGGTAAGCGTTGGCTTGGGATTACCCGTCCTGAATGGCCGTATCAATACGGCGTTTTATTACGATCGTCTCCAATTGCAAGGGAATGCGTTGCGAAGAGATATCATGGGCTTTACGGTGACCTATACATTAAGCGAGAAGTTCTACCAAGTGAAGCTTTAGTTTTCTGCCTATGAAACTAAGTTTCTTCACTAGGAAACAAAAGTTTTGTCACGGAGAAACAAAGTTTCTTCCGCATGAAACTCTTGGTTACTCTTGGAGAGCCAGATTATTCATCAAGGCGGCAGGTACGAATCGCTGATAGGGATCAGTTCCTCCCCGATACGTATCCGCTTGCGCTCGATATAATTAATGTGGGAGAGGGATACGATGTAAGAACGATGTACCCGGCAAAAACGATTCCTGTCCAGAAACTCCTCGAACCGCTTCAAGCTGACTTGCGTGAGCAGGGGCTTGCCATTGATACGGTGTACCTTTACATAATCGCCGTATCCCTCGAGGAAAAGGATCTCTTCCCGGCGAAGGCGAATGATCTTGCTGCCTCCCGGACGAAGATGGGGCGTTCTGTTTGCTCCTTGCTCAGCACTTGGTGGACATCGGCCAAAGCCTTGTCCAGTTTCTCGAGATATCCCATGAGCGTGTTCAGGGTCGAGGCGTCTCCGTCGAAAGTGATACATTTCAGCATAGTGTTTTTACCTTTATTTGTTGTACCGCGAAATAACAGGAAAGTTCGGTAAAGAAAGGTTAAGCGCCGATTAGTGGTATAATCGGGTCGGTGAATCGCCTTACGGGAGGGGGTGAAAAGACATTATTCCTCTTCCCTCAGAATCCATTTCTTGAAGATCGGGGTCTTGGTCTTGCTGATGATGATACGTTCGGGAACCGGCAAGGTGAGGTTGACGGACAGGCGGCTCCCGAACCAAAGATCTATATCCTTGATGGCGTTGCGTGAAATGATGAATTGACGGTTGGCCCGGAAGAAAAGCCTCTCGTCCAGTTGCTCTCCCAACGCGTCGAGGGTACGGTCTACGGGATGTTGCTTCCCGTCGGAGGTATAGGCGGTAACCTTCTCGTTGGCCGTATAGAAATAAAGGATCTCCTCAACCGCCAACGGATAGAATTTATCGGCCAGCATGATCAACAGGCTCTTGATCGTGTGGCGACTCTGGATCGTACGGTTCGTTTGCCGGATATGCGCCAGCCTTTCCTCGGTATCGAACAGCCGTAATTTATTCAAGGCCCTTTCCAGCGAGGCCAGCGTGACAGGCTTCAGTAGATAATCGATACTGCTTACTTGAAAAGCCTGTAACGCATACTCATCGTAGGCGGTCGTGAAGACTACTGGGGCATCTATCTCCACCTGCTCGAATATCTTGAACGCCGATCCGTCCGCTAAATGGATATCCATGAAGATGATATCCGGATGAGGCGATGTCCGGAAGAAATCCACGCTCTCCTCGATACTCTCCAACTCGGCGATCACTTCGATCTGAGTAACCGTATTTTGCGCCAAGATCGCCTTTAGGCTATTAACGGCGGTAGTCTCATCTTCTATAATAACTGCTTTCATGAGTGAATGGGTTTATTAAGTAAAGGAAGCGTGACCTTGAAATATTCCTTGCGGTTGGAGATCTGGATGTCCTTTCCGGTAAGCATCCGGTAACGCCCCCATAGGTTCTTCAATCCGATACCGCTACCTTTGCTATCTTCCGACTTAGGATGTATTTTATTGGATATGATTAGTTTGTCCTCATGGGTGGTATAGATATCGATCTGTAGTGGGTATTGCTTGCTGATAACGTTGTGCTTTACGGCGTTCTCGATCAGGGGGAGTACGCTCAATATCGGCAGATACCAAAGCAAGTAAGGGGTATCCGCTTGGATGGAGAAGAATAGCTTTCCCTCGTAGCGCACGCTTAGCAGATAGGTGTACGCCTTTACGAATTGAAGTTCTTCCGCTAGCGTAACCAGCTCTTTCTTGTTGCTTTGCAAGATATACCGGAAGACGTTGGATAGCTCATCCAGATAAGCCAGCGTCTGTTGTTTCTCTCCGCTCTGTATCAAGGCGTCAATCCATTTAAGGAGTTGAAGAAGAAATGCGGGTTGATTTGTCCCATCAAGGCGTTATAGGAATTCTGTAACTTCTCGGTCTTCAATTGCTCATATTCCAGTTTCATTTGCTGCTTGCTGCCCAGTAGCCGGATCAGTATGGAGCTTAGCATGACCGTGAGGAAGACGAAAAGATGCTCCGTCATGAAAGAGTTAGGGACCGTGAAAGGATTGGGCGGTACCGGTATGTCCCGATGCTCGGCAGGCCTGATGGTTTGCGTAGCCATCCTGTCCCGGTTGATGCGGATCATGATATCCCGGGTAGCTGGCTGAGGTCCGTCTTCTCCCAGCCATTCTACAACAATGGCCGTGTACAAAACCGGCGACAGATGAAACATGCCGTAGGCGATGCTGATACAAGTTACGCAAACCACCAATACCCTTTTATACTCTTCCTGCGGAAAAGCTTGTCCCCGAACTTATACATCAAGCTGTTGACAATAAATAAGATGAAGGAGAACACGAAGAACCAGATTAGCAAATAATACATGGTGCGATCCGGAGGCTGGATACCCATGCTCGGGTTTCCGGTCTCGAACTCATATTTACGCATCAGAAGGGCGAAGTTCACGAAAATACTAAGCAAGACGGATATCGTGAAGCCGATCAATAAGTCATTTCTTTTTAATTGTAACATAGATAAACCCTTTGTCTGCTTACAAAGATAGGGCTTCCTTATCCGAGCGGGAAAAGGAATCGACGAAACGGATAAAAATATCGGTGAATCGCCCGGGCTTCCGAAAATAATGTACCTTTGCCGGAAATTAGGATCTCTGTCGCTATGACGAAATGGTTTGCCTACATATTGCTGGCCAGTGTCTGCCTGTTGCTTTCCTGTGGCGGTAAATCCGTACGGGAGAAATTTGCGGAAGCGGACCGGTTGGTAAACGAGAATAACTTAGATAGCGCCGCTTGGCTGCTGGAGGAGCAAATAACGCTTTCCGCTCTTTCGGATAGCGATAAGGCAGAGTATGGACGGAGGCTCGCTTGGCTTCATCTCTTGCAGGGGCGCAGCTTGGTGAACGACTCGCTCATCGACTACTCCGTGGATTATTATAAGGAGCATGCCTCGGAGCCTTTACTTTCCGCTTATTTCGTAAAGGCTATTTACAATGGGTGATTCCCGGAAGGGGTTGGAACAAAGACGTGCCTTGTACCGAGAGGCGATAGATTCCGCTTATTCCCGTTCGGATTCGACCTACCTTGTACGTTTTTATGACCGATTGACTTCCTTGAGTTTTGGTGAGGGGTTGTATCGGGAAACGATCGCAGAGTCGAAGGAATGGGAAGCCTCGCCAAAAGCTGGATTTAAGGAGATGGCCTATTATATGGCCGGGTTGAGTTATAGCCGCTTGCGAATGAGGGACTCGGCGGATTATTATCTTCGTTTGGCCGCGGACTCGGCCTTGGCTAAGAATATCGAATGGTATGCCCATCATTTTGCCCGTAATTACGCGGATTTCTTGTATGACTTTAATCCCAAGGCTTCTATCAGATATCTGCGTTTGCTGAAGGAACGTTATCCGGAACGAGAAATCTTGGATCCTATGTTATGCCTTGGATCAATCTAGGGGAGCTGGATTCTGCCCGGAAGTATATCGAGAAGAATACGTTAGACTTGGAGCGTAGTCACAGCGATGATATAGCCTCGCATGCGCTTAATTATGCCTATCAATTATATTGGGCGTAAAGGAAAATAAGCCGGTCGATATTTCCCGATTAGGGCAATATTGCGATTCTTTGTATACCGTGAAATCCCAAACGGAGAAGGCTGAGCGGGAACGATTAGTCGATCAAAATCGTTTACGCCGAGAAAATCTTCGCTTGGAAATGAGCCGGCAGCGTACGTTCTCTATCTTAGTGATCGTTTCCTTGCTTTCCATATTGGTAGCTGGTGGAGTTTCCTTATATATCCGTAACCGGAGGAACCGTTTGATTGATATGGAGGAGCGTTTGGAAGCCTTGCGTCAGCTCTTGAACGAGTCCAAGCAATCCGTAGCGGAGGAGGAGAAACCCGATAGTGCCTTTTTCCGTAAGGTCTTGTTGCAGCAATTGGGTGTTATCCGCTTGATGGCGACTACTCCCACGCAACAAAATAAGGAATTGCTCCAGCAAATGACTCGTATCACGAATGAGGATGTCCCGGTAGATATGCTTTTGGTATGGGATGACCTGTATCCGATTATCGATGCGGTCTATGATAATTTCCATACGCATCTGGTCCGATTGTCTGATGGGCGTTTGCTGGAAAAGAGATCCAGCTTTGTTGCTTGCTATGCGCCGGCTTCTCTACCAAGGAAATCAGTGTGGTTACCCAGCAAAGCGTCCGTACGATCTATCAGCGCAAGACGGACATCCGCCATAAGCTGGATATGGATGAGAAAGAGGATATCATCGGCAATATAAGTGCTCAAACGGCAAATATAAACTTTCTCTCTAAGTCGTTCGCTAATGCTTTGTAAATCAGTATATGATCGTAATGCCTTGCACTTAGTTTCTTGCCTGTATAAATCGATTTTAGCTGTTTACCTCCTTACATTGTCTCGAATCAAATTGAATTTTATGAGAAGACAAGTATTATTTGTGGGATTGATTTGCGTTGCCTTTTTGGTAAACGCGCAAGAGGAGAAAACGATCGATTTGGATGAGGTTACCATTCAAGCCTCTTCGATTATAAGGAAGAAAGACCGTCAACTTATATTCCCCTCCAAAGACCAAGTGCGGCGCTCGATGGATGGCTTGGATTTGACAAGGCGGATGTCTTTACCTCGCCTATGGTAGATCCGAATACGAAAAGTATCTCTATGGCGAATGGAAACGTTCAGTTGCGTATAAATGGCGTGTTGGCTTCTTCCTTAGAAGTCGCCGCCCTCTCGCCGGAGGATATCAAACGGGTGGAATATCACGATAACCCCGGTTTGCGATATGGGGAAGGAATCGATATCGTCTTGGATTATATAACGATCAAGCGGACTTCCGGAGGAAATCTCGGCGTGGATTTAAGCCATCAATTAAACACGTTTTGGATGGCAGATTATATATATGGTAAGTATAACCGGGGACGTTCGGAATTCTCTTTATCCAGCTTTGCGAACGGACACCGGTATAAAGAGGCATGGCAAGACCGGACGGAAATCTTTCATACTCCAGACGGTACCTTCCAGCGAACACAGGAAGGAATCCCCGGGAGGGATTATGAGATGTATTGGACTACGACGGCGAATTATAACTACACGAAGGATGATGATTATTCTTGAACGCTAAGTTGAACTTTTATTATTACGACTATCCGCATAACTATAGCGACGCCCTTTTAAGAAATAGCGAGAGTATGGCTACGACCCATCTTATCGATAATAATAAATCCTTGAATACCCGTCCTCGCTCGACTTGTATTATTTCCGGAAATTACCCCGTAAACAATCATTGGCCGTCAATGTCGTGGGAACTTATTCGAATACCGATAGCCGTCATACCTACCGGGAAGAACTGGAAAGTATTCCTTTGACAGATATTTATACGAAAGTAGATGGAAAGCGCTATTCGGTAATCGGAGAGGGTATCTACGAGAAAGAGCTGGAGACCGGCCGAATTTCCGCTGGTTTGAAACATACGCAAGCCTATACGGATAACGTGTATTCCGGCTCCGGTGATTATACGACCCATATGACAGAGTCCGAGTCGTATATGTATGCGCAATACGTAGGAACTTGGAAGAAGTTGGTTTATAATGTGGGTTTGGGTGCCTCCCGTAATTATCTATCGCAAGAAAATGTGGACTCCTACAATCGGTGGTACTTCCGCCCGCAGGTGACGCTTACTTATACTATCAATGAGGTATTATCCGCCCGTTACCGGTATAACCTGCGCAATGTAAACCCATCCTTGTCTGAGTTGAGTAACGTGGAGCAATGGATTGATTCCTTACAGGTTCGTAGAGGTAATCCGGGTCTATCCCCTTTCTTATATCATAACAACGCCGTGGAATTTCATGTGAATACGGCAAAGGTCAAGGCCGGCTTTACTTTCTCTTACCAATACCGCACGCCATGGGTTATGACGCCTTCGGCCTGCCCGCGGAACAGTACGCCGTGCAGACCGGGCAGCACCCGCGCGTCACCACGCTTGCCAACATCGCCAACATGTCCCGCCAGCTGCACCGCATGGGACTGAGTTTCGACGACCGTCGCTCCTTCGCGACGATTGACCCCGGCTATGTGCGCTGGACCCAGTGGATCTTCTCCCGCATCTACGATTCCTGGTACGACGAGGACGCCGTGAACCCCTCCGGCTCCAAGGCTCCGCCCGCCCGGTCAGCGAGCTCGTCGCCAAGTTCGAATCCGGCGAGAAGGCCATCCCCGGCCATGAGTCCGACGGCAAGGCGTGGGCCGACCTCGACCAGGCCGAACAGCAGGACATCCTCAACGACTTCCGCCTCGCCTACATCTCCAAGTCCCCGGTCAACTGGTGCCCGGGTCTGGGCACCGTGCTCGCCAACGAGGAGGTCACCGCCGAAGGCAAGTCCGAACGCGGCAACTTCCCGGTGTTCCAGCGCGAACTGCGCCAGTGGTCCATGCGCATCACCGCATACGGCCACCGTCTGATCGAAG
>ENA-OQAS01001179-OQAS01001179.1-human-gut-metagenome-genome-assembly--contig:-NODE-1179-length-12645-cov-1.695159_pt1 | contig 12645 bp, 16 predicted proteins | sample MGYA00242733_ERZ504523 | MGnify/ENA primary metagenome ERZ504523 (study PRJEB26092, sample SAMD00036239) | human gut metagenome | host: Homo sapiens | study: EMG produced TPA metagenomics assembly of... | reverse complement strand
CTTTCTTATGGGGTATGGGCGGTTCATCAGCGTACAACGACAGTCGTAGGGGATATTTCTATGATGCGTTGAACCAGCTGATCCATAGCGGACGTATCACTCGCAACGATATGGTAGCGTATTTGAGCGGTAGCTTCGGCGAAGGTGGCGGTACCAGCTTTTTGGAGATTAACAACGTAGGAAAGGTGCTGGATGCCGGCACGCAATATCAGTTGCCTACTTTTAAAGAGTAAGAGGAATGTTTACGGGCGAGATTGATGCGTATATTCTTTCTCATATAGATGAAGAAGGGGATTTGCTGTCGGCGCTGAATCGCGACGCCAATGTGAACCTTCTCCGTCCGCGTATGCTATCCGGGCATTTGCAGGGTAGGATATTGAAGATGTTTTGCCGGATGATTCGTCCGAGAAGAGTCTTGGAGATCGGGACTTATACGTCTTATGCCACTTTGTGTATGGCGGAAGGCATGGAAGAGGGGGCGTTGATCCATACGATTGAGATCAATGAGAGATGGAGGATTTTATCATGAAATATCTTTCCCGCTCGCTACATAAGGACAAGATAAAAGTCCATTTTGGGGATGCGATGGAGATTATCCCCCGTTTGGATGAGACGTTCGATATGGTTTTTATCGATGCCGACAAACGCCTGTATTCCGAGTATTATGATTTGGTATTCCCGATGGTCCGTCCGGGCGGCTTGATTCTCGCGGATAATACGCTTTGGGACGGTAAGTGTAGAAGAAGTGCATCCTTCCGATAAACAAACGAAGGGAATACTGGTTTTAATGAAAAGGTTAAGCAAGACGATCGGGTAGAGAAGGTGATCCTCCCTTTACGTGACGGCTTGACGATGATCTGGAAAAAGTAAATAATAAAGCGTATGGAAAGTACTAGATTACAAAAGATCGAACGCCTTCTTCAGAAGGAGTTGAGTGATATATTTCAGAAGCAGACGCAAGGAATGCATGGCGTATTGGTCTCTGTCAGCGTAGTTCGTGTAAGTCCGGATTTAAGTGTGGCGAGAGCTTATTTAAGCATTTTCCCGTCGGATAAATCGCAAGAGCTATTGGAGGCTATACGGAGCAATACGAAAGCGATCCGTTTTGATTTGGGGCAACGTATTCGTTTGCAGGTTCGTAAGATTCCTGAATTGAGCTTCTTTATAGACGATTCATTGGATTATATCGAGAATATCGACAATCTTTTGCATAAGTAATCAGAGGAGCCTTGATCTTCGTTCTATATACCCGGCGATATCTCTTTTCGAAGAAGTCGCACAATGCCATAAATATCATATCGATGGTATCGGTATGCGGGGGTTGTTGTCGCCACGATCGCCTTAGTATGCGCTTGTCGGTCTATAATGGTTTCAACGATTTGGTCTCTTCTCTGTTCAGCAATTTTGATCCGGAGTTGAAGATCATGCCTCGGAAAGGGAAGGTTTTCGACCGACCTCGGAAGAGATACGTAAGGTGCGGGAATTGCCCGGCATTGTTTGTTTTAGTGAGGTATTGCAGGACAATGCCTTGGTCCGTTATCGAGATCGTCAGGGTGTAGCTACCTTGAAAGGTGTAGACGAGCAATATGAGAAACTGGCGCAGATCGATAGTATCTTGATCGATGGAAAGTTCCTTCTGAATGACGAGGTGGCGAATTACGCGAATATGGGGATCGGATTGGCTTTCTCGCTAGGAATAAACGCAGGCTTTGTCTCTCCGCTGGAGATCTACGCTCCGAAGCGGGAGGAGAAGGTGAACATGGCGAATCCGGCTTCTTCTTTCAATTTGGAATATGCTTATATCGGTGCTGTCTTTCGTACGGACCAACAGGTTTACGATGATTCATATATGATCGTGCCTTTGTCATTGGCCCGTTCTTTATTTAATTATGATAAAGAAGTGACAGCGGTGGAATTGAAGGTGAAAGATAGCGGGGATATCGCTCCGGTAAAGAAAGAGATTCAACGTATCCTAGGTGATCAATATATCGTGCAAGACCGTTTTGAGCAACAAGAGGCTTCTTTCAAGATGATGCAAGTCGAGAAATGGATGACCTTCTTGATCCTTACTTTTATATTGGCGATCGCTTATTCACGTGGTGGGTTCTTTATCCATGTTGATGATCGAGAAACAGGAGGATGTGAGCACACTGCGTAATATGGGGGCTGACGACAGTCTGATCCGTCGGATTTTCTTGTTTGAAGGCTGGATGATCTCCGGTTTTGGAGCTTTGATCGGAGTCTTGATCGGGGTTGTGCTTTGCTTGCTACAACAAGAGTTTGGCTTTATAAAACTAGGGGAAGCTGCCGGAGCGTTTATTATAGAGGCTTATCCGGTACGTGTAGTCCCGGTCGATATAATAACAGTCTTTGTGACGGTATTAACGATAGGCTTTTTAGCTGCGTGGTATCCTGTACGATATCTTGCTAAGAAGTTGAAAATTGAGAATTGAGAATGAATACCGCTTGCCGATAATTCTCAATTCTCAATTCTTAATTAGTTGTATTCTTTTCCGTATTTGATTTTAGCGTCGGCTACGAATTGTTTGATACGTTGTTCGTCATCCTTCTTACAAATCAATAATACGTTTCCAGACTCGGCCACGATGCAATCTTTTAGCCTTGGATAACGGCTAGACGTTTCGGGTTATTTAATGCGATCACATTGCCGGAGCATTCGTATAGCATTGCCTCGTTATTTTTCAATACTGCGTTCTCATTTTCGTCTTTATTCGCTAGGTCGAACAAAGATCCCCAGCTACCGAGGTCAGCCCAACCGAAATCTACACATAGCATATATACGTTGTGCGCTTTCTCCATGATACCGTAGTCGATGGATATATTTAGGCAATAAGGGAAATTCTCTTGGATGAACGCTTTTTCTTCCGAGGTATTAAATTTATCCTTACCTAGATCGAAACGGCTGCTGATATCCGGGAGATATTTAGAGAACGCTTCCAAGATCGTATTCACGTTCCAGACGAACAAGCCAGAATTCCAGAAGAATTCTCCACTTTCCATAAATACCTTTGCCAACTCGAGGTCCGGTTTTCAGTAAAGGTCTTCACCTTGGTGAAATCATCTACTACCGTATCACTGCTTTGGATATATCCGTATCCTGTTTCCGGGCGGCTAGCTTGATGCCCAAAGTGACCAACGCACGGTTTCTCTTCACGAATCCAACGCCTTTTGAACGTCCCTCAAGAAAACATCCTCTTTTAAGATCAGATGGTCGGAAGGGGCTACGACAATATTGGCTTCCGGATTGCATGCCTTAATATGATAAGCCGCATAAGCGATACAAGGAGCCGTATTGCGACGAGCCGGTTCCAAAAGTATTTGTTCTTCCGCTAATTCCGGCAACTGCTCCTTGATTAAGTCCGCATAAGATTCGTTGGTAACGATGTATATATTTTCAGTAGGGATGATTTTTGCGAAGCGATCAAATGTCATTTGCAGTAAAGACCGTCCGCTTCCAAAAAATCAAGGAATTGCTTTGGGTAACTTTCTCTACTGAAAGGCCAGAAACGGCTACCGATCCCGCCTCCCATGATGACGCAATAATTATCTTTCATGATATTGGCTGTTATTATGATTATACGTTTACAAATGTAACGAAATAATCTTTCTATGCGAAACAATCCCATACATATTCCCACTGTGAAAAAAATATTTGAAAATTTTTACCCAAACGCTTGCGGGTTTAAAAAAAAAAGCTGTACCTTTGCAACGCATTTGAGAAACAAACCTACTACTAAAGCTAAAAGGTTAATCAAAAATGCCCAGATGGCGGAATTGGTAGACGCGCTGGTCTCAAACACCAGTGGATTCACTTCCATCCCGGTTCGACCCGGGTCTGGGTACGAATAAATTCTGATAATCACCTGATTATCAGGATTTTCGCTTTTATAAGGCGTACTAAACGTGTACTTTCTGACGAAAACAAAGAAAAGTGTACTTTCATGGTTTTTCAACCGATATATTTATTGTTTATTAACTCTTTCTCTTGGCAAAGTAACTATTCAGCGATTGAATATACCTGAAAATCAACTGTTTGTATAAGGAAAGCAGACGAGCTGTTAGAAAAAATAACCCAAAATAGCAACTCAAACTTCTATTTATCTCTTTATTATCATGTATTCCGGCAATATGATATACTTCCGGCAAAAGAATAATCGTTTTAACATGACTAATCGCTGAATAGTTACTTGGCAAATCTTCCTATTTCCCTCTTTTTTCTTTCCTTTTTATGAGATTGAATGGGCAACTTCTTTATCTTTGCGAAATAACGATTAGACAATTACGGCTATGGAAGATTGCAGAGAGAAAAACTTCAGGGAGATACAGAAACTGTTGGACGGTTGTATCGCATATGGGTATGACAAGATAATTCGTGCTCTGACATTGAAACGTGAATATTTTACCAAAGAACAAGTGAAGGAATATCTGCGACAAGAAATTTTTCGTGTAACCGATAGTCTTGTTGCCATGCAGCAGAAGTACCGTGCTTTGCGGAATGTAAGAATGGATATGTATATTCCCGACTTCTTGTGGGAAAGTGCCTTCTTTGAGGATTTGACTCCGGTGGAAAGAAAGAAGTATATCAATTTTTCGTGTCCGTCCTTTGATATGGGCAAATACCTTCGTAAACCTGTCTGTTATGATGAACAACTTCCTTATTTCTCTGTCATCATTGATTTCGTGGTGTCAACCAAGTATTTGGAATACTTGCAAGAAGATGAAAAAGCCTTTTATCCTGTTGAAATTACCAAAGAATTTATAATCCAGCCAAAAGAAGAAGTTCAGACAGAAGAAAAACCGAAAAAGATTGTGGGCAAGTCCAATCCTTTCCAGTCCAAACTAAAATCCGCTGAACTCAAATTGTTAGCCGAATGCCTGAACGAATCCCGTATGTTTACCACTACTGTCAGCCCTAAAATACTCACTGACTTCTTCAACTGTAAATTGAACGGAGTATTGAAAGTCAATAATACCCGATTGTTCGCTTATCTGATGATGCAGTTGAGTTGCTACAACTATATCGCATACGAATGGCAGTCTGTCGTTGCACACAACAAACTGGTATTGGGCAAGTTAAAAGGAGAACCGCTTACACGTACTGACCTGTCGAGCGCGACAGACCAAGCTAAAAGCATCTACCGAAAGGATACGAAATCATAGACAAATACATCAAGCAACTGAAAAAAGGTTGAGCATAGGTTGAACGCTCAAACAAAGGTCAATTAGACTTCATTTTCAAGTCTTTAACTTTGCCCTCGTTAACAAAATGATGCGGCATACAGATGTCAGCATTGGTCAAAACAAAAAATATTCACGTGAATCACTCGTAACTTGTGTATTGATGTTTTGGAGAATGCCGATTTGCTTCATCAAAAAATAAAACGAGGGTGCGCACCTTCATATTGTTTCACCAAAAAAGTTTCAAGCAATATGGAAAAGACTTTGGAAATGCGAGTGGAAGAACTCGAAAGAATGTTGTTCCTGACCAAGAACGTGTTGAGCTTTGACGAAGCAAGCACATTCTTGAATCTCTCAAAGAGTTACCTGTACAAGCTGACAGCAGGTAACCTTATACCCATTACAAGCCACAGGGGAAAATGCTCTATTTCGAGAAATCGGAACTGGAAGCGTGGCTTCGTCAGAATCCTATCAAGACGAAAACGCAGATAGAGCAGGAAGCGCAGCGGTATATTATGAATCATCCCGCAAAACGATAGGTTATGAACAGAGATATACCGACAAGCGAAAATCCGTTTGTCCGAGTTGGCACAACGCTCTACAAGATAGTGAGCCAGCCCCGATTGAACGGGGGACACATCAAGAAGCGCATTGTCTGGAACAACGAAACACTTCGTCAGGATTATGGCAAGGACTATCTGGCTGACGTTCCAAAGTATGACGGTTTCTGTACCGTTCCCGACCATGTGAACTATTGTCAGGTAATAGACAACTTCCTGAATCTGTACGAGCCGATAGGACACGAGCCAAAAGAAGGAGACTTCTCCCACATTCAGACATTGGTGCGCCACATCTTCGGTGAACAGTACGAACTGGGCATGGACTATCTGCAACTCCTTTATTTGCAGCCAGTACAAAAGCTGCCTATCCTGTTACTGGTATCGGAAGAACGCAATACGGGAAAGAGTACGTTCCTGAACTTCCTGAAAGCCGTGTTCCGCAACAACGTGACCTTCAACACCAACGAAGATTTCCGCAGCCAGTTCAATGCGGATTGGACTGGCAAGCTTGTCATCGTGGTGGATGAAGTACTTTTGAACCGCAGGGAGGACAGCGAAAGGCTGAAGAATTTGAGCACCACGCTTTCCTACAAGGTGGAAGCCAAAGGCAAAGACCGTGACGAGATTGCTTTCTTCGCCAAGTTCGTGCTTTGCTCCAATAACGAGAGCCTGCCCGTCATCATTGACCCGGGCGAGACACGCTATTGGGTACGGAAAATCTACCGCCTTGAAAGTGACGATACGAACTTTCTGCAAAAGCTGACAGCGGAAATTCCGGCTTTCCTTTATTTTCTCCAACATCGAAAACTGACCACCCGGCAGGAAAGCCGCATGTGGTTTTCCCCGAAGCTGACGGAAACTCCGACTTTGCAGAGGATTATCCGATGTAACCGTGGCAAGCACGAAGTGGAGGCAATGGAGCTGATAAGGGAGATAATGGACAACATGGAAATTGAAAGTTTCTCTTTTTGCCTGAACGACCTGCTTAACCTGCTGAATCTTTCGGGCGTTAAAATCGAAAAGCACCAACTGCGCAGAATCGTTACGGAAAGCTGGAAACTGACACCTGCCCCCAACGGGCTGACCTATACTTCCTACCAGTTTGCATACAATAAGGAACGCAGATTTGCACCTATCAAGAGGGTGGGACGCTTTTACACCGTCAGCAGGACTTTGCTAGACGAACTCTGATTATTTGTTGAATTGTTGAAACAAGGAAGTATCTGTTGATACTTAACTTGTAGTATTCTCAACAAACGCTCAACATTCAAGATGCGCTGTTGAAAAGAAAAATAATAGTTTCTCTTTTCACAGGCATTTGTTGAGCCGCTGTTGAGGGGGTACCGCTTTGTCTTCCAACTTGATACAAGATACTCTCAACAATTCAACGCTTTTTACTCACTATCAAATCCGTATAGAAAATGACTATCGAAGAAGCTAAGAATATAAGGCTGGCGGATTATCTGCACAGTTTGGGTTATGCTCCTGTCAAACAACAGGGAGTGAACCTATGGTACAAATCACCGTTTCGGGAAGAGACCGAAGCGTCTTTCAAGGTGAATACCGAAATCAATAAATGGTATGACTTCGGACTGGGACAAGGTGGCAACATCATCGCACTGGCTTCAGAGCTCTACTGTTCTGTCTACGTTCCATACCTGCTGCAACGGATTGCGGAACAGACACCGCACATCAGCCCCGTGTCTTTCTCTTTTCGGAAGCAGTCCTCCACAGAGCCGAATTTTCAGCGTATGGAAGTAAGGAAACTTGATTCTCCCGTCCTGCTTTCTTATCTGCAAGGCAGGGAAATAAACTTGGAACTGGCGAAAAGAGAATGCAATGAGGTACATTTCGAGAACAACGGCAAGCGTTATTTTGCCATCGGTTTTCGGAATATGAATGGAGGTTACGAGATACGCAACCGATACTTCAAGGGCTGCATCGCGCCGAAAGATATCACCCATATCCGGCATGAAGGCAGAAGGAATGATACCTGTTTCGTGTTCGAGGGATTTATGGACTATCTCTCGTTTCTGACCATACGGACGGAGAAGTGTCCCAAGATACCGTGTCTGGACTGGCAGGACTATATCATATTGAACTCGGTTTCCAATCTCCGCAAGGCGATTGACGGGTTGGCGGTCTATGAGCGCATCCATTGTTTTTTCGACAATGACCGTGCCGGAACGGAAGCTTTCCAAGACTTGCAAACGAGTATTCCTACCGTGTCCGTGACGCATCCCATACTTACAAGGACTGTAAAGACTTGAACGAGTATCTCGTCCGGCAACGCTCCATGCAGGGGAAGAAAACCGTACAGATTGCACCGCCCAAGAAATCGAAAGGGCGAAGTCTGTAACATCAATTATGTATCACCGCTGTACCGATGTGGGGGGTATTGTCTGAGGGAGCAAGGTTATGGAAATGTATACATTTCCGACCTTGCTTTGCCAAAAGGCAAAGACAGTCCGCTCCCGTTGGTCGCAGCCAAAAAGGAATTTCAGAATGGAAAAAGATAGACAACAACCACGACCGACCAAACGCAATAAGGTGCGTGTGGTCAGCGCAAGATTTACAGATATTGAATACCAAGCGGTGGAGAAACGCAGGAAAGATGCAGGCGTTTCCCTCAGCAGGTTTGTACATTCCGTATTGCTAACGGGTAAAGTAGTTCAGCGCATTAGCAAGGCGGATGCGGACATACTTCGTAAATTGGCAGGAGAAGCCAACAACATCAATCAGCTTGCCCATAAAGCCAATGTTGGAGGATTTGCCGGAGTGGCAGCCGAACTGATGATGTTGAAGAAAAGATAGTCCAAATCATAAAGCAGTTGTCCGATGATTGGAAAAATAAGTAAGGGAGCGGGATTCAAGGGCTGTGTCAATTATGTATTGGGCAAACCCGATGCAAGACTGCTGGCTGCGGAAGGAGTACTGACGGACAGCATTCAGAGTATAACGGACTGCTTTCAAGCCCAGCGGATGATGAAGCCGAATATCCGTCAGCCTGTGGGACATATCTCGCTCAGCTATGCGCCCGAGGACGTTTCGAGAACGACGGATGAGATGCTTGTCAGTCTGGCAAAGGAGTATATGCAGAAAATGGGAATCAGAGATACCCAGTATATCATCGCCCGGCACAATGACCAAAAGCATCCGCACGTCCATATCGTTTTCAACCGGGTGGACAACAACGGGCGCACCATCAGCGACAGGAACGACTGCTATCGGAATGTCAAGGTCTGCAAGGAATTGAAAGAAAAGTACGGACTTTATTTCGGCAAAGGCAAGGACAGGGTAAGGATGCACCGTCTGAAAGGGAACGATAGGACGAAGTACGAGATTTACCATGCCGTCAAGAACTTACTGACCAAATCCGATAGCTGGAAACAATTCTTTTCCGAACTATCCAAGCAGGGGATAAAGCGGAGTTCAAATATAGTGGCAGGAGCAATGTCATACAAGGCTTGTCCTTTACCAAAGACGGCATTACGTTCAAGGCTTCGGACATTGACAGGAGTTTCAGCTATTCAAAATTAGACAGGCAGTTGGGAGAAACCAATAGCCAATACCAACAAGGTATCGGAATAGCGACCAGCAGCCAACCTGCAATGCAGCGTGAGAATACCTGTAATTCAGGCGGTAATGTAGTGGAAAGCATTGCCGGAGCGTTTGGCGGACTGTTCAACCCTGCACACAACCATGCCGATGAGAATGCGGAAGCAGCCTTTTGGCGGAATTTGAAAAAGAAGAAAAAGAGAAGAATCAACTGGTAATCATTCAAAAACAGATACGAAAATGAAAGAAATGGAGAATAACGATTTCATCCACACGCTGGATGCGGTATATAACCTCTGTTCCGAAATTAAGGAACGGATAACTTCGGTTGAAACACCTAATGAAGAAGAAAGTAACGAGGGAGTTATCCTGCTTTCCGAACAATCTGCAACGCTTCAAGCCGAAATAGTGGAATTGAAACTTGGACTGTCTTCCGACAGGGAAGGACGGGATAAACTCCGCGCTGCCATAAATTTGCGGTTCAAAGAAATCAATGAAGTGTATTCGGCATTGAGTACAACCAACGAGAGAATCTTTGCCGGACAGGAACGAATCAGCGAGGAACTGCAACGGATTCAAAGCCTGAAAGTCCAGAATAACCATACACACGTTATTGACTTTAAGACTTCACGTCCTTTTTTATGGCAGGCTGTCATGTCTATGATAATTCTGCTTCTTTTGGTCGGCAATGCTTGGCAGTTCAAGAGGAACATGGACTTGTCGGACAATGATTTGAAATATCGCCTTATCAAAATGTAATGGTGGCATTTCAGGCAATCAATTGGATACGCTGGAAGTGATATTCCATCGGGACAGGGATAAAACCGTCATTAAAAACATCCGTAATGGTGTGGAAGATTTGAATACCGTACACGGATAAGAGCTGAAAAGTTGGAAAAGGCTAGGTTGTTGCAGCAGGAGGCAGAAGAGTTAAAGCCATAATTTCTTAGAAATATATTATAACGTGAGTTCGATATAATATATTCAACTGTATATTAGTAACATAATGATAAATTCATAGTGTTGAATTGTAACTGATTCTATATATATGGAGGGAGTACGTATAGCATGTAAATAATAAATTCGTGCCCCCCTCGCTGGAAAAATTACAGATTATAACTATAGAACCTAAAAGAGTCGTATCAAACTCTGTTTTGAGTAATGACGCGACTCTTCTTTTTGTCTTTAAGGACGTTCAAGTTTCAAATCAGGAGTTCATATAGGCCAAATTTGAGTTTTGTTAACCTTATTCGTGATTATAATCTTGACTTAGCATCTTGCTTTTCGTGTAATTATTTTTCCAAGCATTTTCTAAGACCGCCAATGAATAATCGTCATGAGCAATTAATCCTTTACGAATTAAAGCACTTAAATGACGATGGAAATTTGTTGAATGCCCAACGCAATTTAGTAGTTTCCCAAGTATATCACGTTCAAAATAGATGGAATGGATGTTTCTTGCCATTCTGATATAATTACTATTTTTTGTGTAATAAGATTCTGCAATATTCAATTCCTGGGCGAACTCTTCGCAATGGGCTATTTCATACATCATCAAAATGTAATGTGCCAATGCATCACTCGCAACAAATACAACAGACTGTTTGCCAATATTAAATACGCCACTCTTAAAACCATCTTTAAGAAGTTCGTCCTTGCAATTAATTAAATAAGGCGGTTTGTTAAAGTCAGCCAATGAAGTGAATGAATGTTGTAATTTATGTGTGATATAGTTGTAATGGAAGCTACGCTATCGCCAAAACTCATCCATTGGCACTCATTTTCCGATGTTTTCCATACGGCAACTATAGTGGCAAACGAGCCTTCATCGTAAAACTTGTCTAGCAAAAGCCCACCTAATTGTTTGGCATCTGTTTCACATTCATTATAAAAAGGCTCCCAAATTTGTTCAATCCACGTATTAAACTTTTCCACATTTTCTATTGGAATATCCGGCAGATGTGCAAGTAGGTACTGTGACCAACGCTCAGCAAATAAACCTCCTCCTCCGGCTCCATCTGAAATAGCAATTCGTTTTTCTTTTGCTAAAACTGCATCTTCGTTAATGCAATTTTGTTCAAATTTACTAATGGATATACACTTACTTTTCATTGATTTTGGTTAATGTTGGTTGGTGTTCCTATATCCATAAGTTTGATTAATGTGGTAGCATCCACATTCACGCCCATTGCCACATGCCGTCCCTGACGATTGTCGTTTAAATACTTCTCAATATCTGCATTGTAGCGCAAGGGTAACAGACTCGATATTTCAAAGAGAGTTTCTGCATAGCTATTACCGTTGAGTTCTCGTTTATCTATTGGGCAAATTATTTCTTCGGAAGACTTGCTTGCGGTGAAATGGATATTGAACAAGATTACATTACCATCATTGGTAAACATGGATTTCAGCTCATTGGCATTTTGTAGAACAGTGTCTTTACTTGCACCATTAAACTCTCCGTCTGTGATATTAATGATAGTAGGAGGATAGCAATCTTTTTCTTTATGTTGTTCCATCCATTGGTCAAGTAGCATTTTTGCGCGCCCGAAAGCCTTATGTAGATGCGTCCAACTGCATCGTGACGTGCTTCTACCCACTGAACTTTTTCTACTTCTTTCTCTACAGTTCCTTTTCGAGTTCTCTTTTCTTCTCGTATAGTGATTTTCTTATACGGATTGTTACGTAACTCTTCTGGCGAAACGAAATCACGACCTTTCAAACATCCGTTCCATCCGCTGTAAGCCTCTGTTCCATATCCGATGACGGCAATGCTATAGTAATAGCGTACTTCGTTGGATTTAATACAACGTAACACTAGTTCATTGATTTGTCTGTTCACGATACGAGAAGCTGCTTCTGCCATTGTCATTTCTTCTCCAAACAATATTGTTTTCTTTTGCATACTGACAGAATGGTCTACAAGAAAAATGAATGCAGTAGGCGTATTACGAGTAATTTGTGCTGTATAAGCTGCTTTACTTAGAAGTTGTTTAGGCTTATTGGAAACAGGAATGCCGAAATTTCCGATGTTCTTAATGTATTGCAAAGGAATATGGTTCTTAATAAGCACCTCTGCTTGGTAATACATTTGTTCTTCTTCAGGTAAATCGAAATGTTTCTTCGCTTTTACGGCATTAAAATTTATATCCTTAAAATTTTCTATTTTGCCTCCTATTTTAGCTCCGCTTTTAGTAGCATTGCGGTCTGCATATAATGTTTCTTGCCAATAAATCACCTCTGGGTCTATTTCAAGAATGATAGGATTTGAAATACGTCCATCGTTCATAGCAGCATACATCATAGGATGCTGTGTGACGAAACTCAC
>ENA-OQAS01001176-OQAS01001176.1-human-gut-metagenome-genome-assembly--contig:-NODE-1176-length-12657-cov-2.096887_pt1 | contig 12657 bp, 16 predicted proteins | sample MGYA00242733_ERZ504523 | MGnify/ENA primary metagenome ERZ504523 (study PRJEB26092, sample SAMD00036239) | human gut metagenome | host: Homo sapiens | study: EMG produced TPA metagenomics assembly of... | reverse complement strand
GGACTATTAAGCTTATAGATTATTATTATAAGAATATGAGCATACACCTGTAGATGCGTATTAACCATGCTATGGTTCGTATCCGTGGTTCTTACGCATTTGCGATTATGTTCAAGGAATATCCTAATGAAATATATGTAGCAAGAAAAGACAGCCCAATGATACTTGGTGTCAGTGATGGCAACTGCTATGTTGGCTCTGATGTACCGGCTATACTTAATTATACAAGAAATGTATATTATATTGGCAATATGGAGATTGGACGTCTTGCAGATGGTAATATAACATTTTATACCTTGATGGTGATGAGATAGAAAAAGAGCTTGTAGAGATTAAATGGGATGCTGAGGCAGCAGAAAAAGGTGGATATGAGCATTTTATGATGAAAGAAATCCACGAACAGCCAAAGGCAATTGCTGATACACTTAATTCTGTATTAAAGGACGGGAAGCTTGATTTATCAGCAGTAGAGCTTTCAGATGAAGAGATTAAGAAGATTTCACAGATATATATCGTAGCCTGTGGTTCGGCATATCACGTTGGCGTAGTTGCACAGTATGTTATGGAAGATCTGGCTAAGATACCGGTAAGAGTAGAACTCGCTTCTGAGTTCAGATACAGAAAGCCTTTGTTAGATCCTGATGGACTTGTGATTGTTATAAGCCAGTCAGGTGAAACAGCAGACAGTCTTGCGGCATTAAGGCTTGCTAAGGATAAGGGACTTAGGACACTTGGCATTGTCAATGTAGTTGGAAGTTCAATTGCAAGAGAAGCAGATAATGTATTCTATACACTTGCCGGTCCGGAGATTTCAGTTGCTACAACTAAGGCTTACAGTACACAGCTTATAGCCGCTTACTGCCTTGCAATTCAGTTTGCCAGAGTAAGAGGTGAGATAACAGATGATGTGTACAGCACATATTTAGAAGAACTTAAGACTATACCTGATAAGATTGAGAAGATTCTTGAAGATAAGGAAAGAATTCAGTGGTTTGCCGCAAAGGTTGCCAATTCAAAGGATATATTCTTTATAGGAAGAGGAATTGATTACGCAGTCAGTCTTGAAGGAAGCCTTAAGCTTAAGGAGATATCTTATATTCATTCAGAAGCGTATGCCGCTGGTGAATTAAAGCACGGAACTATAAGTCTTATTGAAGATAATATTCTTGTTATTGGTGTGCTTACACAGAGTGAGCTTTATGAGAAGACGATAAGCAATATGGTTGAGTGCAAGAGCCGTGGTGCATATCTTATGGGACTTACTACATATGGAAAGTATGAAGTTGAGGATACAGTTGAATTTACTGTATACATTCCAAAGATAGATGAACATTTTGCAGCATCACTTGCTGTTGTGCCACTTCAGTTACTTGGTTATTATGTAAGTGTAGCTAAGGGACTTGATGTAGATAAGCCAAGAAATCTTGCTAAATCAGTTACAGTGGAATAAAATGAACTATATCCGTTCCACATAATAGAGTGGGACGGATTTTACATTATTGACAATTATGTCGAATATAGTATAATTATTCAGATTGCATAAATAATAATATACTATCAGGGGGGCTTATGACGAATATTAACAGAACTAAGGAAAGTATACAGAATATACTTATATTTTTTTACAGATGCAATAGCGATAGTGTTATCGTATTATGTTGCAGGAATAATCTGGCTGGGGTTATATTGGGGAATGAATAACAGACAGATTTTTAGTGAACTTAATAATAACTGCGTATCAATACTGGTTGCGACAGTTATTACAGCAGTATTTTATAATGTCAAGAATGATTTTATAAGCAGAGGTTATTTTGAAGAATTCAGGTCTGTAGTATGCAAGAGTGCACTGTTTGCTGCTATACTCGCTGTCTATGAATTATTAAGAAGAGATGCAGAAGGCATCCAGAGAGGCATATATATTGTTACAGTTATCGTTGCAATAGTTATTATGTTATGTATCAAGACTGCTTGTTTAAGGCATATCTTAAATCACATAACGAAGCAAGAGGGCAAGCCGTGTCATAATGGTTACAGTTAAGGACAGGGCTAATAATACACTTTCAAAGATTGATGAGAAGGACGACTGGTTAAGAAAGATAGACGGAATTGTAATTATGGATGAGAATATGACAGGTCAGGATATCAATGGAGTTCCTGTTGTCGCAGATATCCATACTATGATGAAGTTTATTAAGAATGAAATCGTTGATGAAGTCTACATAGATGTTACAGATCGCATAAGAGAACGTATCAAGCCTATGGTTATGGAACTTGAGGATATGGGTGTTACTGTACATCTTAAGATTGAAGTATTAGATGTATACAGGGATTTCGATGCGAAGCTTGGTTATCTTGGAAGTATTCCAGTTATTACATTTGCTAACAGGATATATAGCTGGAAGTCTTTATTCGTAAAGAGATGTATTGACATAGTTGGAGCTATCGTGGGTCTTGTATTTATGACAATTGCGATGATATTTGTTGCACCAGCTATTAAGATTGAGTCAAAAGGTCCATTATTCTTTAAGCAGAAGCGTGTAGGAAAGAATGGACGTTATTTCTATATTTATAAGTTCCGTTCAATGTATATTGATGCCGAGGAACGTAAGAAAGAACTTATGGCACAGAATGAGATGAATGGTCTTATGTTCAAGATGAAGGATGACCCTAGAATTACCAAGGTTGGTAAGTTCATAAGAAAGACAAGTATAGACGAGCTTCCTCAGTTTATTAATGTGTTAAAGGGAGATATGAGCCTTGTCGGAACAAGACCACCTACGGTGGGTGAGTTCAAGCAGTATAAAGGACACCACAAGAGAAGACTGTCTATGAAGCCGGGTATTACAGGAATGTGGCAGGCATATGGACGAAATAGTGTTATGGACTTTGATGAAGTTGTAAAGATGGATTTGGAGTATATCGATAACTGGAGCATACTTCTTGATATCAAGATTTTATTCAAGACAGTTGCAACTGTATTTACGAATCACGGAACATAATCAGAGAGGAATATGATGGGAAAAGATATAAAGGTAATAGTGGCTGCTCATAAGAAGTATGAAATGCCTAAGGATAAAATGTATGTACCAGTCAGGTTGGTGCAGAAGGAAAGAAGGATATAGGTTATACCAAAGATAATACAGGTGATAACATATCATCTAAGAATTCTATGTATTGCGAGCTTACTGGTCTGTATTGGGCGTGGAAGAATCTTGATGCTGATTATATTGGTCTTGCACATTATAGAAGACACTTCAAAGGAAAGAAGAAGTCAGACAATATAATGGATAATATATTGTCATATGAGGAAGCTTCTAACCTGTTAGATAAGTGTGATGTAATAGTGCCAAAGAAGAGAAATTATATGATTGAAACAATCTACAGCCATTATGAACACACTCATCATATAGAAACATTAGATTGTACAAGAGAAGTTATAGCTGAGTTATATCCGGAATATCTTGCAACATTTGATGCTAATATGAAAAAGACATATATGCATGCATTTAATATGTTTATTATGAGCAGAGAAAATGTTAATAATTATTGCAAATGGTTATTTGATATTTTATTTGAAGTGGAAAAAAGACTTGGCGATAAAGAATATGATGCATTTCAGGCTAGATATCCAGGCAGATTAAGTGAGCTTCTTTTTGATGTCTGGATGAATAAGAATGGTTTAAATTACAAAGAAGTACCATTTATGTATACTGAAAAAATTAATAAAATCAAGAAAGTAAGGTCGTTTCTTGCCGCTAAATTCTTAAAGAAGAAGTACAGCGGAAGTTTTTAAACAGTTATAGAGTTTATGATAATCTTAATAGTCAAATTTACTATGAGGGATTATTTTAAAGTGCAAAAGTTATGACAGATTGAAAGGAATAGTTTAATGAGCATAAAGGTATTAGTATTTGGAATGACAGATAATCCAGGAGGAATGGAAAGCTGTGTAATGAATTATTATAGAAATATAGATTGGAGTGATGTCCAGTTTGATTTTTTATGTAATTGGGAAAATATGGTGTATGCAGATGAAGTTACAGCTAAGGGGTCTAAGATATACACAATACCACAGAAAAGCAAAGACTATAAAGCATATAAGAAAGCACTTGATGATTTCTTTAAAGCACATAAAGGTGAATATGATGTGTTCTGGTATAATACTTGTACATTAACTAATATTGATTACCTTGTATATGCTAAAAAATATGGAATTAAGAAAAGAATTATCCATGCACATAATTCTGGCAATGAAACTTCAAAGTTAAGAGGAATATTCCACTATCTTAATAAGACAAGACTCAGCCAATATGCAACTGATTATTGGAGCTGTTCAATGGTGGCATCAGAGTATTTTTATAATGAGAATATAATTAACTCACCAAAACATCATATAATTAACAATGCTATCCAGACTAAAGATTATACTTTTGATGAAGCTGTTAGAAATGAGATTAGAAAAGAATATAAGCTGGAAGATAAGTATGTTATAGGGCATGTAGGAAGGTTTCAGTATCAGAAAAATCACGAATTCCTTGTTGATGTTTTTAATGAATATTTAAAGCTTGATAATAAGGCTGTATTAATGTTAGTAGGTCAGGGCGAAGGCGAGGAAGCAATCAGACAGAAGGTTGCAGATTTGGGAATGACCGAGAATGTAATGTTTATGGGAGTCCGTTCAGATGTTAATAAACTGCTTCAGGCTATGGATATTTTTGTATTGCCATCGCATTTTGAAGGATTAGGGATGGTACTTATAGAAGCACAGGCAGCAGGACTTCCTTGTATAACATCTAAAGCAGTTGTTCCAGATGTAGTTAATATCACAGGAAATGTAGATTTTGTTTCATTAGACGATGGGGCAGCAATTTGGACAGAGGCTGTAAATAATGATTTAAAGAAGAATATAGACAGAACAGAAGGTGCTAAGTTATTGACAGAAGCAGGATATGATATAAGTACAGAAACAGGTAAGTTATATCATACTTAAGGGAGTAATAATGAAAATATTAGTAGTTGGACAAAGCAACAATCCGGGTGGTGTTGAAACTGTTATTAAGAGATATTATGAAACTGTTAAAGATGACGTGCAGTTTGATTTAATGGTATTTACGGATATATGCTATGATGAAGAATATTACAGAGAACATAATAGTAATATTATTTTTATAAAAAGCGCACAGTTTAGACAGCCATTTAAGTATAAAAAAGAAATAAAGACTTTTTTTGAACAAAACAGTGGAATATATAGTGCAATATGGTTTAACTGTTGTGATTTGGCTAATTGTGGTTATATAATGAAACAGGCAAAAAAAGCAGGAATAAAGAAAAGAATTATCCATGCGCATAATAATCAGTTAATGCATACAGGAAAGAAAAGAAAATTTTATGAATTAGTACACAATTACTGGAAGAATAATATAGACAGATATGCAACAGATTACTGGGCGTGTTCAGAATTAGCAGGAGAATTCTTCTACAAAAGTCAATATTAGAGAGTGATAATTATAGAATAATTAATAATGCCATAGAAGTTAAGAAATATTGCAGAAATACAAAGATAAGAGATAAGTAAGAACAGAACTTGGCATTGGGAATAATGATATAGTTGTAGGACACGTAGGAAGATTTCAATATCAGAAAAATCACGAACTGCTTATTGATATATATAATTCATTTCATAAGAAATATTCTGACAGCAGACTGCTTCTTGTTGGACAGGGTGTTGAAGAAGCGGCAATAAAGGATAAGGTTAACAAGTTAAAGCTTGAAGAAAATGTTATGTTTTTGGGCATAAGAAGTGATGTCAATGAAATAATGCAGGCAATGGATGTATTTGTGCTTCCTTCAAGATTTGAGGGGTTAGGAATTGTTCTTATAGAAGCACAGGCGGCGGGACTTCCTTGTGTTACTTCTAAGAATGTAGTGCCTGATATTGTAAATGTTACTGGAAATGTTGAATTTGTAGGACTTGATGAGCCTGTTGACCGATGGGTAGAAGCTATTGAGGCGCAGATGAATAAAGCTGTAGATTACGAACAAAGCAGTATTAAAGTTTCACAGGCAGGCTATGATATAGAGGTTGAAGGTGACAAATTTAAGCATTTTATTGAAGATTAAATGAAAGAGGATATGCTAATGAGTGATAAGTATTACATAAAAATACAGATTGACGAATCAAAAAATGCAAGTTCAAAGGCAGTTAATGACTGTAATCAGATTCTTGATAATAATGGAGTAAAGCCATACTATTTAAAGATTAAAAAGCAGGGTAATAAATATATTAAGAAGATTAATAATTATCTTGAGTTAAACAAGATTAACAGAATACCTAAAGGTTCGTTACTGTTTGTTCCACATCCAATTTACCTTAATAAGAAATATATAGATATATTAAAGAAAGCAAGACAGACAAGAAATATAAAGCTGGCGTTTATTATTCACGATCTGGATTCATTAAGAAAGATGTTTCCAGAATCAGCGGCAGATTTTGAATATATGGATAATACAATGTATGGGATAGCTGATTATGTTGTATCTCATAATGAAAGTATGGTGCAGTATTTAGTAAGCAAAGGTGTTGATAAGAGCAGGATATATATCTTAGGATATTTGATTATCTGACAGAAAGTAATCCTTCTGATAAGGAGATTAAATACTCAAAGACATTAAATATAGCAGGAAATCTTGATACTAATAAGTGTAAGTACATAAAAGGTCTTAATGATTTAGACAAATCAGTAAAGTTAATTTATATGGTCTTAATTTTAATAAAGATATTTTAAATTCTAAATCAATTGATTATAAGGGAGCATTTCCGGCTGATGAGATACCATCTAAGTTAAATGAAGGGTTTGGTCTTGTGTGGGACGGAGAGGGTATTGACGGCTGTACAGGAAATACAGGAGATTATCTGAGGTATAATAATCCTCATAAGCTATCTTTATATCTTGTGTCAGGTCTGCCTGTGGTAATATGGAGTGAGGCGGCAGAGGCTCAGTTTGTTAAAGATAATAATGTAGGAATTGTTGTTAACTCAATTGATGATTTTTCTAACGCTTTTGATGAATTAAGCGAACAGCAATATTATGAAATGGTAGAGAATGCTAGAAAGATTTCTGGGAAGCTTAGAAATGGTGAGTATTTGTTAGATGTAGTGAAGAAGATTAATGCGGTATTATAGTGTAAAGGAGATATTTTTATGATTTATATTCTGGTTCTTTTTTTCCTGATTATGACTATCTTAACATACAAGTTATTTAAGGGAGAAATTGCAAATCCAGCATTTATATATTGTTTTATGTATTTTATAAGTTCTTTTTGTACTATGTGTAATGTTAAAGAGTGGAATATACATTTGGCTAATAAGACATTTTTAATATTATTTATAGGAACGATTGAGTTTGTTGCTGTTGTATGGTTAGTTGAGAAATTATTCAGATCTAAATGTACAGTTGAACATAAGAATGAAGAGTTTGCTGCAATTAATAAATATATTATGGCACTGTTAATTGTATATTCTATAGTTGTTATAGCATTGACAATATATAATGTATTAAAGATTGCTGATGCTTTTGGAACATATAATTCATTCACACAGGCACAGGCTTTATTTAAAGCACACACTTCATATAGTAATGATGCGTCACTGCCACATTATTTGAGTCTGATGTTTAAATTGTTAGAATTATCATCATATTACTGTATTATAGCTTATGTTAAATATGTTGTATATTCTGACAGAAAAGAAAAAAAAGAGAATTATAGTAACCAAGTTATATTATTTAATTCCGTGTTTATTATATATAATAAAAGAATTGATATGTTCAAGCAGAATTTCCATATTAAGTATGTGCGTTGGAGCGGTTACAATAGCAATAATTTTATGGAGCCAGAAGAAGAACTGGAAAAGCAGAATTGCATTTAAAAATATTGGAATAATTGTAGCAGTAGGTGTAGTTGGAATGGTCCTTTTCTATTTGAGTGCTTCTTTAATAGGAAGATCTAATGATAAGAATTTGTTTAAATATGTAACAACTTATGCTGGTGGTTCTATAGAATGTTTAAATCATTATGTAATATTGCCAATAGAAGGTGAAAAGTCAGATATAGTTGGTAATGAAACGTTTTATACTTTATTACAGTCATTAGATAAGTATAAGATAACACATACTAATATTGCAGAGAAACAGACGGCACACTTAAGTTTCAGATATTACTATGATTCAATGATTGGAAATGTGTATACAGCATATCGAAGATGGCATCATGATTTTGGCTGGATAGGAATAATTGTACTGAATGGAATAATGGCTGCTGTATTTGCTGTAGGATATTATATACATAAATACAAACCAAATATGAAATTTAATGAATTGATTACGGTTGTATATATGTATTTAGCATATTGTGTTTATATGCACTGTATTGATAGTTATTTCTACACGACAGTATTTCAGATTACGTTTATAACTAATTTTGTTATATTTACAATTCTATATTTTATATTATACAAGTCAAAGCTTGCTGTTATAGAAAAGCCAGCTATAGAAGAAAAATGTACAGACGGGAAGATAAATGTATTAATGATTCTTCGGGATTGAATGTGTGTGGAGGAATGGAATCCTTTATAATGAATTATTATAGAAATATAGATAAGGATAAGTTCCAATTCGATTTTCTTGTTCATAATATAGGAGATAATTCATATACTGATGAAGTTAAATCACTTGGTGGAAATATATATAAAATGCCTCCATTTGGTTTAAAGACTTTAAAACAGATAAAGAATGAATATATCAGGATAATTAAGAGTAAAAAGTATCATATTGTACATTGTAATATGGCAAATGCTGCATTTATTTATCTTAAATATGCTGAGAAATATGGAGTCCCTGTAAGAATTTTACATAGCCACCAGAATAAGGCGGCAGATCAGTTATCACACGCAATTAGAAATATACCATTAATATTCTGGGAAAAGACTATGCTAACTGTAATGTAGCTTGTTCTAATCAGGCAGGTGACTATTTATTTGGAAAAAATAATTATGGCTTGATTTCTAACTGCATTGATTATGATAATTATGCTTTTGATATTAATGTAAGACAACAGGCAAGACAGGAATTAAGATTAGGGGAAGCTTTTGTTATTGGTAATACAGGGAGACTTTGCCCTCAAAAAAACCAGAGCTTTTTATTAGATATTTTTAAGGAATATATAAAGCTTAACCCTGATACAAAGCTGTTAATTGTAGGAGAGGGCGAAGATGAGGAAAAGCTTAAAAGTAAGGCTGATGAATATGGAATAAGTGAGAAAGTTATTTTCACAGGTGCGAGAGCTGATATTAACAGATTACTTCAGGCAATGGATATATTCGTATTTCCATCATTATATGAGGGACTTGGAATATCGGTATTGGAAGCACAGGCAAGCGGCTTATACAGTTTATGTTCTTTAGGTGTTCCTAAGACAGCACAGATATCAGAATTATTTGAGCGTATGGATTTAAAGCAGGATGCATCAATATGGAGTAAAGAAATAGATACAATTCATATGAAGCAGACAGATAGAAACAATGTAGTGCTGGATAATAAATATGATGTTAAGAAATGTTCATCAGAATTATCAGAATTATATGTATCTGAAATAAAGACCTGTATTTAAAGAAAATAGGTGAGCATTATGAAAAATAAACAGAAATCATTAAAACTAAATTTTATAATGAATGCGATACTTACGATGTCCAGCTTTTTGTTTCCGCTTATTACATTTCCGTATGTATCAAGGGTATTGCTTCCGGCTGGAACCGGCAGGGTTTCATTTGCTAATTCGGTCGTAACGTATTTTGTTATGATATCACAGCTTGGTATTCCAACCTATGGTATAAGGGCTTGTGCGGTTGTAAGAGATGATGAAGAAAAGTTAAAAAAGACGGTGTATGAATTATTCATAATTAATGTTGTTATGAGTATTTTTGCTTATGTAGTATTCTTTATTGCATTAGCAAGTGTGCCAAGGTTAAGAGCTGATAGAAATCTATTTCTTATAACAAGTACACTGATATTCTTTAATACAATAGGTGTTGAATGGTTGTACAAAGCACTTGAGCAGTATACATATATAACAATACGTTCAATAATATTTAAGTTTATTGCACTTATTGCAATGTTTATATTAGTAAGAAATGTTGATGATTATGTTATATATGGAGGAATTTCCATATTTGCAGCTTCAGCATCTAATGTGTTTAACTTTATCAGATTAAGGAAGATAATAGGAACAAAGAAGGTATCTAATCTTAATTTTAAAAAGCATTTCAAGCCGGTATTTATGTTCTTTATAATATCCTGTGCGACAACAATATACACTAATCTGGATAATGTAATGCTTGGATTTATGAAAGATGATGTTGAAGTTGGATATTACAATGCGGCAACAAAGATAAAGAATATTCTTGTGAGTATTGTAACATCATTAGGAACAGTGCTTATGCCAAGAGCTTCTTATTATATACAGCAGGAAATGTGGGATGAGTTCTATAAGCTTTCTAAGAAAGCAATTAAATTTGTTCTGCTTGCGGCAGCATCTATGATGATATATTTTATGATATTTGCAAGAGAAGGCGTGCTTTTCTTGTCAGGAGAAGCATTTGGCGGTGCAGTAGTTCCAATGATTATAGTTATGCCAACGCTTTTATTTATAGGTTTAACTAATATTATGGGTATACAGATGCTTATTCCTATGGGAAAGGAAAATGCTGTTATGATATCAACTTTTGCAGGAGCAATAGTTGATTTGATACTTAATGCAATATTTATTCCATTCTTAGGTTCATCTGGTGCGGCGATTGGAACACTTGTCGCAGAGTTTGTTGTGCTTATTGTACAATGGTATATCTTAAGAAAGATGTAAGTATCTGTATTCTAATCAAAGCTATTTTAAGATTATAATTGCATTAGCAATATCAACAGTTGTAGTATTAGCTGTAAAGCATTTTATATCAGGAGTGTTAGTAAAGCTTGTAATATCAGCTGTGTTATTCTTCGGTGTGTATGTTGTTATGCTTTACATTATGAAAGAAGAAGTTGTTAGTGAGAATTTGAATAAGATATTTTGTAAAATAAGAAAGAAAAACTAATGAATGTTAATTACTTTAAAAATTTATTAGCAAAATCAAAATCAAACAAAAATATATAATAGAAAAGAGGAAAATGTAATGTACGATTATTTAGTAGTAGGTTCAGGTTTATACGGAGCTATTTTTGCACACGAGGCAAAGAAGGCAGGAAAGTCAGTGCTTGTAGTAGATAAAAGACCTAATATAGCAGGTAATATCTATACAGAGAAGCAGGAAGGCATTAATGTACATAAGTATGGTGCACATATATTCCATACCAATAATAAGAAGGTGTGGGAATATATCACACAGTTTGCTGAATTTAACAGATTTACTAACAGCCCGGTAGCTAATTATAAGGGTGAATTATATTCAATGCCTTTTAATATGTACACATTCAATAAAATGTGGGGCGTTGTTACTCCTGAGGAAGCTGCTGCAAAGATTGAAGAGCAGAAGAAAGAGATAACAGGCGAGCCTAAGAATCTTGAAGAACAGGCTATATCACTTGTTGGCCGTGACATATATGAAAAACTTGTAAAGGGTTATACAGAGAAGCAGTGGGGAAGGGACTGCAAGGATTTACCAGCATTTATTATTAAAAGACTTCCAGTAAGACTTACATTTGATAACAATTATTTTAATGCTTTATATCAGGGAATTCCAATGGGGGGATATACAAAGATGGTTGAGAATATACTTGATGGCATTGAAGTAAGATTAAATACAGATTATCTTGAGCATAAGGAAGAACTTGATGCACTTGCAGACAAGGTTGTATACACAGTCCTATTGATGCTTATTTTGATTATAAGCTTGGAACACTTGAGTATCGCTCAGTAAGATTTGAAAATGAGACACTTGACAAGCCTAATTTCCAGGGAAATGCTGCTGTTAATTATACAGATAGAGAGACTCCTTGGACACGTATTATTGAGCATAAGTGGTTTGAGTTTGGTAAAGATGAAAATGGCAATGACCTGCCTAAGACTATTATAAGCCGTGAATATTCATCAGAGTGGAAGCCGGGTGATGAACCTTATTACCCAGTAAATGATGAGAAGAACGGAAAGCTATACGAGGAATATAAGAAGCTTGCGGATGCCGAGGATAAGGTTATATTCGGTGGAAGACTTGGCGAATATAAGTACTATGATATGGATGCTACAATTGCCTCTGTACTTGATAAGTGTGAGAGTATTTTTGGAAAGTAATGGTTACATTGTGAATGAAAAATAGAATTGTAAAGTTGGATATAGCTAGGACATTTGCGATACTATGTGTGATTTTATGTCATTGTAGTGAAATGACATATTTTAATGACATGGTAGTTCTTAAAAATTTTAAAATTACATCTAGAATATTTATGATGGGTACATTTACAATTGGCAGGTTTGGAGTTTCAATATTTTTATATCTTTCAGGTGTATTACTGCTTAGGAAGTAATAGAAAAAGATGAAGATATATTTAAGTTCTATAAAAAATTTGCTGCCTTTAATTGCGGATTAATGAAGTCTGGCTTATTATATATAAAATA
>ENA-OQAS01001175-OQAS01001175.1-human-gut-metagenome-genome-assembly--contig:-NODE-1175-length-12660-cov-2.249661_pt1 | contig 12660 bp, 16 predicted proteins | sample MGYA00242733_ERZ504523 | MGnify/ENA primary metagenome ERZ504523 (study PRJEB26092, sample SAMD00036239) | human gut metagenome | host: Homo sapiens | study: EMG produced TPA metagenomics assembly of... | reverse complement strand
GTTGTTACTAACGGCAATGGAAGCAAGGCTACACTTGCCAATGCACCAGAAGCTAAACGAATATGGATTTATAGTTCCAAAGACTGTTGAATAAGAAAGGGAAATGCTATGAGTTATTAGATTGTACAGCCGTTGAACTTGCTGCAAAGATTAAGGCAGGTGAAGTGACAGCGGTAGAAGCTATGCAGGCTGTTGTTGCTCAGATTGAAAAGTCTGAAGACAAGCTTAACTGCTATGTGACATTTGACAAGGAAAAAGCATTACAGGCAGCAGCTAAGGCTGACGATGATATCAAGGCTGGAAAGCTTACGGGACCTTTAGCTGGTGTACCTTTTGCTATTAAGGATAATATGTGTACAGAAGGCATGCTTACAACATGTTCTTCTAAAATACTCGGTAACTTTGTTCCAACATTTTCTTCTGAAGCAGTTATAAAACTTCAGGAGGCAGGTGCAGTTATTATCGGTAAGACTAATATGGATGAGTTCGCCATGGGCTCAACAACAGAAACAAGTGCATTCGGAGCAACTAAGAATCCAAGAAATACAGAGCACGTTCCTGGTGGTTCATCAGGTGGTTCAGCTGCAGCAGTTGCAGCAAATGAATGCTTTGCGGCACTTGGTTCAGATACAGGTGGTTCTATAAGACAGCCTGCATCTTACTGTGGTGTTGTAGGTATGAAGCCTACTTATGGTACTGTCTCAAGATATGGACTTATAGCTTATGGTTCATCACTTGATCAGATAGGACCATTATGTAAGGATGTAACAGACTGTGCTACTATTATGGAGGTAATAGCAGCAAAGGATGATAAGGATTCTACATCAGTAAAGAGAGAAGATACAGCATTTACAAAGGCTTTAGTAGATGATGTTAAGGGACTTAAGATAGGTATTCCAAGAGATTACTTTGGAGATGGACTTGATCCTGAGGTTAAGGAAGCTGTTATGTCGGCAGCTAAGGTGCTTGAAGAAAAGGGTGCCATAGTTGAAGAATTCGACTTAAGCCTTGTAGAGTACGCTATACCTACTTATTATACAATAGCTGCCGCTGAGGCAAGCTCTAACCTTGAAAGATTCGATGGCGTTAAGTATGGTTACAGGACAAGTGAGTATGAAGGTCTTCACAATATGTATAAGAAGACACGTTCAGAGGGCTTTGGACCTGAGGTTAAGAGAAGAATAATGCTTGGTTCATTCGTACTCAGCTCAGGCTATTATGATGCTTACTATTTAAAAGCATTAAGAGTAAAGGCTCTTATTAAGAAAGCATTTGATGAAGCATTTGCAAAGTATGATGTAATACTTGGACCTGTTGCACCAACAACTGCACCTAAGATAGGCTCATCTTTAGCAGACCCTATCAAGATGTATCTTGGCGATATATATACAATATCAGTTAACCTTGCAGGTCTTCCAGGAATAAGTGTACCTTGTGGAAAGGACTCTAAGGGGCTTCCAATAGGTGTACAGCTTATAGGTGACTGCTTTAAGGAAAATAATATAATACGTGCTGCATACTCATATGAGCAGGCACGAGGAAGATTTGAATAAGGAGGAGGTCAGGCAATGAAAGATTATGAAGTAGTTATTGGTCTTGAAGTTCACGTTGAGCTTGCTACAAAGACTAAGATATTCTGCGGCTGTTCAACAGCATTTGGTGGAGCACCTAATACACACACATGCCCTGTTTGTACAGGTATGCCAGGCTCTCTTCCAGTTCTTAACAAGAAGGTAGTAGAGTATGCTATGGCGGTTGGTCTTGCAACTAACTGCTCTATAACAAGAGACTGCAAGTTTGATAGAAAAAATTATTTCTATCTGATAATCCACAGAATTATCAGATATCACAGCTTTATCTGCCTATATGCCGTGATGGACATGTAGACGTAAAGCTTGAAGATGGAACAGAAAAGTCTATAAGAATCCACGAGATTCATATGGAAGAGGATGCAGGTAAGCTTATACATGATGAGTGGGAGGATGTATCCTATGTTGACTATAACCGTTCAGGTGTGCCTCTTATAGAAATTGTATCTGAACCAGATATGAGAAATGCAGAAGAGGTTATTGCTTATCTTACTAAGTTAAGAAATACTATCCAGTATCTAGGAGCATCTGATTGCAAACTTCAGGAAGGCTCAATGAGAGCTGATGTCAATCTTTCTGTAAGAGAAAAAGGCAGTACAGAGTTTGGTACAAGAACAGAAACTAAGAATCTTAACTCATTTTCAGCTATCCAGAGAGCTATTGAGGCTGAAACAGCAAGACAGATTGATATAATTGAAGCTGGTGGACAGGTTGTTCAGGAAACAAGAAGATGGAATGATGATAAGGAATATTCATATGCTATGCGTTCTAAAGAGGATGCACAGGATTACAGATATTTCCCAGACCCAGACCTTGTACCAATCCACATAAGCGAAGAATGGCTTGATACTATCAGGGAAGCACAGCCTGAGTTCAAGGATGAGAAAATGCTTCGTTATAAGGAAGAGTTCGGAATTCCTGATTATGATATCAATATGATTACAGATTCTAAGAAGCTTGCTGATATATTTGAAGAAACAACAGCCTTATGCAATAAGCCAAAGAAGTATCTAACTGGCTTATTACAGAGACTATGCGTATTTTAAAGGAAAAGAATATGGATCCTGAGGATATCGCATTCTCACCTAAGAGTCTTGCAAGAATTATTGAGCTTGCAGATGAGGGTGCTATAACAGTAATGTTGCTAAGGAAATATTCGAGAAGATATTTGATGAGGATATTGATCCGGATAAGTATATTGAGGAAAATGGACTTAAGCAGGTTAATGACGAAGGTGCACTTAAGGCAACAGTTGAGAAGGTTATAGCTGATAATCCACAGTCGGTAGCTGATTATAGAGCAGGTAAGGAGAAGGCTATCGGATTCCTTGTAGGCCAGACTATGAAGGCTATGCAGGGTAAGGCTAATCCGGGAATGGTTAATAAGCTTTTAAAAGAGCTGCTGTAGATTTTAGGAATATGTTTAACAAAGACGATGTGGGAAGCGGCAAGGTGCAGAGTGCGGCGGACGGCGGACGGACGATTGGAGAAATCGGCGGAAGCAACAAAGACACGTTTGCACTGAGTGTCGCTCGCAGCGGTACTAAAGCACTAAAGGATAGCGCTTAAGTGCCGGCGGCTCCCCATCGCCTTTTTATGCTTCCGCCGGTTTCTCCAATCTGTGTGTTGGCGGACTGCGATGGTTGCGGGGCTGGAGAGGTGAACATATTTTGTTAAATGTATTTGGAGATAGACAGATAAACAGAAAGAGAGGGGGGTACCGCCTCTCTTTTTTGATGAAAATATACTAAAATATATATTTGGATTTATATGTTTGGGGTTATTCTGTGTGGGTTATTCCACTGTTTAGTGTGAATTATTTCACTTGGGTTATTAGGCTTGTGGGGGCTCGGTGTGTGAGCTGTAGTTGTCTACAGTGTCACCTATGACGGGTGACATTCCTACGAATTCACAGCCGTATGCGTAGAGGTCTGAGTTATCTACTGGCTGACAGCGGATGATTTTGACAACACAGTTTATTGGTTTTTTTTCATCATCTAACTGTAACACAGCATCAAAATAGAATCTAAAGGTAAAATAGCTTTTGAGCGAAAGCCGATTCCACCTTTTGATATATCAGTTATATTTATAGGTGAGTCGAGATTTCTTATATTGATGTAATCCTGCTTAAAAAGCTTAGACACATTTAATGTTAAATTCGCCTTGTGGCGGTTATAGCGTCTTTTTTCAATTCCATCATTCATAGTACAATCCTCCATCTACAATTGCGTATAATAATAATCTGAATACATAAAAAAGTTGAATAAATAAAACATATTGTATAAAGATTTTCTATAATAATACAATTTTTAAGAATAATATGCAAGTATTGTCTATTGATTTTGGTAGTGTACTGTTATATAATTTTTAGTGTTGAGTGTATAATTAAATTCACTATTACTATAATTTAAAGGATGGATGCGATCATGGAAAGTTTAAGTTACTTTATGAAGGCAAAGTAAGAGAAGTGTATGATATAGGAGATAAGCTTGTTATAGCGGCAACAGATCGTATATCAGCATTTGACCACATTTTAAAGAATAAGGTCACAGATAAGGGTGCAATTCTTACTCAGATGTCTAAATTCTGGTTTGATTATACTAAGGATGTTATTCCTAATCATATGATATCTGTTGATGTTAATGATATGCCGGAATTCTTCCAGAATGAAAAGTATGCAAGAAGAAGTATGATGTGCAAGAAGTTAACTATGCTTCCAATCGAGTGCATCGTTAGAGGATATATAACAGGAAGCGGCTGGGCAAGCTATCAGAAGAATGGTACAGTCTGTGGAATTAAGCTTCCAGAAGGCCTTGAAGAGTCAGAGAAGCTTCCTGAGCCAATATATACACCAAGTACTAAGGCTGAGGTCGGTGACCATGATGAGAATATCTCATTTGAGCAGAGTATTGAGGTATTAGAGAAGAAGTTCCCAGGCAAGGGTCTTGAATATGCAACTAAGATTAAGGATGCTACAATAGCACTTTATAAGAAGTGCGCAGAATATGCTTTAAGCAAGGGAATTATTATTGCTGATACTAAGTTTGAATTTGGTCTTGATGAGAATGGCGAAGTTGTAATCGGTGATGAAATGCTTACACCAGACAGCTCACGTTTCTGGCCATTAGAAGGATACAAGAAAGGACAGGGACAGCCATCTTACGATAAGCAGTTCGTTAGAAACTGGCTTCTTGCTAACCCTGATAGTGATTATCTTCTTCCAGATGATATCATTAACAAGACAGTAGAAAAGTACAAAGAGGCATATAAGCTTCTTACAGGTGAAGATTTCTAATTTGATTACATTGCTAATACGAATACTAAGACAGAGGTATATATGAACGACAGTTATATTGATGACAGAAAGCTTCACGAAGAATGTGGAGTGTTTGGCGCATATGACTTTGATTGCGGAGATGTTGCGTCAACGATATATTATGGCTTGTTTGCATTACAGCACAGAGGACAGGAAAGTTGTGGTATCGCTGTGAGTGATACAGAAGGCCCTAAGGGAAAGGTCCTTTCCCACAAGGATATGGGACTTGTGAATGAAGTGTTTAATTCTGAGAATTTAGAGAAGTTAAAGGGTAACATCGGTGTTGGACACGTCCGTTATTCTACAGCAGGAAGTTCTACAAGAGAAAATGCACAGCCACTTGTATTAAATTATGTTAAGGGTACACTTGGAATGGCACATAATGGTAACCTTCTTAATGCGGTTGAATTAAGGAAGAACTTTCATATACAGGTGCTATATTCCAGACTACAATTGATTCAGAAGTTATTGCGTATTTAATAGCGAGAGAAAGACTTAATACACCTACGGTAGAAGAAGCTGTTAAAAATGCTATGAAGAAGATTAAGGGTGCATACTCGCTTATAGTGATGAGTCCTAGAAAGCTTATCGGAGCAAGAGATCCATTTGGTTTCAAGCCTCTTTGTATAGGAAAGAGAGACAATACATATTTCTTATCATCGGAGACTTGTGCACTTGATACAGTAGGTGCTGAGTTTATAAGAGATGTATTACCAGGAGAGATAGTTACAATAACTAAAGATGGGATACAGTCAGATACATCACTCTGTCAGAAGAATACAGCAAGGTGTATATTTGAATATATATATTGCAAGACCTGACAGCAGGATAGATGGTATGGGAGTATATGAATCAAGAGTTAATGCTGGTCGTATACTTGCAAAGACACATCCAGTAGAAGCAGACTTAGTTGTAGGTGTTCCGGAATCAGGAAATCCAGCAGCACTTGGTTATTCTATGGAGTCAGGTATTCCTTATGGTAATGCTTTTATAAAGAATAATTATGTTGGAAGAACATTTATTAAGCCAAAGCAGGAGCAGAGAGAGTCGAGCGTTAAGGTTAAACTTAACGTGTTGAAAGAGGAAGTTGCAGGCAAGAGAGTGGTTATGATAGATGATTCTATTGTAAGAGGAACAACAAGCCGCAGAATTGTTAATCTTTTAAGACAGGCAGGAGCTAAGGAGGTACATGTAAGAATAAGTTCTCCAGCATTCCTTCATCCTTGCTATTTTGGTACTGATATACCATCAGAGGATCAGCTTGTAGCATCAGGAAGAACAGTTGATGAAATCTGCAAGTACATAGAAGCAGATTCTCTTGGCTATCTTGAAACAGATAAATTAAGTGAAATGATATGTAATCAGACAGGCTTCTGCGATGCCTGCTTTACAGGTAATTATCCAATTGAACCACCAGAAATAGATATTCGTGGCGAGATGGGTTAAAATAACCGGATTGGGAGGGTAAAGCCCTCCCTTTTTGTGTAATAGGGAATTACGGTAGAATTCGTTGTTACGCGAAAGCACTATATGCCGATGATGTATATTCGTGCGATGATATGGTTTGTCACAAACGACCATACTTACTAAGGGAATGTGCTTTGCACGTTTTTTAAATATTAATATCGGGGAGAATAATTAATGAAGAATAGCAGTCAGGATAATTATTACAAGACTAATAATAATCAAGATGATAAACAGAATAATAATCAAGAGAATAATAATAAGGACAGATTAATTAAACAGATAAAATTTATAGAGGAGATTGATAAAGAGAAACTTATAGGAAGACAGACATATCTTGCAGATGCTTCAAGGAAAGAAAATGATGCTGAACATGCGTGGCATATGGCAATTATGGCGGTGCTGTTAAGCGAGTATTCTAATGAAAAGATTGATGTGTTAAAGACTATGACAATGCTTCTTATACACGATATAGTAGAGATTGATGCTGGTGATACTTACGCATATGATGAGGATGGCAAGAAGACACAGAGACAGAGAGAATTAACTGCTGCAGACAGAATATTCGGGCTTCTTCCAAGTGACCAGGCTGAATATATGAGAGGGCTTTGGGACGAATTCGAGGAAAGAAAGACACCTGAGGCAAAGTTTGCAAGGACACTTGATAATATACAGCCTGTAATGCTTAATAATGCTTCTGGTGGAAGAAGCTGGGAAGAAAAATGTGTCCACTTAAATCAGATACTTAAAAGAAATGAGAATACTAAAGATGGTTCAGAGACTTTGTGGGATTATGCGTATAACAATTTTATCAAGCCAAATGTTGAAAATGGAAAAATAAAAGAGGACTGACATCATATTGAATGAATAGAATATATATGGTACAATCTAATAAGTAGTGTTCAGTATATTCTATATATGCTGTATTGATGGTTAATAATAGCCGGCTACAATTATAAGAATTATGACAATTTAAGAAAGGCGGATTGCAGGAATGAACGACAGATATCAGACACCACTTGCAGAAAGATACGCAAGCAAAGAGATGCAGTACATTTTCTCTCCGGATATGAAGTTTAAGACATGGAGAAAGTTATGGATTGCATTAGCTGAAACAGAGGCAGAATTAGGACTTCCAATCACACAGGAGCAGATTGATGAACTTAAGGCTCATCAGGATGACATTAACTATGAAGATGCGAAGAAGCGTGAGAAGGAAGTACGTCACGATGTTATGTCACATGTATATGCTTATGGTCTTCAGTGTCCTAAGGCTAAGGGAATAATTCATCTTGGTGCTACATCTTGTTATGTTGGTGATAATACAGATATCATAATTATGACAGAGGGCTTAAAGCTTGTTCGTAAGAAGCTTGTTAATGTTATTAACGAACTTCTAAGTTTGCTGACAAATATAAAGCACAGCCTACACTTGCTTTCACACATTTTCAGCCAGCACAGCCAACAACAGTTGGAAAGAGAGCTACATTATGGCTTAATGAATTAGTTATGGATTTAGAAGATCTTGACTATGTATTATCAACAATGAAGCTTTTAGGCTGTAAGGGAACAACAGGTACACAGGCTTCATTCCTTGAATTATTCAATGGAGATCAGGATAAGATTCGTCAGATAGATAAGAAGATTGCCACAAAGATGGGCTTTGAGGCGTGTGTTCCAGTATCAGGACAGACATATTCAAGAAAGGTTGATACAAGAGTTCTTAATGTTCTTGCAGGCATTGCTGCATCAGCACATAAGTTCTCTAATGATATAAGATTATTACAGCACCTTAAGGAAGTTGAAGAACCATTTGAGAAGTCACAGATAGGTTCATCAGCTATGGCATATAAGAGAAATCCTATGAGAAGTGAACGTATGGCTTCACTTGCAGATTATGTACTTTGTGATGCCCTTAACCCAGCTATAGTATCAAGCACACAGTGGTTTGAAAGAACACTTGACGACTCAGCTAATAAAAGACTTTCTGTACCAGAAGGCTTCCTTGCAGTTGATGGAATACTTGATCTTTACCTTAATGTTGTTGATGGACTTGTTGTATATGACAAGGTTATTATTAAGCATATGATGGCAGAGCTTCCATTTATGGCTACAGAGAACATTATGATGGATGCAGTTAAGGCTGGTGGAGACAGACAGGAACTTCACGAAAGAATAAGAGAACTTTCAATGATAGCTGGCAAGAGAGTTAAGCAGGAAGGTCTTGATAATAATCTTCTTGAGCTTATTGCAGATGATCCAATGTTTGGAGTTACTCTTGAAGAGCTTCAGGCTAAGCTTGACCCAATTAAGTATGTTGGACGTTCAAGAGAGCAGGTTGATGAATACCTTGCAGATGTTATTAAGCCAATACTTGATGATAACTCAGATATACTTGGTCTTACAGCTCAGATTAATGTATAAATCGTATATATCAGATTGAGGTATATATCAGATAAATGTATATATAAGTAACATTGTCAGGTTAAATAAGAACTATAATTATAATAATGACTGCTGCATTAAATGTATATGAATATGTGGCGGTCATTATTATTCATATTGAATGCACTGGTATAAAAGTCTGTAAGTGCCGCAAAACAAGCCATTTTTTCTACGGATAATAAAAAAAGAAAAAATTGTATTTTTTTGCGTTTTTTTGAAAAAACCCCTTTAGCGTAAGATTTCTGTTATAATTTATATATTGAATTTTGAAATCGAAAACGGAGCCGATAATTCCGCAGAAAATGAGGTGGTAGCATAATGAAAAACACGATTATTTATCATGGGAGTAATGTAGAAGTATCTAATCCCAAAATACTTATCAATGGTTACTATAAGGATTTTGGATATGGTTTTATTGTACAAATATAGAAAAACAAGCGAAACGCTGGGCATTAACAAAAAAGGCGCATCTGTCGTAAATAATTATAGTTATCTTAAAAATCCAGAACTTAAGATTCTCTGTTTTTCTGAAATGACAGAAGAATGGCTTGATTTTGTTGTAAATTGTCGAAGAGGAAAGATGCACACATATGATATTGTAGAAGGTCCTATGGCAGATGATCAGATTTGGGATTATGTGGAGGATTATGCAGCAGATAAAATTTCGAAAGAAGCGTTTTTGGGCTTTGGTTAAATTCAAATATCCTACCCATCAGATAGTTTTTTGTACGGAAGAAGCATTACAAACATTGCATTATGAAGGGAGCATAACATTATGACAAATAAGTACTTCCCAGATGAAGAAATACAGACAAATGATTTATATTTCATCTGTTATATGATTGAACGTGTTGCCCGAAGAATTCATCAGAGAAATAAATATGTGGTAAATGCAATTGGAAGGGAGTCACTAGTGCATTTGATCAGTGTAGCAAATGTGCTTCATTGTGAGAATCCTTTGCAGGTTGAGGATGATTGGATCGAGGAATATAGTTTGGTAGAAGGTGATTTCGATATTACAGTAGTTGATAAAGAATTGGTAGAAAAAATACCTACAGCATTAGAAATGGGAAAAGTATATCAGCGTCTTATTTCTGATACATTAGTTCCGGAAGAAGATTATGTAGATGGAATTATCCGCGTATATAATAATGAAATCTGCGATACGATAGATAATTATAATTGCAGTGCATTTTATGAACCATCATATGTTATCGCAAGAGCCTATCAAAACGGGGGGTTTTAATCCGCGGATTATCCGTAGAATCAATACTCCTTGACATTTCAACAAAATAGTTTATACTTAAAATAGTTTGAAATTCAAAATAAAATACAGGAGAATTGAAAATGAGTATAAACAATCAATTGAAAATAGGTGATCTGACTGCGAAGCTCCCGATCATCCAGGGTGGTATGGGCGTTGGAGTCAGCAGAAGCTCTCTCGCAGGAGCAGTAGCGAAAGAAGGCGGAGTAGGAATTATTTCGACAGCACAGATCGGTTATGATGAGGAAGGATTTGAGAAGGATCAGGCTGCATGTAACAACAGAGCAATCCACAAGCATATCAAGAGAGCGAAAGAAATCGCGCAGGGAAATGGTCTTGTCGGTGTAAATATCATGGTTGCGCTGAAACATTATGCAGAGCATGTGAAAGAGGCTGTGGCAGCAGGCGCAGATGTGATCATCAGCGGTGCAGGTCTTCCGATGAATCTGCCGGAGTTGGTCAGTGAGACTTGCAGAACGAAGATTGCACCGATTGTTTCTTCTAAGAGAGCAGCACAGCTGATCTTGAAAATGTGGGCGCATAAGTATGATAGAACAGCAGATTTCCTTGTTGTTGAGGGACCGAAGCCGGAGGTCATCTTGGATTCTCAAGAGAGCAGTTAGATGAGATTGATACGATGGATTATGATGAGGAGATCCGTCAGATCATTGCCTGTAAGGAAGAGTATGAAAAGCGATACGAGAAGAAGATTCCAGTAATTGTAGCTGGGGGAATCTTCGACAGGGCAGATATTGATCACGCATTGGAACTTGGAGCAGATGGAGTCCAGATTGCGAGCAGGTTCGTGGCGACAGAAGAATGTGATGCGTCAGAGGCGTATAAGCAGGCCTATATCAATGCAAAAGAAGAGGATGTTCAGATTATTCAAGTCCGGTAGGAATGCCGGGAAGAGCCATCCGCAACGCATTGATCGAGCGTGTTGAGAAAGAAAAAGAGCCTATTAAGAAATGTTATAATTGCTTAGCGAAATGTAATCCGGTAAAGTTCCGTATTGTATCACGAAGGCACTGATTGATGCCGTAAAAGGTGATGTGGAAAATGGACTTGTATTCTGCGGAAGCAATGTCGGACGGATCAATCAGATGATGAGTGTGCATGAGCTGATGCAGGAGCTTGTGTCTTAGATAAATGTGAAGAATCCAAAGTCATATTAATAAAAGTAAAAAAGAGAGAATAGTGTGAAACAAATTTAAAATATCACACTATTCTCTTTTTTTATGATATACTTAAAAGATATCAGACATGAAAGCATGAGATGTGTTACTGCCTCCGTCACAAGGGGGATTAGAGCATATTGGTGTTAGAATATTAATGCTTATTAAACTATAAAGAATTTATAAGGAGCAGCGAGGATGAAGATACAGAATAACGATACAAAAGACGAAGGACTGAAAGGAAACGAGAAGATTGAGGAAGCAATTTCTGCGCTCCAGCAGGAAGCGTCTCAGGAACTTTTAGCACATACGTTGACAGTGATCCGCAGACGAATGAAAGAAGAAGGACAATTGATTCTTGCGGTAGAGCCTTCTGTTGCAGAAGAACTGAAGATACAGGCAGTAAAGACAGCTGATGGAAAGAAGTGGTGGAGTGCATTTACAAGTTTTGAAGAAGAACTGAAAGGTTCTGATCGTGTGATGTCTACCTTTTTGACAGCAATCGAACCATTATTTCAGTCCGCTGTACAGGTGAATGAGATTGAAGGTATCATTTTGAACCCATGGAACCGGACAATCATGCTTGATAAGACACTGCTTCGACTGATTCTTGGAGAGAGTGGAAAGTGAGAACAAAGCGGAAAATGACAGTAACTATAATATGTATTTTATTTGCAGTGCTATTTGCCTGTTATGGGTTCTGGATGAGTGGAAATGGATCAGGGACAGGATTCTTCCTGATCTGGTTTGTACTGGCTGCATTGCTTGGAGGATGCGCAGCGATTACATTTCTGGATGGATGGGCAAGAATTCCGATGTGGATGTTGTGGATATTAAGAGGAATACTGCTCGTGTTTGTATTTTCCTTTGTAATTATCGAAGGATGCATTATTAGTCAGATGCATGCGAAGGCAGATGGAAATCTGGACTACATCATAGTGCTTGGTGCACAGGTGAGAGCAGATGGACCGAGTAAGGTGCTGAAGCATCGACTGAACACAGCAATCGATTATCTGGAGAAGAATCCGGAGACAATCTGTATTGTGTCAGGTGGACAGGGGTATAACGAGCCGTGTACGGAAGCGCAGGCGATGGCTGATTATATGGAAGCAGCCGGAATTGAGAAAGACCGTCTGATTCTGGAAGACGAATCAAAGACAACAGAGCAGAATATAAAAAACAGTAAGAAATATATCAGAGACGGAGCAAGTGTTGGAATTATCACAAATGATTTCCATATGTTTCGGGCGATGCAGATCACAAAAGGACAGGGGCTGAAATCAGCGGAAGCGATTGCTGCAGGCTCGAATCCATTGTATCTGCCGAATAATATGCTTAGAGAATATCTGGCAGAATGGAAGTATCTGATTAGATCAATCTTATAAAAGCAAGAAAAGAGAGATGAAAG